>Ga0114919_10000387_pt1 | contig 33729 bp, 20 predicted proteins | sample BlataG_FD_88682 | JGI IMG/M metagenome (GOLD analysis project Ga0114919, IMG submission 88682) | Deep subsurface microbial communities from Black Sea to uncover new lineages of life (NeLLi) - Black_00105 metaG | ecosystem: Environmental > Aquatic > Marine > Oceanic > Sediment | place: Atlantic... | reverse complement strand
TTACTTTTAGAAATATATGCTTCAGAACGAGCTTGTTTCATTTCTTCCTCAGTTAAAGGAACATTAGAATATACTAATTTTGAATTCGTATCATAATACCTTCCTAAAAATTCCTTTGAAAATAGATTGGCTATTGTTGTTTTTCCGATCCCCTCTTCTCCAACGAATAATAAATGTGGGAAATTCCTCTGATTAATTGCTTCAATTAATCTTTTTTTAATTAAGTCTCTCCCGCATACTTCATTTAAGGATTTAGGCAAATATTTTATTCGCCAAATAGGAATCTCTGAAACCAAACTCTTTTCCTCTCTATGTTTTTTTATCTAATTTACGAACTAATATATTTAATCAATTGGCCAATTAAGGCTACTAAATGAATTCTCTCGTCTGCTCCTTGGCTAATTCTGTAATCTATATCTCCAATGAATGCTATTAAACTATTGTAATCATTAGTATGAATATCAAGATCAACGATCCGTTCTAAAATCTGTCTTATAAAATTTCTAGAATCTAAGTTTTCAATCGTGTCGAACAACTTTTTTACTTCATTTAGATCTTTAGCAAGGATTACATTCATTAACTTTTCTAGTGTTTTATCATCCAAAAATCCAGAAATCTTTAGAATTTCGTTCGAATCTAATTTATCTATCAATTCAAGTGAAACGGACATCTGCAAAGTATTAATAGCTTTTCGTAAATCCCCGCCTGAGATGAAAAATAGAGTTTCATACAATTTATTGGCACGAGTTTGAGGAATTTGTAATTTTTCTTTGTTTACTATAAACTTTAAACGCTCTACTATTTTATCTTTAGTTAGATTCGTAAATCTAAATACAGCACATCTAGAAATAATTGGATCGATTATTTTATTGATATAATTACATAATAAAATAAATTTTACATTACTAGAGGCTTTCTCAATGATCCTTCTTAATGCTTGTTGGACTTGGGTAGGAATATTGTCCGCTTCGTCTAAAATTACAAATTTTAAGGTGTTGTCGTTAAGAATTAAGTTTTGATTAACAAAACTTTTTATCACGTTTCTAACATAGTCCATCCTAACTGTATCCGAGGCGTTTAGTTCTAACACATTTGCGTAATAATTCTGCTTCTTAATCGCATTTTTGGCAATGATTAAAGCTGTACTTGTCTTCCCCGTTCCAGCAGGACCCGCAAATATCATGTGAGGCATATCATTGCTTATAGCAAATTTTTTTAAGGTATTAATGGCTATACTCTGACTTACCACATCTTCAAAAGATTCTGGCCTATATTTTTCAACCCACGGTTTTTCTTCTTTAATCCCAATAATCTTTCCCTTCTATTTGGAATCCTCAGGATTTTCTTTAGATATATCTAATTCTAAAACCTCGTATACCTTTTTAAAATGCATTTTTGCGTAAAGGCTGGCGGCTTCCCTCGCATTTTCTTTAATATTAACTTTTATTTTTTCTACTTTAATTTTCTGCAAATGTTCAACTGCTTTTTTAACGAGTAGTTCACCAGTACCATGCCCTCTGTATTCCTCCATAAGATATACTTGCTTAATGTAACCTTCGGAAGCACCATATGGATCGATTCTTAGCTCTGCAATAATCATTCCAATAACTTCATTATCCTTATCCTCATCGATCGCAATTAAAATCCCATGGCGTTGTAACGGATCATACAATCATCTGGAAATGCCCCAGTCAAACCGTTTGTTATCAAATTCACCCCCGATCCTTGAAATTAATAATTTCATTAACCTTTCAAGAGATTCGATGCGATCCGGTGTAGCATTTTCTATTCTAATATTTTTCATAATTAAATCATCTGGAAAAACAAAATAACTAACAATAAATTATAGATTACTTTCTAAAAATTTATATTTTCGTGATTAATAAATAACGGCTTTTTACATGTCTTAAAATGCAAGAATAAAAGGAATAAAGTTAAATTTTAACGTGCTGAGACTCCATCCCAGGCTTTGACTTCAGGATCTTCATAACCACAAACACTGCATTTCTGGTTTACTTCCCACGCTTCTAAAGCAGGATGGACCCTAGTGAAAAGCGATCCACACTGTCCACATATCAAGTATTTAGCTCCACAACCATCGCACATTTTCAATTGACCTTTTTCAACGAATCGAAATGTCCTTGACATCCAGTCGTCGTTAACTAATCGAAAGGTCTCTCCACCACATTGAATACACTTTTTACCGTCAAATTCAGCCATTTTTTAAAATCAACATTTCTTAAAATTTTAGTTTTAATGTAATAAATAAATAGTGTGAATATTTAAAAAAATAAAGTATTCCATATTTAAAATTGCTTCGAAAATGCATTTGAAATAAAATTAAATAAATTAAAAAAAAAATTACATTTCTAACTTTTTAGTTGACATAACTTCAGGATTAACTCTTTCCAGTTCTCCAATTAATTGAAAAACTTTATCATCGCTTAAGGTTTCACTAAATTTTATCAACATTTCTTTGGAACCAACAAATAACCCTTTTTTTTTCATGGGTTTTCCATCCTCTTTTAAAGGATTTACTTCCAGAAATAATAATGCTGGGCGAGTTTTAGTTGCAGGAACTTTAACTACATTTACGCCAGGTACTGGGGTTTCCATCTTCTCCCAATTGGCTCCAGTTTGTAGGTGGTTTTTTAATTGAGCTTCAATATCAGCCAAATTTAATCACTTTTTTTTCATAATTATAATTTATATTAGGTGTTACATATAATGTCTAATATATATACTTAGAGGTATATAAAAACTTTGTGATATCGAAGAATAGAACATTTGTATTAATACTGAGCAGACAAAAATCCCAAACAATTGATAAATCATTAAATCTTATCTATTTTTATTTCGTCGGATTACTTGGGGTCAATTTCCATTAAAAACTTTAAATATCACCTCGGTATATATAATTGTATAGAAAAACTTAGAGTTTTTCTAAGAACCTCATAAAATTGGTGATTAAAATAAAATTAATTTCAGTAAATTTACCCGAATCCTATCTTAAGGTCCTTGAGATACTTGTAGTAGAAGGTAAGTTCCCAAATCGAAGCGAAGCAATTCGTGTAGGAATTAGGGATTTAATTCGGACTGAGTATCTTATAGAGGAGAGCGTTAAGAGAAATCTTAGCCCCAATTTAATCCAGAATGAGATTGAAAATCAAATTCAAGAAATTATTTAATTTTTTATTCTATTTTTTTCTTTTTTTACATTCTAATTGATTGATTGTCTTCATCGTCGTCATCATCTCCCATCAATCTTCTTATTCTTCTTCGTCTTTCAGCTCGTCTTTCAGCTATTTCTGATCTAATATCATCTTTTTCGATCTTCAGAACTTCTTTTTTCTGTTCTGGAGCCTTTTTAATATCCAATTCTTTCTTATAGGTATTTACCCTATCTTCTATTGTTGAAATAAATTTCATTCCGATTTTAGTTTGTTTTAAATTATACAAAGCTTCGTTTAACTCTGTTATTGCTCTCAGAAAAGAATTACTTGAAAGAGAAATTTGAGCTTTATCTAATGCTCGATATGCGAGCTTGAATTTATCGCTGTTCTCATCCTTATCTAGATCAATTTTTGTAATAATTGGAACCTGACTCGCATTTTCCAACACCTCAATTTGCTTATTCAGATCTTTAATCATTTTATCTTGGTCTGTGTTTTCTATTTTCTTAATTATTTTCCTTAGAGCTAAAACTCCTTCATTGTATTTAAGCGTCTTAATTGTATCATTAGCAGCATCATGTTCTTTTTGAATCAATTTTTCACGTTGTTTACGTTTTTCTACTTTCTTTTGTTTGTCAAGTTCTTTTTGTTTTTCTTCTGATTCTTTTAACAAATCCTCTAACTCTTTTTGATCTTCATCTTTCTTCTCTTGGATTGCTTTTAGCTTTTCTGTTTGTTTCATCTCTTTTTTAAGTATGATTAACAGATCGTTATTAATCCGGCTAACTTCACGTTCCCATCCAATTTTTTTGAACATGTCTCGTCCCAATATGTATTTTTCATGGGCTTCTTCGAATTTTTTTTTGTTTTTTAATTCGGTTCCCTCTTCTAGGAAACCAAAAGCTTTTTCTGAAATTTCCCTTTCTCTCTCTTTTTCCTCCTGAAATGAGATTACTTCTTTTCTTCTTTGTTCTTGTAGTAAATCTTGTAAATCTTTAGCCTTGCTAATCTTTTCTTGAAGTTTGGCTTCAATTATTAATTTTTCTTTCTTTTTCTTTTCAATTATTTCTACTTCACGCTTTACTTTTTCCTTTTTTAGATTAATAACAATTATTGATTCTTTAATCATCCTGATTCCTTCGGGCCAGTTTATCTCGGCAAATATTTTCTCACTTTCTTTGTAGTAACTCACTGCTTTTTCAAAATTATTTTGTTTGAGCTCTTTTTTAGCAAGATCCATGAAAATAAATGCTTGTTTTTTCTTAGCTTCGTATTCCATTTTTTTTTCCATATCAATTTCAAGAGCTTGAGTTTTCAATCTTAATAACTCTTCTTCTGCTTCTTTTGCTAATTTAGCATCAAATTTTTGTTTACTTAGCTGTTTTTCTTGTTTTACAAATCTTTGTGTTTCTAAAGTTCTTAGTCTTTTGTCGGCAATAGATTTTTCTTGATAATGATCCAAGGAATTATCTAGTTGATTTGCTTCTTCAATCCAACCGATGCTTTTGAAATCGAATTTTGCTTTTTCGTATATGTTAATTATTTCTTCGAATGGAGATTTAATTTGTAGAATCCCTTCTTTCTTTTTTAGCTCATATTCTTGAGCTAACCTTTCGGCACGATTTATATTATTTAATATTTCTTCAGATTCTTTAGACTTTGCTTCTTTGAGCTTTTCAAAATCAATTCTTCTTTCTTCCTGAGCAAAAACTTCTTTTTTCGGAGTAATTATTACTTTGTGTTTAGAAGCTTCTAATTTTTCCTTTTCGAGCGCTCTAAGGTTATCATCGTTTATTTTTTTTCCCTTGTAGAATTGTATAGTACCCATTAATCTGTGAGCTTCTTCTTTCCATCCTATCTTCTGGAATAATTTTCGAGCGTTTTCATAATTCAAAATTGCACGTTCGTATGGGCTTTTATATGTTAATATATCCTTTTTTAAACTTAATTCATAGCTCCTAACAACACTTTCAGCTTCATCTATTAAATCCATTGCTTGCTTTGTTAACCTATCTGTTTCTCTATCTTTACTACCAAGGGCGTCTGATTCTTGGTATCTGAGCGGTTTCGATTCTTTAGTCGTTTTTAAGGCTTCTTCAAATTCCTTCTGTTTTTTTATTTTTCCAGTTTCTAATTCACGTAAATGTTTATCTTTTTCGTACTTTTCTTGATAAAATTTTACATGGTTACCATAAATTTCAGCTTCATCCTTCCATCCTCGAGCATACACCTTTTCTCTTACTTTCTTATAAATTTCAGCAATTTCCAGATAAGGACATTTATTTTCAAATTGCTTTCTTTTAATACCCAATTCATAATCACGAGCCGTTTTTTCAGCATTGTCGACAACTTCATCGATCTCTCTCTCAAATTTTTCTTCGTCTTGTTCTTTCTTAGTAAGTTCTTCGATTTTTTTGAGTTTATCGATGTCGACGCCAACAGGCTCCTCTATTTTCAACGCTCTTTGCATTTCCTCAAATATCTCTTGTTTAAATGTTTTATTATACTCGATTTCTCTCAAGTTTTTGTCATTTTCTAACTTCTCTTGGTAAATCTTAATTTGGTTAGTGTAAATGAGTCCTTGCTCGGACCAACCTTTTTCTAATACTTTTTTTCTTAAGTTTGTATAGATTTCGATTATTTCAAGATATGGAGATTTTTCTATAAGTTTACCTTCTTTGAGTGCTTTTTTCATGGCCATTTCGTAATCCCTTTCCAATTTATCTGCTTTGTTTACTATTTTAGCAATATCTTCCTGGAAGGTTTTTTCCTCTATCTGTTTTTGTTGTTTAGTTTCAAAATCATGTGATTTTTCAGTAGATATCGCGTTCTCTGCGTTAATTTTTAATGAATCTTCATAAACTTTTTGGCTCTCTATCTTTTGATGCTCTAACTCGCGTAATTTCTTATCGTTCTCCCATTTATCTTGATAAATTTTTATTTGATTAGTGTAAATTAATGCTTGGTCTTTCCACCCTTTTGAAGTAAAGGTATCTTTTATTCGATTGTAAATTTCAATAATTTGGCCGTATGGTGAATCTTCTATTAATTTCCCCTCCTTTAGCGCTTTTTTGAGGGATATATCGTAATCTCTTGCCATTTTCTCGACTTTATCTACTTGATTATTAATATCTTCTTGAAATTTCTTCTCATCGTATTCCTTCATTTTTTGAGCCTCTACGTGTTTTAACTTTCCTGCATCAAAATCTTCTCTTTGAACCTTTTGGAACTCTTCGTATACTAATTTTTTTTCATCTTTCTTAGTTTCAATTTCTCTAATTCTTTTTTCTTTATCGAATAATTCAGTGTATTTCCTAATATGAGTTGAATAGATTCTGGCCTCCTCGTTCCACCCTTTTGCTAATACTTCATCTATCACATCAGTTAAGATTTTTATAATGTCAGGATATTGGGAATCAAAGTTCAATTTTCCTGCTTTAACAGCTTTTTTAAAATTAGAGTCATACTCACGTGCCATTTTTTCCGCTTTTTTCACGATTTTCTCGATGCGTTCCCTAAATTTTTGAACTTCAGCTTCTTCGCTTTTTTGGTCTTTAAGTTGTGTTAATTGATCTTCGTTTGCATCGGAAACGAGTTTAATATCTTTCACTTTTAGGGAATCATCGAAATCTTTTTGTTTTTGAAGTTTTTGAAACTCAATTTCCCGTAATTTTTTATCTTTTTCTAATAGAGAATTATAATGCCTAATTTGATTATTATAGATAACAGTATGGTCTTTCCATCCTTTTTCATGAACCTTATTTTTTAATTGTTCATAAATCTTTATCACGGTAGGGTAGACGCATTCTTCAACTAGTTTTCCTTTCTTTACTCTCTTTTTCATGTTTATATCGTAGTCTCTTGCTAACTTCTCAGCATGATTTACTATTTCAGAAATCTCGTTTTGAAATTCTGTTTCTTCTTGTTTTTTCACAACTCGTTCTCTTAGTTTTTCTACTTGGGTTTGTTGCTTTATCAGCTCTTCAACATTGGCGCATTCTACTAATTGGGCTTCTTGTTGTTTCTTTTTATCAAGTTCCTGCTGTTCTCTCACCTTAATCTGCTGTAATTCTAATAGAAATCTTTCTTTTTCTCTTACAACCTGTTCGATCATGGTTCTAATCTTATTTACTTCATTATTCCATTTGATTTCTTCAAATAATAAAACACTTTCTTCAAGTAGTTTCAATGATTCATCAAATTGGCGTAAATTTTTTAATTCCGTTGCCTTTCCAATTTTTTCATAAGCTTCAGTAGAATTCTCATTTTCTTTCCTCTTAGCCTCTTCAAATGCACGAATTTTTTGCGCTTTTAATTCTAAATCTGACATTTCATTTTCAGGTTTTTGTTGCGTTATAGGTTTTTCCTCAGTTGCTATTATTTTTTGTTTTCGTAAAAAATCAGCTTTTCTATTATAGCAATCTTCAATCAATTCATTTAATTTCTCTAATTCAGAGCTCTTTCTTAAATTCTTTAATATTTTTATTGCTTCATCATATATATCAAGAGCTGCATCAAATTCCTTGCTATTAACAAGTTCTATAGCCTTCACAATAAGTGAATCGGCTTCCTTATAAGATTTCCCTTCATTCTGAGTGATTAAGTTATCTTCTTGAGCAAAATCATTATCATTACCTATTTCCAATTCGCGTTCTCTAAAAGTTTTCTCTTTTAATAAATAAACTTCGTCGATCTTACCATTTAAGGCGTTAATTTCGGCTGATTTATTAATTTGTGCATATAATCCAACCGCTTGTCGTAAAATTTCGATAGCATCGTCATAATATTGCGTTTCTACTAATGACAATGCATGTCGTACTAATTCAATTGCTTCCGAAGCTATCTCTTCCTCGATGTTCCCCATATCAGAAAAAAACGCTTCTTTTGTTGGATCATCATCGTCATTAAATTCCCTATTATTTTCATTTTTAATATCCCGTTCGTCCATGGTCCCATCAATTTAATAAAAATTATATTTTTATATTAAAATCTTAAATTTATGAAGTTAAATATTATGTTGAATGATATTAGTTATTTTCGTTTAAGAAATAAGGTATCGCCGTTATTTTTCAGCATCTTAAGAAGAAATTTTAACTAGAGTTCAATTTCTTCAAGATTTTTATTCAAATAGTTGTCACATACTTTTTCTCCTTCAACAGTTAAAGTCCAACCGTTAGAATCTTTCCGAGCCAAATTAAGTTCTTCAGTGCTCATTAGAATACTAAGTACTTCTTCTTCGGTTTTCTTAATATCAAAATCAATCCGTAAGCTAAAAACAACTTCATCTAAAGGAACTGGTCGTCCAAGTTCATCCTCCATTACACCTAAAGCCGCGATTATTTGCTGCTGTTCCCCTATTGCACCCTCCATCTTGTTTGATACTTCATCAAGTAACCAAGGAAACTTATCCAACATCATTTTAATTGCATTTTCATTACCGCTTTCGAAGATTCTATCAAACTCTTCCCGAATTTTTTTCTTATTAACCATTATTGAGCACCTTAATTTCTAAACAGAAAATACTTAATATTAGTGATTATCTTTTATATTAAAGCATTATAATATCTAAAAAAAATTTTATCTTTTTAATATTAAGTATAAAAAAGAAAACTGATGATTTTATTATATGGCAAAAAAATCTTGCGAAAAACATAAAAATTTTAACTATTACTGTGAAGAATGTCAAAGCTTAAATCAGGTGAGTGAAGCTCGATTCAATTATAGCCTTTTAAAAAAAACTCGTCGTTATAAAAAATTTCTCTTACTTATTGCTATAATTGTTGTTGTTGTCATTTTATTAGCGGTTTTTTGGTTGTGGCCATCGTGGTTCGGTAATATAAACCTTCAATCTCAGTTGTACGATAGTAAAGCTGGGGGGTTAGATTATTTTGATTTTTTCTTCCTAAATTTTTGGTCGACAAATTTCTTATTTAACAAAACCGCGTTGATAGGTGCCTTTATTGGAAGTATTATAATGAGTCTCCCACCTGAAAGGAACTTGTTAACTCTTATTGGGACAAAATTAAGGTTTGGTAAACCATCATATTGGAAATCTTTGATCTTTTGGTGGACTTTTGGATTTATACTATTCTACTTTTTAGGATTGCTCCTAAATGCTAATAGTGGCGGCTTTGCTTGGACGCTCTATTTAATTGAAAATGGAGAAATTCAATTATCTCCCAATCTAATCTTTGATGCGTTCAATGTGATTTTCAATGCAAATAACACGGATTATGTTACTGTTTACATTTATTCAAATCTAATTGTACCAATCGTAAGTTTTGTGTTTGGAATTATAATTTTTCGACTAATTCTAAATATAGTGAAGAATGTCTATTTAAGACGAAACGATTATTTGGTGATTGGAAATATTTTATTAATTATTGGCTTACTTTGTGGATTAGGATTTGTCTTTCTTCCAACCCTTTCTTTAGATGGAATAAATGTCATTCAAATTTTAGGACTAATTTTCGGATTTTTCTCGTTTATATCATTAGGAGTTCTCATTTATCTATTTGGAAAGGCTCAATACAAGAAAGATATTAAAAATTATATCTTTTCAAGGAGTAAGCAGAAAAAAATTATCTATGTTGTTGTAATCACGGTAGTTTTCGTGATATCACCATTAATAATAAGTATTGGACCACTATTGAACCTAAATAACTCTGCAGTGTGGACAGAGCAGCAATGGCTCAAGAAATATAGCAGGGAAATCGAATGGACTAGGGCGTGTGCTGGATTAGACATGTTTGAGGAACGACCAATTGGAAACTTTACCGAGTCGTCCACAACTTCAGACGCCTTAATGGTCTCTCAGATTAGACAATTTGATCAAAACTTTGCAGTCCAATATTTAGCCGCTTCAATAGGTTCTACTTTTGAAGGTTTAGCAGATTCGGATATAATATATATAGACAATAAAGAATATTGGGTTGCTCCTAAAACAGTTAGATTCTCTGAAATTACTGGAGATGCAGTTCAAACTAATACAGAATTATATGATCATGTCGAAGGATTTTTAGCAATGGACACTTTTACTGGTAATCTAGTAAATGTGACACAAGAATTTAATATATCCGAAAATTATCCGATATTTTTTGGAGAAAGCGAAAGCCAACGATATCTTGAACAGACATTAGGTTATTATGAAGAAGGATCACTAGGAGCCTACGATTCTGATATAATACTTGGCACAGAATGGGCGTTAGGAATTCCAAATAATGAATTCAGATACGAAGGAGAACCTGATGGAACTCTTTATGGCTTAGAAGGATTTTGGAAAACGTTAAATATAGGATTGTTTGCATACGCATTTCAAACTGAACATCAATATCTTATCCATAGAAATGTAAGATCTAGAGTGGAGAATATACTTCTTCCACAATTAAGAATTGATAACGATCCTTATCTAGTATTCAACATGAATTTAGGTAAAATGTACTACGCTGTTTCGGTTTACACTTACATTAATGTTGGCGCTTACGCTCAATATCCAATATTAAGATTCTTAGGCGTTAGTTTAGTGGATGTATTAAGTGGAGAGATGACTTTTTATAAAAATCCCACTTTAGAAACATCTAACGATCCAACCTTACCTCTCTGGGAAATTTATTTAGACAAATACCCTTGGCAAGATACTAATTTACCTGCCAATGAATGGCTTAAAGACCAATTGAGATATCCGGAAGACTTGTTTGAATTACAGCTCGAAGCAAATTACATATATCATGTGCAAAATTCAGTCTCATGGAGACGAGCTGATGATTTCCACGAAAGACCAGAAGACGGTGATTTATTCTACATAGAATCTGATTTAGGGGATGGAATTGAATATGTTGGTTTAGATCTAGTAGAATACAAAGGATTAACGGCAACTTTACTCGCTGGAATGTACGTGGTTAGACATGGTGATCATTTTGGTGAAGCTATTTTCTACTATACGAGAGATTCTGGGGAAAGTCTTGTAGGCCCGACAACTGCTAGAGAAACATATCGATCTGAAGCAACTCAAGATATATCATTAATTTCGGGGGCTCGACATGGAAATACACTATTATATCCATTAGGAGGATCAATCTATTATTATGTTCCAACCTACAGTACAGCTGGTAGTCTTCAACAATTAAAACTAGCAGGATTAGTAGAGGCTTTTAACAGAAAAGTAGGTTACGGTGAAAATGCGCAAGAAGCTTACAATGCTTTGAATTTGACAGGTACCGTAGTTCCTTCTAACATCTCACTATCGTATAATTTCGAAATGGAATCTACGATGACTTTCCCGAATGATCCAGCACACTTCAGAATTGAACTTCAGAATTTAGATACTAACTTCTCTGCTCCGGGTTTGCAGGTTAAAGTCAACCTATCAATATATTCTGCAACTACTAATAGTGTCGATTACAACTTAATTCTACCACCATACTTGTATCCAATTGAGAATTCTACTTATGTAGACGGTACTGATACAGTTGTTAACTTCACAGTAGTTGATACCACTCTATATTTTGGTGAAGGTTTAGTTTTGAATGGGTTTCTAAATACTACAATAGGTGACATAAACATTTTCTATAAATGGATCTTAATTGTAAATGGTGAGATTTTGTACACTTCTCTAGAAAACCTTATACGAATAACTTAATAACTAAATTTTTTTTTTTTTTATTAAAAGTAAGAAATACAATTGTTAAAAAAAGTTAGGAGATTACCTACACTTTATTTGAAGTTAATAACTGCTCTACTTCGGTTTTGGATAGAAGAAAATAAATCAGAATGAAGACAAAATAAAGAAGTGATAAATTAATCTTTCGGTTCCTCGTTTACGAGACTTAAAAATCTTTCCACCTCAGACTTCGTTGCCATATGAAATTTTTTATCATCGGATTTTATATACGCAAAACGAGTATTATCTTTTGTGGCTTCTTCATTAATAGATTCCTTAAGAGCATTTAAGGTTAATTTGACGGTCTCATCAAAGCTTAGACCTTCTTTGTAATTTTCTTTTAAATAATCTCTTGCTGTAGCTTCTCCGCTCCCTAACGCGTAAGCTTTAAACGCCCTATAAATTCCGCTTGGTGATGTTGTAAAAATTTGAGTTCCTGCGGAATCAATCGCAATGAAGAACAGAGCACACCCGAAAGGTCTTATACCTCCAAACTGAGTATATTGCTGCTTTATATCGGCTAGTGTTTTTACCAACATGTTTAATCTGACAGGTTCGTCGTAAGTTAAACGAAAGGATTGCGCTTGAACGCGAGCGTAATTAATTAGAGTTCTTGAATCAGCGTGTAATCCTGAAATGGCTACTCCAATGTGTTCATCAACTTGAAATAACTTATCAATTGAATCAGCGTCAATTAAATTCGAAGGAATTTTAATTTGAGCTGCTAAACAAACGCAATCTTTTGTTTTTACTGCTACTGCTAAAGTACCGCGTCTAACAGCTTCTAAAGCGTATTCTACTTGGAATAATCTTCCTTCGGGACTAAAAACAGTTAATGCCCGGTCGTACTTAACTTGTCCGCCACCAAACATGATTATGTCTTGAAATTATATGATAATTGTTATTTAAAAATTAAAGAACAAATTTGAATTTAATGATTATATGTTAAAAATTATATTTTACCAGAAGTCTTAAGGATCTCCAAAGTTAACACCTTAAACACATCTTCTACTGAATCGCCATCTTTAGCACTAGTTTCAATATATTGCATAGCATGCATTTCTCCTTTTAAGGCCTCTCCATCCTGTTCCGCTACTTCTCTTTGACCTTCACGAGCGATATCAAGTTTATTACCTATCAATAGACATGGTTTTTGACCAATTACTTTTTCAACTTCTTCTCGCCACTCAAGCATATCAGCAAAGGAGGAACGCCGAGTAAGGTCATACACATAGATTATACCCGTTGCTCCTCGATAGAATGGTGGTCTAACAAACGAGAAATGTTTCTGTCCCGCCAGGTCCCATAATTGTAGTTTTACTTGTAGCTGTGGGTAATCAGCCAATTCAACTGTTTTCGTACTAAAATTTGACCCTATTGTCATTAAATAGCTTTCTTTAAAAGAATTTTCACAGTATCTAAGGACCATGGAAGTCTTGCCCACACCACCGTTTCCAACAACGCAAATTTTATAGATGTAGGATTTTTGATACTTTGTATATACCGAAGACATAGCGTTTCAATATTTAAAATAGTTATAATAATAAAATATTCAAATAATTTATATTAAAGCATTATATCATCTAAAAAAAATTTTTCTTTTTAATTTTAAGTAAAAAAAGAAATTTTGCCTAGAATTTTTTACTTCTTGATAAAAAAACTATACTATTATATTACTCTGGAAGTACTGGATTATAGACTTTAAGGCGTGTTAGAACTCTTCTAACTCGAAGCTATCCGTTATGCGACTTGACCAACAATTACTATAAACAAAATTATAGCAGATGTTCTCGTCGAAGGATTTCATTAACAAATAAGCGGAAAGTTCGGAGAGAACTTCGTTTTTGGCGTAGTCTTTGCGAATATCCCCCGCAATCTTGAGGAGAGAATACATACCAGAGCTTTTTTACGAAGTATACGAAATAGAATATGTTAACGCGTGGAAGGATTACGGTTCGCTAAATGAGGCGGAATTCAACAATTTCTAACTAATTTGAATATTGTTGGTACTTTCTCATTTGTTAGAAATAAAAATTAAAAAAAATTATTAATTAAAAATATGTTTATTTTCTTAAACTTTTCTTATCTACCTTACCAACAGCAGTCAATGGAAGTTCTTCAGTTATTTCTATCAACTTGGGAACTTCGTACGCAGCACAGTTCTCTTTGGCAAATGCAGTAATATCGTTCTTTAAAGCTTCCTCGTTTCCGTCATAATTGTAATCAGGATCTAATTGTATAAACGCTTTTACGATTTCTGAACCAGGCCTTTCGGGGTTATCGACTCCTATAGTGGCAACCATACCAATAGCGGGATGTTGAGTCAAAGTGTCTTCTAATTTTGCTGAAAACACTTTAAAACCGCCGACGATTATCATATCTTTAGTTCTATCTACGATTTTCATATAACCATCTTCGTCCATTACTCCAACGTCTCCAGTGTGCATAAATCCATCTTTATCAATTGCTTTTTTAGTTTCTTCTGGTTTATTGAAATAACCTCTCATTACTTGTGGACCTTTTACGCATATTTCGCCAGGTTCTCCTAAGGGTACTTCTTTTCCTGTATTGGGATCGACAAGCTTTAATTCCTCGTTGTTTAGAGGGAGTCCAATACTTCCGAGCTTTTTAACTCCAATAGAAGGATTACTTGCTGTAAGTGGAGATGTTTCAGTCATTCCATAAGCTTCTATTAATTTACCTTTCCCTATAATATCCTCAAATTCTTTTTGAGATTCTTTTGGGAATGGTGCAGCTGCAGAAACGCAATACTTTAATTTAGAATGATCCAATTCTTTAAATTTAGGATTTTTCATTAAAATCTGATACAATGAAGGTACGTTTGCTAAGACTGATGGTGTATATTTAGCCATTTCTTTAACAATATGGTCTGAATCACGAGGATTGGGTATCAAAATTTGGCTCCAACCTAGAAAAATTACGTTTAAGGTTGTAAATGTTCCTGCAATGTGGAAGAATGGAAACCCTGAAAGCGCTACTCCTTTTCCTGCCTCCCAATTAAGCCATTTTTGATAAATCACTATATCAGAAACAATATTTGTGTGCGTTAACATTGCTCCCTTTGGAGGTCCTGTGGTTCCGCCAGTGTATTGAATGAATGCTAAATCATCAGGTTTTAGATCTGTTTTTGGCAACTCTTTTGAATATGTTGGTAGAAGATCTTTATGAAAATCCATTACAGTTACTCCTTCTAAAGGTGTAACCTTTCCTTTTGGGATTTTTCCAATTAATTTTCCTAATACTTGTTTAATTTTAGGAAGATAACCTCCTACGCTCGTAGTTATCGCTAATTTTAGCTGCGGTATCTTTGAAGCTATTTTTACTAATCTCCCAGCAAAAATAGCATCCAGAGTCAAAAGTGCTACTTTATTTCCTCCTGTCCCTAAATCATTCAACTGATATTGCATTTGAACATCAGAAAGAAGAGGTGAGACTCCTGAGACGATGCAACCTGCTTTTAAAGTACCAATGATTCCCATTAAATATTCTGGCGTATTTGGTAAATTAATACCTACAACATCACCCTTTTTAAACCCGTTTTCAATTAACATATTGGCAAATTGACTTGAAGCCTCGTCTAAATCCTTGTACGTAAAAGTTACCCCTAAATAATCAAAAGCCATTTTTTCCGGGAATTCTTCCATAGTTCGTCGAATAGCTTGGGGATAGGTCATATCAAACTCTTTAGGGTCCAGATCTTTGACATAACTATCCCAAGATTTTTTCCATATTTTATCTTTATACGACATTTTTTGACATCGATTTCTTATTATTTGTTTTTTTTATTGTAAAAAAAGTGTTAAAACATAGGAATGATTCATATAGATTTATAGTTTTAAGTTTCACTTTGAGTTTCCAAGAATATTAAGGAATAAGATTTTGGAAATTAAATAAAGCTATAAATATAGTTAGCAATAATACTAAAATAGTTTTTATTTACGAAAACTAACAGAAATTACCAAAGGTGATCCTAATAACTGCAAATTTTGAAAAATATCTCGATAATTATATTGAAGTAATTGTAAAAAAAGGTTTAAATATTCAACCCGGCCAGCGTTTGTTAATAACATCTGCGTTTGATCCTGGCGTTTCAATGGAATTAACAGGTTTTGTAAAGCGTATCGTAGAAAAAGCTTATAAAAGTGGAGCTAAGAGCGTTGAAGTAATGTGGAGAGATGATGAGATTGAATTATTAAAATTTAAGCATGGGAACAAGAACACGCTAGAAGAATATCCTTCTTGGAGAACTCAAACTGCTGAAAAATTTCTTGAGAACGGAGACGCACTTCTCATCATATATGCAGAAAACCCAGATTTATTTAATGAGGTTGAACCACAGAAACTATCTATCGCTCGACAAACTATGTTTAAGCACCTAAAACCACTTTTAGACAAGATAAGCAAGAATTTATCAACCTGGTTAATGGTTTCTGCTCCTTTAAAAGGATGGGCTGAGAAGGTCTTATCCGATGTACCTGCCACGGAAAGATTAGATAAATTTTGGGATATATTGTTTAATTTCTGCCGAGTTAAGCATGAAAATCCAATAATTGTATGGGAAGATCATATTAAACAGCTAAAATCTAGATGTAATTATTTAAACAAGAAACAGTACTCAGAATTGAAATTAACCGCTCCAGGAACTGATTTGACAATCGGACTACCTGAAGGACATTTATGGATGAGTGGTGGGGAAACGAATGTTAATGGAATAGAATTTGTAGCCAACATACCAACTGAAGAAATCTTTACTTTACCTCACAAAGATAGAGTTAGTGGTGTTGTCTCATCCACAAAAGATCTATTTTTTGGAGGTAGTCTAGTCGAAGATTTTAATTTAACATTCAAAGATGGGAAGGTGACTCAAGTATCTGCTAAGAAGGGAGGAGCTTTTTTAAACGAAATAGTAAACATGGACGATGGCTCGGGTAGAACCGGAGAAATAGCGCTAGTACCTCATAGCTCTCCAATTTCTCAGTATAATAAACTCTTTTATAACATGCTCATCGACGAAAATGCTTCCAATCACATCGCTTTAGGGAATGCTTATAGAACTAATATCGTCAAAGGAGAATCCATGTCAGACGAAGAATTTAGTAAAGCTGGAGGAAATTTGAGTGGCATACATATCGATTTCATGGTTGGCTCTGAAAAAATGCGCATAGACGGAATTTTAAAAAACGGAGATATTGAACCAATAATGAAGAATGGAGAATGGGCATTTAAAATATAAAAAACAAAAAAAAAAAGTTAACTTTTTCTTAAAACCTTCTTATCTATCTTTCCTACAACCGTAAGTGGGAGTTCTTCAGCAATTTCTATCAACTTAGGGACTTCGTATGGGGCACAATTCTCTTTCGCAAACTTGATGATATCCTCTTTTAATGCTTCTTCGTTACCGTCGTATTCAAAATCCGGGTTTAATTGGATGTGAGCTTTCACAATTTCAGAGCCGGGTCTATCCGGGTTAGGTAATCCAATTAGAGCAACCATTCCAATAGCGGGATGATTAGCTAGCACATCTTCTATTTTTGCTGAAAAGACTTTAAACCCGCCTACTATAATCATATCTTTTGTTCGATCGACTATCTTGATATATCCATCTTCGTCCATTACTCCAACGTCACCACTGTGCATATACCCGTCTGCATCTATTGCTTTTTTAGTTTCTTCAGGTTTGTTATAATACCCTTGCATTACAAGAGGTCCTCTTACGCAAATCTCCCCTGGTTCTCCTAATGGAACTTCTTTACTTGTTTCAGGGTCAATAAGCTTCAGTTCAACGTTTAAAAAGGGTAATCCTACTTTACCTAGTTTTTTCTTCCCTAAAGAAGGATTCATAGTAGCTACTGGTGAGAGCTCAGTCATACCATAAAGTTCTAACAATTTCCCTTCACCTACTATATTTTCTAAAGCCTCTTGAGACTCTTTCGGGAATGGGGCTGCTGCTGAAATACACGATACTATAGCTGAGTGATCTAATCTTTTAAACTTTTTAAAATTAATCAGAATCTGATATAGGGAGGGGACATTAACTAAAACAGTCGGGGAATACTTCTTCATCTCGTTACAGATACCTTGCGCATCTCTGGGGTTAGCTATAATTATTTGACCCCAACCCATTAAAAGTGCGCTTTCACTTACAGTTAAACCGGCTATATGAAACATTGGAAACCCAGAGCATAACATCCCTTTAGCTTCTTCCCACTGAAGCCAAGCTTTAGTGCTTAACATATTGGAAGTACAGTTTCTATGGGTTAACATAGCTCCTTTGGGTGGACCTGTTGTACCTCCAGTATATTGAATCCAGCCAATATCAGCAGGAGATACATCAACCTTAGGCAGATCAGTAGAATACTTTGCTATAACATCATCTTGATAATGAAGGACGGTTTTCCCCTCTAATGGTGTGATTTCACCAGAGGGAATATCTCTAACGGCTTTAATTTTAGCTTGATCTTCCTTAGAGAAAGAACCAATAACACTTGTAGCCACTACCAACCTAAGTTGTGGTAATTTACTGGCAATTGGTTTCAATCTGTGTTCAAAAATCGCATCTAGAGTGACTAACGCAACATTTTTTCCTCCCGTTCCAAGGTCTTCTATTTGATAGTGCATTTGGACATCGGACATTAGAGGGCTAACGCCTGAAACTATGCACCCTGCTTTAAGCGTACCAATAACTGAATATATATATTCTGGAGAATTTGGTAAATTTATTCCTACTGCGTCCCCTTTTTTAAATCCATTATCAATCAACATGTTAGCAAACTGATTAGAACGCTCGTCTACTTCACGATATGTAATTTCTAAACCTTGGAATGTAAGTGCCATATTATCAGGATATTTTTCGAATATAGGTCTTAGCAATTCCGGATATGTCGTTTCAAACTCTTTTGGATCGAGATCTTTGAGACCTGGGTCCCAATTCTTCATCCAAAATCTACTTTCGTACGGACTTGACATTTTTTTTTCACATATTTTCCGTTTTTGATTAAATAAAATTTGTTAATATTAATTATTGATAGAATTAGTTATAAAGTTTTGATATCATGATCATTTTTCTATAATTTTTTTTAAAGAAGATTAATCTAACTCATTTAATAATATAATCTTACATTCTATCTTTTTTGTCGGCACCTCTCAAGCTCGAACATAAGCATCCTTTTTTATTTTTACTTTTACTATCCTCCCCCCGTCTCCATGGAACGCTCTTGCTTTTAATGAGAATAATGTTTCTCAATGGAGCAAGCAGCTTACAGGATTTATATGCATCATATGCAAATTTTAGAAAATTGTCGGAGTAACCTAGTTTTATTTTGAGGGAACCCTCACTTATGTAATGCCTTTCAAATCAGGGTTTACTGTGTACAACAAAAACAAGAGAATTCCTTCAATTTCGAGCGGAGATTCAACGCTGGACGAGATATTGGGAGACGACGGTTTTCAAAAAGATTTAATTTACCTCCTTTATGGCGATAAAAAGAAGTGTGCGAACATTTTACTGACCACCGCTGTTATAGCTCAAAAATCTTTTAACAATGGAGGTCTCGGAGAGGAAATTAAGGTTGCGTTTATTGACGCAAACAACCGTTTTAACCCATATAATGTGAGCAAATTTGCGGTCTCCCAAAATCTATCGCCTACAAAAGTGTTAGAGAATATCTTGATTGCTCGCGCATTTACTTGGGATCAAATGGTTGAGATATTAGAGAATCGACTCTCTAAACTTGAACAGGTAAAAGTTGTTTTAATTTCTGGTATTACCACGCTGTTTCAGAGTTACGAAAAGCAGACGTTTGAGGATTTACTAAGAGCGATTAACGGGATTAAAACGATTCTCTCTAAAACAAAACCGCTAATCGTCATAACTGCTCCTCTAAACGAATTCTCTCTTTATAGGCCAAATGGCGGAAAAATTCTCTCCCACTTTGGAAGTGTTTTAGTAATGATAAACGAAGACGAGCGATATACGGAATATTCTCTCGTTCAACACCCATTTTTGCCGGAAAATCGCCTTCTAAAGTGGAAGCCACGCATTCCTAAAAGAAATTTGGCAGAAACTTCAAAAAACACGACTTTAGATTGCTGGTTTTAACTTCTTAGAAACGATTATTTGAGTTATATACCAAAAAAATTAGAAAATTTCAAAGGTATTTTTCTTTATATTTCCTTAAAGACTAACTAACGAGACACTTGAAACAATACTGAATGTGTAAATTATGGGAAGAACTGTACCTGCTTTTAGGCCTGCATTAGAGCACGAGATAGAAAGTTGGAAAGACTATAAAAGAGCATTAAGACCAGAGGAACAAAAAATCTTTGACAAACTGATGAATTTCGCTAGAATTCACGCTGATGCCGGCAGCTTAAGCGCTCGTCCAATGCTCTCCGAGATTCTCTTTATGTCGTTTGCAATTGAGCAAGAAAAGAAAATTAAGACCTTGGAAAAGAAGATTGACGAATTAGAGGAAAAAGTGGAAGGAAAAGGATAGAAGTGGACTTGCAAATAGCATTCAAGGGGTGGCTTTTAGATGTCTCTACTTATAGCGATGGAGTTATCCTTTGGGTAAAAACCGAAGAAGAGCGGAAAGTAATAAGAATATTCCAAGAGTTTTCTCCCGAATTCTTTGCTGCCCCGAAAAAAGGTATTGGGACCGATTTCGAAAGGCTGAAATACATTCTTACTCAGAATCAAAATGTAAAGAAAGTGCGAATTTGTGAGAAATATGTGAAGTTGGAAGACCATGAAAAGTCGAGAGTCCTTGGTGTCACAGTCGAAAAACCATCTTTGTTTAAGAAATCTATTAAGGAAGTCGATGAGATCGGACTGTTTACTTTATACAATACAGATCTTCCTATAACTCAGATGTATTTTTATGTTAACGACCTGTTCCCTATGTCTTTTTGCCAATTTGAAATTAAAATTGAAAAGGGTATTGGTAAGAAGCCAAATACTTTGCGCCTTATTAGCATAGATTTGCAAGACGATAACGAAGAACTTTTCTACGATTTACCTCCATTAAGAGCAGTTTGGTTAGATGTGAAAATCCAGTATCAAGGGATAAAACCGTATTACAACGATCCTATATCCTATGCTGAGGTCAGCATTGTCGAAAATGACGAAGATAATGTCCCTCGAGCAGATGGATATAAAAAGCGGAAAATTCGAATTGAAAAGAAAAGTGAAGCGGAAATACTAAGAACAATAAGCAAAGTAATTGACCGTCTTAACCCTGATATAATCCTTACTCAAAATGGGGACGAATTTCTCTTTCCATATTTGGTAGCTCGTGCCTCAGAAAATCGAGTAACGAAAGATCTTTACCTCTCTCGAGACAAAAAGCCTTTGGCAAAGTGTATCTTTGACCTTTCTGGAGGTTCAGATCATTACATGTCTTATGGCATAATTAGGCGGCGCTCAAGGACTCAAGTGTATCTAACTGGTAGATTCCATTTAGACACAACAACGTACGCTAGTTTACATTTCTCTGAAGGCAATATTCCCGGAGTTATTGAAGTTGCCCGTATATCGAGAATTACGCTCCAAAGATTAAGTCGCATAACCATCGGAGGAGCGCTCCAATCGATACAATATTATTACGCTTACAAGCTTGACCATTTAATTCCTCCATTCAAAAAAAATCCTGAAGGTTTCAGCACTGGAATGGATTTAATAAAAAGTGACCGTGGTGGCCATATCTTCGAACCAATTATTGGAGTATTTGACCAAGTAGTAGAACTGGATTTTTCCTCGATGTATCCTTCTTTAATGGCCACCTTTAACATCTCATCAGAGACTGTAAATTGTAAGTGCTGCAAAGACGATGGCACTGGCATAAAAGTCCCAGGATTGGACTTTCATATTTGTTCAAAAAGAGAAGGCATTATATCCAAATCTATAAGTTTACCATTAAAAAAGCGATTGAAGTATAAAGAATATGTCCGTAAAACTGGAAGCGTTCGCTATAACTTCACAGATATTGCTCTCAAATGGGTACTTGTTGTTAGTTTTGGCTACTTAGGGTTCAAGAATGCCCGTTTTGGGAAGATAGAAGCGCATCAGACAGTTTGTGCTTTTGCTAGGGAATTTTTAATGCGATCTGCTGAGATTGCTGAAGGCCGTGGCTGCAAAATTATTCATGGAATTGTCGATTCGATTTGGCTGAAAGACACAGAAAACCGGACTCCTGAAGAGTTCGAAAAAGTAACGAAAGAAGTTGCTAATGAAATAACTAAAAGCGTAGGTATTCCAATGAGTTGGGATGGACGCTATAACGTAATTAGTTTTCTCCCGTCGAAAGCAGAACCCGATATTCCTGCGTTAAGTCACTACTGGGGGATTAAGAGCGACGGAGAAGTAAAGGTGCGAGGAATCGAGGTTCGCCGTAGAGATATACCAAAAATAGTTAAAGACGCGCAGTATGCGTTTATAGATATTTTTCGGGGAGCAACTACCACCGAAGAATTTATAAGAAGAATGCCAAAAGTAAAGAATAAGCTCAACCACTACATTGACAAAATAGAGACAGGCAAAATTTCGCGAGAAGAACTTACAATTCGCCAAAGAGTTTCTAGAAAACCATCTCAATATAAAGTTAACTCGTACCAAGCTGTCGCAGCAAGACAATTAGAAAGATCAGGGGTAGTGGTAACTCCCGGCAAAAATGTTCGATATATTATCCTCAATGCAGATGCTAACCCTGAATTTCCTGAGAACAAGGTTGTTCTCTCGGATCTTTACGACGAGAAAAAATATCAGTACGACAGAAAGAAATATGTCGAATTGCTTAAAAGAGCCTTTGAAAACATTTTTCCTTTCGAGTTTCCCGAACTCGAAAGCTCGGGAATTATTAGGAAATCTAACCAAAAGGATTTATCGTGCTATATCGAGTAAGCGAATCCGACGAAAAAAAATTATAACCCATTTTTAGCGACATAAATATTTACTAATCCGTTGATAGTCTCATTTAAATATGATCCTTTCAAAATATATATTGTTCATACCTTGCGGTGTGAATATCGAGAAGTAGTATTAACTCTCAATGATATGACCAATTGGATTACTTATGGTATGAAAAGTTGGTAGAACTTTCTTTCCTTAACGGAAAGGTTATATCTTCGGATATAAGTTTGTTTCATTGGTTTTCGGATTAATGTTTAAAAAAGTTGCTCATTGAGACATTCTATATGTAAATAAAGAATGAAATACTAGCAATGAGCCTTCGGGTATATTTGCATTTTCTCATATCATGCTTGAATACATGATCATCGGAAAAGATATAGCAACCTCATGAGATGCTACCGAATGATATCCTAACGGGTACGCCATTTCGGTAAATCGAGCTATGCTAGCAATTTCGATTAAATCTCCGGAGTGATTCTGGCAGGGGTTTCACAACCACTTGTTTGAATGCATTGAATGAGAACTTTCCTTACATCATCGTAAGGAATGGCAATATCTCGCAATCAAGTCCTTCGGGATTCAATTGCTTGTTTCTTTGGGTCATGCCTGATAGTGTGAACATAGGAAAAGGTATCGCAATCAATGTCATGCTACCAATTGAAATACTTAACGGTATTGAAATTGGAAAAACATGCTTCTTTGGAAGTCTGAATATATCTTCGAATAAGGATTAAACGATATGTTCCCGAACATATCGAATAATCTTGTATTTCATTGACGCAATACCACGCAAAAACCCATCAGAAACTCATTGCAACTTCTTGAACCTTTTTTTCTACTAATAGTTTACATCTTTAATCTAATTAGAAGACTTACCTGGTCCTTTTTATCAGATTTGTCTATTCGATATAGCACGATAAATTCGTATAATAAGGACGAAGATAATACCGCGCGCTAGAATAAACATGACTTTTGTCTGCATACACAATTGTTTGTGGTGCTAAGTATTGTGAAAATTGTGCTCGAGCCTTAACTGATTTAGAAAATGTGTGTTGGGCTTGTGGAGAACTAATAGATTATTCAAAACCAAAGAAACCATTCAAGATAGTAAAGAAAAAAGAAGAAGCTAAGAATTTCAAATAAAATTGAGTTAAAAAAAAATTAGATGAAAGGTTGTCTAATAACAGTTTTCATTGTAGCTGGATTAGCCTTTCTCGGATCACTAAGATAGATTTCATGGTGTTTATTATCGTGCCCATCGAATTTTCCGCCTTCTTTTTTGATGAATTCGTGAACTTTTTGAACTGTTGGACCTTCCTCCGAATATGGGCCTATATGCATGATCTGGGCTATTTTCCCTTCCTTGTACTTCTCTAGTCGAAGTTTAGGAAGTAAATCGGAAAGTTCGGGCTTTTTCTCTTTAGTTACTGCTATAGCTTCATCAATCATATCTTGAGTAACCCAGTTAGGCTGCATAATCATCATTGTCCACTTCCATTTATCGCGGTTACCCTCAATAAAATCATCCATATCTTCAGCCCACCATAACCCTTCTAATGGAGGCACTACGTAATCTTTTCCTTTTGCTTTACTTAAGAATTTGGTTTTGAAGGCTATTGGATAAAGCACAGCAAGCGCATCTTGATATTCTTTTGAATCTCCTGGAGAGCCCATTCCATCAATCATTAAGAACTGCATTTCAGGTACATCAACTGATACAACTACTTTTGGACTAGGTTGATAATACTCCATCATACTTTTCTTGAAGTCTACTTTCGGTGGCATTTTTTATCACTTTAATTATAAAAAAAAGTTAAGGTATTACCAATATACCAAAAAAATCAAGCACTATAAAGACTAAACAGACGATCTCTATTAATGTCCAAAGATTCCGCTTTATACTCCTAAAACCTCTCCAAATTTTTCCTGAATAACTTATAAAATTATAGATTATAATTATAATCCACGCTGTTAATAGGAAGGCTACCGGTAAGATCAGTACGTAAAGCTCTCTTCCCATAAATTCTAAAAGATATTTATAACCTAAAATAGAAAATGCGTTAATGACCAGCGTGAACCCGAATCCAAACGAATACTCAGCAAAAGTAATAAAATTATTAATTTTTTTTTCTGATACATTTCCGACTTTGGCTTCATAATTAGCTCTAGAATTTGATGAGACCGAATTCACGAAAAAGACAAACGAGAGCATTAATAAAAATGTTATACTGACGATACCTGATGAAGGGCGTGCCCCCCATACTAAAGCGAGGATTGTTAAAACAGCAGCAATCATAGCGGTGCTAAGAACTATCCAATCTCGGACATTCAAAATTTTAGTGTCGTTATTTTGTTCCATAATATTCACTTAAAATTTCTATTAATATTTAATTTTCTCCTTTTCATCAAAAAAGATTAATTCTTCTTCATTTTTGATGATTACATAATATGTTCAATTAATTGTTCATTAAACATAACAATATATTTATAAATCAGTGTTCATATTGATTATATAGGGATGTTTTGTTATGGAAATCATGAATGAAAAAGAAAGAAAAAAAATGATCCAAGAGTCACGCAAATTTGGTAGTATAAGCCTACGGCGTCAAATGTTAAGAGTTCACAAAAATGGAGCTAAATTTCCTATAAGCAAAGCTTATATTGATGATGAACTCCTTGATCCTGATGCGTCATATACTCTTATTTTGATTCCCGAAGCTAAAATCGCTACGAAAACCATAGTTTCATTAACCATCTTTAAACGAAGAAGTGGTCCTCATATGTTCTATTCATTTCCAGAGAATGCTCTCAATAATATAGAAAAAGAAAGTATTGTTGTAAATATGATCCAATCTTCTAAAGAAAGATTCTTGGTCAATCAATCTAGCATTATCTCTTCTTTAAATTATTATTTTGAACTTCACTCGGATTGGGCTCGTGGCGATAAGGAAATGCTAATGATTAGTGTAATTTTAGATCAGAAAAATAATCAAGCGATTGAAGAAATAATTCAAGCACTCTGCATTGATTTTGAATCGAATTTAAGTATTACTAAAGATATCTTCAAAGCTTTATACATTAACGACCTAAATTCATATTCTGATGAAGAACAGTTAAATATTAAAAGAATCAACCAAGATTTGAAAGCTGTCATAAAAGAATTCTATAATAAATTAAATATAGTGCAAAACCAAAAAAATGTGAAACATGAAATAACGGTGTCATTGGAGATTGAAAAAAAATTGAAGCTGAATCAAATCGCCCAAAAAATAGAAGGTGCAGTGTTTGATCCAGAAAAGTTTCCCGGATTAATTATGAAAAGTGAGAATCCAAATGTCACTATTATCTTATTCTCTAAGGGTAAAATGGTGATAACTGGCTTGAAAAGAACTTCTGAAGCAGAGCAAATTGTTGATGAAGCTATAAAAAAATTTAGGAAAGCAGGTGTAGAAATAACTAATCCAAAAATTTCGATCGAAAGTTCCAAATAGCAAAAAAGCATTTTATCAGTAAATACAAAATCTAGTTTTGCCAGTAATTTATTTTTTTTAATAATTGTATAGTAATTTTATGCTTTCTACTATCATATTACGATTGATTTTTTAGTAAATTTACAGTCTGTATCCCTTTATTTTTGTCTAAAGTTAAATTTAATTTATGTCATCAGAAGGACTTTCTTATTTCGATTGGTCGTTAGGTTTTAGAAGTAATGCAACTGAAAACAATTTAAAAATTAAAATTAAGAAAAAAAGTAATTTAAACTCAATTGGAATGACTAACGATGACTTTAAGCAATATTTAGAGAAATGGAAGAACAGAAACCTTTAAAAAATCTTTTTACTGAACCTCTTTTTGCAACTTCCTGTCCTATTTTAACATTATAATTAATTTCGTTCTCTAAACACGAAAAATCAGAAAGATATAAAGATACGCTAATAAAAATTACTAAATAACCTCAATCAAGTAGAACATAACTATTAGAAGTGCCCAGATAATCGTTAGGATTATTAATATTACTGTTGTGTAAAACCTCCACTTGATTGAAATCTTCTGCTTTTTTTCAATCCTATATATGTATATTGCCAATATTGCTCCTAATATAATTATCGACGATAATATCAGAATTATAGCGAAAAGAAACGATTCAATATACGGTAGTATAAGTGCAAACACAAAAAATGTAAAGCTGACCCAGAGTGTTATAAAACGCCGCATTCTGTTCCTAAACACTATATCTATGTCGTCAGTTTTCTTTGGTGGAATTAAAGAAATTGAAATTCCAGATGTAGCTAAAGCTAACAATGTCGCATGATCCCATCTCAACAAAGCTAATAAACCAACTTCAGAAAAAGTTATTCCCACTACTATACCTGCTAATATACACAGTATAATTGCGATAGTTCTTATGTTCTTTTTTAAGAAGTTGATAAATGAATAGTATGCACTTAGAAGAACATTCTTTAACTTTAAAAACATCAATCTTAGATTGTCTAGAATATTATTGAAGAAGGATTTCAATTCTTCTAACATGAAAACAAACAGGTATAACAAAATTCCTATAAAAATCCACGAGAAGCTCCAACCAGATAATGATATATTAAATGTAATTGTACTCAATAATAAAAACATCACTAGAGTATAGAGGAAAGAGCTAGATCTTTTGCGTTTAAATGGTTTAAATAACACTAAATTTACAACCATAAAGAAAAATAAAGAAATACTAAAATTAAGAATGAAATTGGGGGAAACAAATATCTCTAACAATATAAATATATCAGAAGATAACAAAACTTCTGTTAGGATGAAACTGGCAACTCTTAGATTCTTCCTAATCTTTTCATTTACCGCTTTGATGTAATCGTCTAAAAATGTTAATCCAAGAAGAACAACAAGTGATAAGAGAACTAAGTTCAGTGAAATTAAAATATCAGGACCAATGTAATATAATGACCATGTAATTAAATTAAGATATACCAATTTCATTAGAGATCCTTTAATTTTCGACTGGTTTGATCTGACAATTTCCCTATCTTTCAATAATCTAAACAAGTAGGCGAATTGAATAATTAAGAGAAATATGATTATTGGTATTATCTGGATCGAAAATAACGAAATCCAACCAATATAAAAAAAGATTGAAAAACCAATTAAAATGATCCATGATATGCTTATGAAGAAATTCGATGTCTGTCCTAAAAACTTTAGAGCATATTTATCAAGCAACGCCAATAAATGCGAAGTCATGCTTAAAATCAAGATAATTAAAAGAAATTCAACCCCTATAAGTGTTAATATGTTAAAGGTGCTAAATAAGAGAAAGATATACGTGCCCCATCCTAATATGTTTTGCCTGTAATCCTTCCATTTTGAAAATGAGGATAGTTTATCTGGACTGAACTTCCGTCTAATATCGAAATATGAATAATTAGTATAAAATTGCATTAGAATCATTAAAAATACGATCAAAACTAGTGATAATATCGAATAGTTAAACGCCCCATATAATATTATAAAAAGAACCCAAGAGATATTTATAAAACTTATAGTGTGAACTATTTCCATAGCTCCTGGCTTAAGACGCTTAATGGAATAAATTTCTATTATGCTCATCAAAAATAATATGATTTGAGAAATCAATAGACTTTCATAGAAGCCTAGGAATAATTGAAATAATCCTAAAAACAAGATTGAAGTTTCTAGATATATGCAAAATATTATAAAAGAATAAATTTTCTTTATGGTTTCCTTCCATTTCTCATTTTTAGTAGTTTTTCCTGATAAGTAAATAGTATACGAGGAAAAGACCGTTTCAGATATTAAAATTAAGAGAATCCTAAATAAATCAAACGGACCAAATATAGAGAAAAAAGATGTCCAAAATACAACAAAAAAGAATTGAAAGAAAACAAAAGCGCCTAATAGGATAAAATATTTAATTTTAATTCCTATTGTGCGATTTAATAATCCGTTTAGGGTAAACATCAGTAGAGAAAACACAATTCCAGAAAAACTTAACGAAGGAAGTCCGTATAATAATGGATTATTTGATATTATTAAATTGTTCAATAACAGGGTAATATATAGGCTTATTACTATAAAAATTGTATTTGATAGAAGTGTTTGTATCTGGTTTCTAACTTTCCTTATTTTGCTCGCTTCATATTGAGTTAATTTTTCAATATTGTAAGAAAATGCATGTAGCGTGTAAAATTGCATAGTTAAGAGTATGACTATATTTAGTACAAATATAGATAAATCTATCACGGTGAATTGATTTATGAACACGAATAAACTTATAGATATAAGTATATAGGCTATTAAATTTACTGGATACATTATTTTTTCGTTAACCTTCTTAATAATATTGATTTCTAATAAAGTTATCAAGAATAATATAACTTGAGATAACAATAAGCTTTCATAGAAGCCTAAGAATAATTGAAATACTCCGAAAAATAAAATTGATGTCTCTATATAAAAGCAAAAGATAATCCATGAATAAGCTTTCTTTATGGTCTCCTTCCCGGTTTCACTTCCTGTGATCTTTCCTGACAGATACATCGTATAAGAGGTGAATACAGTTTCAAACATTAAAATTAGAGTAAACCTAAATAAATCTAATATGCTGTATACACTGAAAAAAGTCATCAGAAAAGCAGCAAAAAAGAATTGAAAGAAAATAAAAGTACTAAATAAAATTCTATTACTAATTTTGTTTGATAGTGTGCGATTGAATGCTCCGTTAAGAATAAACATCAACACAAAGAAAATTATTCCAGAGAAACTTAACGAAGGATATCCGGATAATAGCGGATTGTAAGTTATTATTAAATTACTCAAAAATAATGAAATATAAAGACTAACTACTATGAAAATTGAATTAAGTAGAATAGCATGTATTCGATTTCTGACTTTCTTTATTTTAATCGCTTCATATTGAGTAATATTTCCAATGTAATAACAAAACGCATAAAGTGTATAGAATTGTAATGTTAAAAATATTACTAGATTTAATACGAATAAAGATGCATCAATCACGATGAATTGGTTTAAAAATAGGAACAGACCAATGGAAATAAAGATGTAGGCAACTAAATTAAAAAAATATATTATTTTTTCATTAACTTTCTTTATAATATGGATTTCGAATAATGTTGAGACGAAAAATATTAAAACAGAAAGTAGTGCTATTTCAAAATAACCTATATTCCAATTTTCACTAATTAAACTAAAACTTAATATTCCTATTTCAAAATGTAGAAGTAGTGAGAGAATCGATTCAACTTTTAATAAACCAAAATCACTAAGATCCTCTTGATCTTTAACTTTTTTCTTGAACACTCTGCATGGAATTTGGAATAAAGCCGTATAAGATATTATGGATATCAATGATATAATGAGAGGCGATTGAAATATATCAATTAGCACAATAAATTGTAGAAATATTAGGATTATTGGAATTGGAAAGGCATACCACAATACAGAACGGTATTCATAGAGTACCGATCTAAGAAAAATTGCGTTTACTAGGATAAAAACAGCAATAGTTAAATAAATGAAGCTAGGTAAGAAAAAATAAGTTAAATTAGAAAGCGTTAAAGATACACCAAGTGATAAAATCGTTAAAGGTATTATTTTTTTTATAGGGATAACCATCCTGAACTTGTTAAATATGAAAAGAGATCCGCCAAATACCGTGATCGCTAGGAATACTGAAAAGAGTTCGAAACCAGGAATCATAATAAGTGTGAAGTAAGTGAACAATGAGAAATTAATAACCAGTATTGTAGAAATTAAAGTATTAAAAAAAGTCTTGTTAAGTTTGAGGAGCCTTGATGAAAATAAACTCATAGCCAGTGTTATAAAAGCAATATTTATTGATATGGGTAAATTGTTGATTATCGTAATTACGAAGTTAAAAATCGTAAGAAAAATGCCAATTAGAGATACAAGATAAGAAACTATAAGAATTATATTTTTTTTGTTTTTAAGATTGGGGAAAAACGATAATATGAGAATAAAGATACCTAAGATTATCAAATTGATTGAAAAATTAATCTCGATTGGCATACGAATTTCTAAGAATAGAGTAAAAAGAAAAGAAATATTTACGATGATATAACTTATCCACAGAATGGTCATAATCTTCCACATTTTTAATCGATAGATTAAAGGCACCAATAAAGATATAGCGAAGACGAAAAACACGATATTAGTTATTAATGCATTTTCAGGAAACACATTTTGACTAAACCAATATAAGAAAAACAAACTGAAACTCCAAACAATTATGAGTATTTGAGTAAAATGTTTTTTGATCCAAGTGTACCAGAATGGTAATGAAAGTAGTATACATATTACAAAGGTAATAATAAATGACCCGTTAATCTCTAAGTTAAAGAAATTTAGAGTGTTCGTGTAAAGATTGACATTAGTGAATAACTCATTAATGATATAGAAATTAACAAAAGGGATTAATATCCAAAGTCTCCATCCCGATTTCCAAATTGCCCGGGAAAACTTCCAGTAATAAATACCGATAGATACATAAAACAGAACTATTCCAATATTAATCGCTATTAAAAATAAGAAAATATCCCATATTTGTAGGGAAAATAGTGCATTTAAGAAGAAATATACAAAAATAGGAAAGGAGATGATGTATATTGAAAAAGCGATGTAAAAAGTTATTTTTCTGAACTTCTTGGGTGTTTTATTGTATGTTCCTACATAAGCAATCCCTGTAATAGTTGAGGTTAATGTGAAAGTTAAAATTGGTTTAAAACTCAAGAAGATAGGATTATTAAAGAGGATAAAATAGGAGAGATAACTCATAATACCAAAGGTTAGGAGCAACACACATGGTCTAATAAACCATTTATAACGCTCATCTTTTAGTCTATAGAAAAAATTTCCAGTTAGTAATAGAAATACGAATAAAGAGATTGAAATGTTGTAAATTAATGGTATGACTGTGTTTACAATTAATAGCAGAAGGGAAGTAAGGGAGATTAAAATGTATAAAGAAAATTTTTCGAGCACATTTGTTTTTTTCATGTTTAAAACTATTGATAAAAATAACATTAAAATTAAAGAAAAGCTATAAATGAAAAAGTAAATGCTGAAATAAGATAAATTAAAAACAGGAATTATCATACAGAAATTCAGAGTACCCATCACTTTAATAAACATAAACATGCTAAGAGCTGAGTAAAATGTTACGCGTAATATGTAATTACGGTTTCTATTAGAGAGAATTAAGAAAAGCAATAAGAAGAAGAGTATATAAGTAATATATTCGAAAATACTTGGAAATATCGAAAAGAAAGAGAATAATACTAACACTGAGCTCCCTAAAATTTTTATCATTCTAAATTCTGATGCTCTTTCAATAACAGAGTTAAATTTAAGTATATAATAATTATAAAACAAGTATATAGAACTAAGTACAATTATAATTTGGAGTGCCTGATTCGAACTAAAAAATGGAATAGTAGTGGAAAAGCTCCAGAATAGATCAACAAAAATAATTATCAGAACTATAGAAAAGATATAGAAATTGAGTTTCTTAGCTATTCCTAACGAATTATCAGAAATGAAAAAGATTTTTCTTAGATAATAGATTGTAATCGGACTCAAAAAGATAATGATTAGGAGTGGTATTAAAATCCTTAGAAGCGAAGAAATTTGAATAGGTAGAATAAAAATTAAAAGAAAGATAATTAATTTAATAAAAATCCAAGAAGAAATTTCGAAAATATTCTTAATTTTAAGGAACTCTATTTTAAATACCTTTCCGCTAACGATTGATAAGATTAGGTATATTAACAATAATATTCCTAAATTAGTAAATGTCATAAAAAGAAAAGATTCTGGCAGATAGAATAAGGACAGTAAGATATGAGAAGGAATTATTGTGGTTATTATCGCCGCTATGGAAAAAATAATCGCAAAAAACGAAATATTTTTGGTGTACTCATATATTTTATAGATTTTATAATAGTCTAGTTTGCTTGAATCATTTTCAAAAATTCGTTGTTTTAGGTTTTCTAAGGGAATTAAAACAACAAGATTTAGAACCAGAAATGTCAGGCAGGAACAACTTATACTTAACCAGAAATTGTTAGCTATGAAATCTATTAAATTAAATATCTTGAGGGCAATAATTATGGACAGAGTAATCCAGATAACAATCTGGGAAGATTTAAGAGAAACTACATAATTTTCTTTGAAATTGTATTTGTCAAAAATATATTCTAAGTATCTCAAAAACCCAAAAAATAAGAATAATGTTGAAATGATTACAAAAAAATAATCAAGATTTATCCCAAATCGGATTAGCTCCGATCCTGTTATAGATGGAAGGATTAGTAGTAATGCTGATATTAACATACTGTCTAACAATATTAATTTTTCTACCAATTTGCTAAAATTTTTCTTGCTAGCTGTGTAAAACAGTGGAAGAAGTATTGATAAACTAAAAACTAACAGAGGCAAAACATATACAAAAACCGAGTTGCGTAAAAATAAAAATATGTAAAAAGAGCTTAAAACGCTTGTAAAGCTTAAAGTTAATATATTAATTCCTATTGCGCTATTTTCTGAAAAGATAATCCTATTTTTTGATAGAATATTGATGAAAAGGCAAATAGGGAGCGTCGAGAAGTAAGCTGATAAAAAGGGATCAATTAGAAGTTCTAGGTAAAAAATTGAAAACAAAATTGCATAAAACTCTAAAATTATTAAGATGTTGATTATAAACGAAAATCTCTTAAATGAATCAGTTGATAGTATGTTTAGTTTTACACCAAATTTATAAACATAATAGAAACCAACGGTAATATAAAGAACATTAATCAAACTTACAATAATTAAAAATACATTAAGGAAATTAAATATCATAAAAAAATTAAGTATAAAAATTGCCAGAACTATGATAAATGAACAATAAAAATGATATATTAGAAGTG
>Ga0114919_10000386_pt1 | contig 33738 bp, 38 predicted proteins | sample BlataG_FD_88682 | JGI IMG/M metagenome (GOLD analysis project Ga0114919, IMG submission 88682) | Deep subsurface microbial communities from Black Sea to uncover new lineages of life (NeLLi) - Black_00105 metaG | ecosystem: Environmental > Aquatic > Marine > Oceanic > Sediment | place: Atlantic... | reverse complement strand
GCGCGGCAGTATGGTCGCTTTGAGGATATTGAATGTGAGATTAAAATCAGTGGCAAGGAAACAGACAATTGGCTTTTCCACCTCTGTCTTTGGAAACTGCAGGACGAGCATTCTCGAATACATATTGGCACCCCTGTCTCATCAATACTGAAAGCTGGGCATTTTTAGATAAAAGCATTAAAACTGAACTGGTTGGATTTGTCAACAGGCTCTTGCCCGGGGTGTGGCAGTCCAATACTCCGAAGCCTTTTCTCCGGCAGAGCCAATTGTCTCTCACCACGCCCACAAGACGCAGATTTCCATTCTGAACAAAACGAGACTACTGCTGGAGCGACTGCCTATAGACGTGAAACATACGCTGAAGGGCGGTAAAATTCGTCAAGAAGGCAAGGAGCGCAAGCCCGATTAGGAGTTGTCCGCTAAGGAGTGTGATGGTTAACACAACAAAACGTTCCAAACGGGTGAAAAGCCCCACCTTGCACGAAATGTTAAGCCCCTCGGCCCTGGCGCGGGTGTAACTGACCATGACCGAGCCCACGAGGGTCAAGAATGTGAGCAACACCAACGTGTGATGACCACGAAAGGTGGACCAGCACAGGATGCCGAACAGAACCGCTGCCTCTGAATATCGGTCCATAAAGGAGTCGAGGAAGGCGCCGAACCGTGACTCAAGGCCTGCTGTTCGGGCCAGAGCTCCGTCCAAGGCATCAAAAGGGCCAGAGATGAGAAACAACAAGCCGCCAAGAAAAACATGGTCTGTTGCCACCATCGCGCCGGCAGCGGATGCGGCAAAGAAACCGATCATGGACAGAAGGTTGGGTTGAATTCCCAGGCGCACCAACAGACGGGAAAAAGGGGCAAGCATGACATCTGACCAACCCTTGACCCAGCTTGTTAGCGTCCAGTACTCACGGTCTGCCTTTGAGGATGTTTGATTGTCACCCTTGTTTTTCGACCTGTCCAAGCCCAATCCCTTTCCTGCCGTAGACTTCGCAATTGTCCTGTGTCTCCGGTCATTCGCGGACACATCTAATCTTGACGACTTTCTACGAGTTTATCAATCTTGTTCAAAAATATTTCCTACGAGTTAGTATAGGACAACACAAATATCAACATTAATTCTGTCCGCCCAAAGGCCTTTTGCCGCAACTATTGGCAATCACACCGGTCCAAGAGGTTCATGATAGAATCCGGTCAATCGCTTCAGCCCATCCTCTGGGGCCTGGTTTGTCCGAATAGATAACAGGGGCACCCCTCTGGATGGATTCCCATTCTCCTGTTTTTTTTCTGATTACAACGGGTATGTCTACATTCATGAGCATGGGGATATCATTGGCGCTGTCTCCCAGTCCGATACTCATCAGCTTCGTGCCGGGGCATGTCTGTTCATACAGCTTTCTCACGATTTGCACTGCCTTTCCCTTGTCGTTCTGGCCCATCAAGTGGTAAAAGCGACCTCCCCTGGTAATCCGCAGCCCCTTCTTATGAAAGAGATCTTCAATGAGCTGAAGTGTTTCAGCAGTATCATGGAAGAGGAACGGTTCGGAATACTCACGCATGGCAGCCAATCGGGCCTCCTCAAGGGGAAGATCAGTATGAGCGCTAATCTCTTCAATCGTCATTTCGGAAAACCCTCTCATTCTAAACTTCCCTTCGTCCTTTATTTCCTTCCAGGTGTCGCACAACACACCGTAGGGCACGCCTAGTTCCATCACCTGATAAGATCCCTTTTCAACAAACCCCTTTTCTGTCAAATTCAGGATGTCATTCGGAACAAAAATTGCAGCCCCGTTTTCTACGATAAAGGGGGCTCTGAGGCCCATGCGGAGACAAAACACTTCGATCTCAAGTCGTGTCTTGCTGCTGCAGATTATCACGGGGATGGATTTTTTCCTGAGCCACTCCAAGGTCGCCCGGGCATCATCAAACTCATAAGTGTCATGATCGATCAGAGTTCCATCCAGGTCTGTAAAAACCACAATTTTTTTCATGTCGGATTTGCCTATGAACAGTTGACCTATGCTTTCATATATAATATTAATACGTTTCAAAATGCCATGGTTTTTTTGATTTTCTGCTGGAGACAGGGCCGGTGTCACAAGGGGGAGGATGATGCATATAGAAGAGAATCCGCACGATGTTCAAGCTGCTGACCTGATTGTGGGCATACCTTCGTACAATGAAGCAGACATCATTTCTTTCCCTACCCAGAAAGCAAGCGAAGGTCTTGTCAAGTATTTCGGGAGCAAGAACAGCGTAATCATTAACTGTGACAATGATTCCAAAGACGGCACCCGCGAGGCCTTCATGAACACACCCACAGAAGTTCCGAAGATATACCTATCAACGCCGCCAGGGGTCACAGGAAAAGGAAACAACCTCAAGAATCTGTTCCGAAAGAGCTGTGATCTGGGTGCACAGGCCATTGTTGTGGTAGATGCGGATCTTAAGAGCATAACCCCACGGTGGATAAAAAACCTGGGAGAACCCCTTTTTGAAGACTTCGGCTTTGTCGCACCCCTTTATGTGCGACACAAGTATGACGGAACCATTACCAACAATATTGCATATCCAATGACGCGTGCGCTATATGGCCGCAGGGTGCGTCAACCTATTGGCGGCGACTTCGGCTTTTCCGGTGAACTGGCCGAGATTTATCTGTCGCACGAGAATTGGACGCCGGCCATAGCGGCATTCGGCATTGACATATGGATGTCGACCATAGCTATGTGTCACGGCAAGTCAATTTGCCAGTCTTTCATGGGACGACCCAAAGTTCACAAACCAAAAGATCCGGGGGAGTCTTTGGGTCCGATGTTTGTGCAGGTCGTAGGAACTATCTTTGATATGATGATAGACCGCTGCCCTTTCTGGAAAGAGGTCAGGTGGAGCAAACCGACTGCCATTTTTGGGTTCGGATTGGGTGAGATGGAGATGCCTCCCCCGGTTGACGTGAACATCGAGCGGCTTTATGACAAATTCCAGGCAGGTTTTGCTGATTATGGTTCCTTTTGGAAGGAGGTCCTTTCAGCCAATCTTTCAAAGAAACTCTCCGAGGTCAAGGAACTCTCATTGGCAGGTTTCGAATTTCCCGCTAACCTGTGGGCTGAGATGTTAGTTGATTTTGCAGTGGCTTATAAGCATTGTAAAGATGGCAAGCAAAAACTGATGGAAAGCATAATCCCGCTCTATTTCGGGCGGACCTGTTCCTATGTTATTGAGTCGGAACCTATGACGATTCAGCAAGCCGAGGAACTTATTGAGGATCAATGCGGCGTTTTTGAATACAGCAAATCCTATTTGCTGAACAGATGGTTTGAATAGATTGCAGCGGAGGCCCCTATGAAGAAAATTCTCATTGTTGACGACGAAGAAGTTATTCGCATCCTCTATGCCGAGGAGTTGGAGGAAGAAGGCTATGAGATCGTCACGGCAGGAAGTGGTCACGGCCTGATAGAGGTTATTGAGGTGGAAAAGCCGGATCTTGTTGTCCTGGACATTAAAATGGCTGAGCATGACGGGTTGGATTTGCTGCAGGACATCAGAAAGGACTTTTACAATATTCCCGTGGTTCTTTGTTCTGCTTACTCTTCCTTTAAAGGGGACCTGAAGTCCATAGCAGCTGACTACTACGTGGTAAAGAGCGCAGACCTGAGCGAGTTGAAACAAAAGATAAGAATGGCGTTAGAAGGACATATTCCACACCAATCCACTCAGGAATGAGATTGTGAATGTTATTTTGGAGGGGCTATGAACCCTGAAATTTTCAGAAAATATGACATTCGCGGGATTGTGGACAAGGATATCACTGAGGAAGATGTGGTCTCTATTGGAAGAGGGGTTGGCACCTACCTTAGGGCTGAAAACCGCTCCCATGTTGTAGTGGGGCAGGACTGCCGGTTGAGCTCTGACCGCTATGGCAAGCTCTTGGTGGATGGTCTCCTTGCTACAGGCTGTGATGTTGTGGAAATCGGGGTATGCCCTACACCGGTTTTTTACTTTGCTATCAGGCAGTTGAAAAAGGAAGGCGGGATCATGGTCACAGCCAGCCATAACCCCCCTGAGTATAATGGGTTCAAGCTGTGCAGTGGTTACGACACCCTCTTTGGAAAGCAGATACAAAGAGTGCGACAAATCATAGAGGAGGGCAGTTTCGCCCGTGGCAGCGGAAGCGCCGAAACAGTGGATGTGGTTTCGCCTTACAAAGAGTTCTTGAAAGAAAATATCAGGATTGTCAAGTCACTCAGGGTTGGTGTTGATGCTGGCAACGGCACTGCCGGAGTAGTGGCCGTTCCCATTTTGAGGGACTTGGGCTGCGAAGTCTTTGATCTTTATTGCGATATGGACGGCACTTTTCCCAACCATGAGTCGGATCCTACGGTGGTCGAGAACATGCAGGACCTGATAGCATTAGTTCGCGATAAGAAACTTGATGTAGGCATCGGCTATGACGGCGATGGAGATCGCATAGGCATTGTTGACGAAAAGGGCAACATTATATGGGGCGACCAACTGATGATCGTATTTGCCAGGGAGATCCTTTCTCGCAAGCCAGGGGTCACATTCATTTCAGAAGTGAAGTGCTCCCAGACTCTTTATGATGACATTGAGAAACACGGTGGCCGGGCGATCATGTGGAAGACCGGACACTCTCTTATTAAACAGAAAATGAAAGAGGTTAAGGCAGAACTGGCCGGCGAGATGAGCGGGCATATGTTCTTTGCCGACCGGTACTTTGGTTATGATGACGCAATCTATGCCTCGTGCCGCCTACTGGAAATTCTGGCAGTGACTGGAAATACGATCTCCGAACTCTTGAGTGACGTGCCAAAGACTTATACCACGCCCGAGATCCGTGTACCGTGCCCGGATGACAAGAAATTTCTGGTGGTAAAAGAGGTTACGGAATATTTGCGTCAGCGACACGATATCATAGACATAGACGGCGTACGTGTTCTTTATGAGGACGGCTGGGGACTGGTTCGGGCCTCCAATACACAGCCTATGCTGGTCCTGAGATTCGAGGCCCTTTCCCCTGAGCGGCTTTCGCAGATCCGAGAAGAAGTGGAAACGATTGTGGCCGACATTGAAAAAGGCCTTTAGTCCGTTTTTTCTTGACTTTTCAAAATGTTATTATGTATTAACCAATATCTTTTTCTTATCTTGAAATCAAAAATACACAGACGGAGGGGGCATGAATAAATCAGGTCTCGTAAGCGCTTTGCAACGGGAAGCAGGCATTAGCAAGGCAAAGGCTGAGGCTGTCATCAATATTTTTTTTGATGCCACGTCCGACGCTCTGGCAAATGGTGATAGGGTTGAACTCCGCGGTTTGTGCAGCATCTATGTTAAGAAATACAAGGGCTATGTCGGAAGGAACCCAAAGACCGGAGCCCCCGTTGAAATACTGCCAAAGACGCTCCCATTCTTGAAGTGCGGAAAGGAACTGAAAGAACGGATTGATTATTGACCTCAACGTATTTCCTCAAGTTCTTCTTTTCGGACGCATGGATGAATGCTCCGTCCCGTCAATCAGACGTCTAATGTTGTCAGAATGACGGGCAAATATGAAGAATGCCATGAGGACGGCACAGCCTGTTATGGGGACAGAGTGCGTGCCAAGCCAAATACCGCAGGGGAGCACTGCTGCTGCAGCAAGGGAGCCTGCAGAAGAATATCCCGTAGTGCAAAGGGCAAGAATATACACCAGTGCGCATACAAGAAAGACAAGGGGTGACATGATGAGAACACAGCCTGCAGCAGTTGCCACACCCTTGCCTCCTTTGAAACCTAAAAATACCGGGAAAAGGTGACCAGTAAAGGCCGAAAGAGCTACAAGGCAGACCCACAACTCACCCTTCCAGTCAGAGATATCCACCCAGCACACAGCTACGAGTACCGGAATAACACCCTTTAAGATGTCCCCGACAAGCGTCATGATTCCTAGCTTTTTCCCTGCCAGGCGATAGACATTGTAGGCCCCAATATTTCTACTCCCTGCCTCTTGAATGTTCACATCGCTGAACAGGCGCGTAAAGATCACGCCCCACGGCACAGAACCAAGGAAATAGGCAAATAGCGGCAAGATTATGGCCTTGGAAATCATGCTGGTTGGCAATACGGAAAGCTTATTCGGGTACGGGAACAGCGTTTTTCATCTCTGCCTGACATATGGCGATGTACTGTATGGCCTTGTAGTGAACGCCCAAGTCGGGATAGGATTCAATAACGGTCTTGAAACGTTCCAGGGCAGCCTTGTAGTGTTTTGTTTTATAGTAGAATATCCCTATGTTCAGTTCATGCTCAGCCAGATTCTTGTTGCAGACCCTAATGTGCTCTTCGGCCTTTTTGGCAAAAGGGCTCTTGGGATAGCTGTGAATCAGTCGCTCAAAGGTATGGACTGCCTCCTGGGCCGCGGTCTGGTCCCTGTCAATGATTTCGAGCCGGTCAAAATGGCACCGGCCTATCTGATAAACCACATAAGGGACAGCCTCGTTCTTGGGATGAAGGTTTTCGAATTCTTCATAAGCAAAGATGGCTTCCTCGTACTCCTTGCGGTAATAATAGGCATCGCCAAGTTTGAGTTCGGCAAGAACAGCATATTGGCTGAATGGATACCAGTCCTTCAGTTTTTCAAAAGCCTCAATAGATCGCCTGTAATCTTCGTCCCTAAGGGCCTCCATCCCTTCTTCGGCGAGCTCTCGTGCAGTCTTCTCCTCTTTTGTCTGGCTGAACCAGGCACAGCCGAAAAACTGGATAGTCACCCCGAGAATGACAATAAGTTGAAGGCCTTTTTTCAGATTCACGAAAACGTCCTCATCATGAGTCGGCCAGCTTTTTTGCATATCCTGCTGCCTCCAGGCCTGCCACACACCCTTCGCCCACTGCCTTGGCTATTTGCCAGGGCTGTCCGGTAATATCTCCTGCGGCATACAAACCCGGAATATTTGTTTCCTGCTTCTTGTTGGTTTCAATAAAGCTAAAGGTCTCTGCGTCGAAAATGACCCCGAGGTTGGCCGCCAGCTCCATGGCGCCCTTTGCACCCAACTCCACAAAAACACCGTCCACTTTCAGGCTTTCCCCGTTAGTCAGCAACACCTCTTCCACTTCGTCGCTTCCAACTATCTTTTTGACCCAGACGTCATGGATAACTATGACATCACTCTTCTTTAGCTGGTCGTAAAGTAAATCACTGATCCTGAGTTCACGACATACCAGGTGAACCTGTTTAGCATAGCCCAAAAGGGTTATAGCGCCGGTTGCAGCTGCGCTTTCATTTCCCACCACCACTACATCCAAGCCCCTGAAAAAGTTGGCATCGCAATCCACGCAATAGCTCACGCCTCGACCGACAAGCTCCTTTTCTCCTTTCACGAGGAGCTTTTTTCGAGAAACGCCCATGGCAAGTATCAGGGCTTTGGAGCTGAAGGTCTCGCCGCTTTCAGTAATCAGGGTGAAGAGATCATTCTCGCTTTTCGTTTCAATGATGTCCTCTTCTATGAATAGCGCTTCAAAGCTCTCCGCCTGCTGCCTGCCGCTCTCCAGCAGATCTTTGCCGGTAACCACTTTTTCAAAACAACAGAAGTTAGCCACGTGAGCCTTGTAAAGGCTGCTCTTTTCCGGCTTCCCAAAAACCAACACCTTCGCCTTTCTCCCGGAAGCGTGGATGGCAGCCTGAAGTCCGGCAGGCCCGCAGCCAATGATGGCAACATCGCACGAATTGGGGGGCATTTCACAAGGCCTTTTTCACAAATTCTTCGATGTGGGACTTTGGCACTGCGCCAACGACTTGGTCAAGGACCTCGCCATCTTTGAACAGTATGATGGTAGGGATAGCCCGAATGCTGTATTTCGTTGGCGTGTTGGGGCTCTGGTCTACGTTGCATCGGGCAAAAATCATCCTGTCTCCATATGTCTCTTCCAATTCCTTGAAGACCGGGCCGATAGCCTTGCAGGGTCCGCACCACGGCGCCCAAAAATCCACCAGAGCTGGTTTCTCTGCCTTCAAGATCTCTGATTCAAAGTTACGGTCGTCAACGTCCAATAAACCTTGCTCTCCCATAATTTCACTCCTTTTCTATTCCTGTGCTCACTCAAGAGAGAAGTCCCGAGTTTCTTTTGTATAGGACACAGGATATGGTTTGTCAACTTGAACAAACATCGATTTCAGCAATAACAAATGGCGGATTTCGGCCGGCTTTCCTGCTTGACACTCAGGGGATACGATGTTAATAAAAAAAATTACGGGCCGTTAACTCAGTCGGTAGAGTATCTGCCTTTTAAGCAGAGAGTCGCGCGTTCGAGTCGCGCACGGCCCACCAGCGTCCCCATCGTCTAGCCTGGTCCAGGACATCCCGCCTTCAAGCGGGACAACACTGGCTCAAACGCAGGTCGAAGATCTGCTTCGCTGGAACGGGAACGAAACGCTACATACTGTGTCCCCATCGTCTAGTCTGGTCCAGGACACCGGCCTTTCACGCCGGCAACACCGGTTCAAATCCGGTTGGGGACGCCAATGCCTATCAAGGAATTTGTTGAGTCTTCAGCAAATCCCTATCACCCTTCTCAAGAAATCTGCCCTTTCCAAGAGACAACTCCCCATCCGCGCACTGCAATGGTCATAGCCAAAATTTGGTGAAGACTTCGCGGAGAGATGGCAAAACATAACCTTCCGATTCTGCGACCATTGTCCTGTTTACCTCTGTTCCATAACCTGGTATGAGGCGACTATATTGTTGATCCATTCCATTGTGATGGAGTTGTTCTCATGTCTCATCCTACCGTAGCACTCGTTAAAGGCACTGACCGGTACCAGAATATTGCTCAGGCGCTTGACCTGCTGGGCAAAGATGCGGTTTCAGGGACACGGCACGTGCTGAAACCTAACTTTGTTTCCACTGAGGTCCAGCTCGCCGCCACACATCGAGAGGCTGCCAGGGCAGTTGTGGATTGGGAAATTCGGCATTTCCAATACTCATTAGATTGCCGGCAACCATTAGTGCATAAGACTTGTCGAGCGTCTTGGCGTACGAATTCGACTTGTTTTTTTGCAAGTAGGGTGATGAAAGCAGGAGGGCCACGGGAGGTGCTAAATCATCCAAAATATCCTTTCATTTCATCCATATGCACTTTTACCCGTTTCTTGACTTCAGCGATCATTGCAGCATCTAGTTTCAGGAGACGGGCAGACTCTGCTCCTTCCACATCTATCTCCGTCTTCCCAGCCAGATTGTAACCCATTGACTTCACGAGCAAGTTGGCAAGATGAACAACAAGCAGCTCCTTTGAAATGGAATCGGCCTCCTCTAGGTGATCATGATAAGTCACGATATCCACAGATTCCTTCGAGAATTTCCATTGCTTAAGCAGAGCGGCGCCGAACCTGCCGTGATTTGTATCCACCGTATTGAACAATTCTTCGGAATCGATTTCTTTCCCGATTTTCTTCTTCATCTGCAATTCGCCAACAGCCTGGAAAAGCACTAATTTCCCAATGTCGTGCAGCAGGCCCATGGTGAAGGCGTCCTCTGGCAGGTCAAGCTTGAGGACTTCAGAAATAATTTGTGCAGCGTATGCACAGGAGAGGGAATGTTCCCACAGCTTCCCTATGACTTCTGACAATCGCTTGTTCTTGGTAAAATAAAGGCTCCGGTTAGTGATCACATCCACATATCGCTTAGTCGTAGTAAGTCCCAAACGACCAACGGCCTGTTCCAGGGTCTTGTTCTCTGCCACCCCCCGATAGAAGGCAGAATTGGATATGCTGATAAGCTTGGAAGAAATGGCTGCGTCTTGCTTCAAAAGGTAAGCGATCTCTTGAAGATTAACCCCTTTAGTGACCATCTCTTTGAATTTCAAACTGATCTGAGGAGGCGAAGGGAGATTGATCTCCCCACGTTTGAAAATAAAAATGATCTGGTCAAGTATCTTTACGTTGGTGCCATCAGGCGCTCCCCGTACATCTTCATTACCAGCATTTCCGAGACGCGCTTCCAGGTCTTGCACCTGCTCTTTCAGGGCAACGATATTCTGCTTCGTCTCTTCCTGTTCCTTGAATTTCTCCAAAGTCACCTTGATCGAGAGGTTGAGCACCTGATGATAGTCACCTGCTTTCACCACGTAGCTGGACGCGCCCAGTGCCACAGCTTCAATGGCATCTCTGACGGCATCTGGCGACGAAAGAATCAAGACAGGTCGATTCACGTTTCTAAGAATTCCCGCTAGATAGTCCTTTCCATGATGCTCTGTGAAGCTATGGTCCACAGCAAGCAAGCTGGACTTACTCACATTGTCAACCAGTTCATTTGGAGATTTCGTAGCAGTGACGCTGTACTCTTGACCGATGGTTTTCATGATTTCACGAGCTTCAGCAAAGTCATTAGTTACCAGAAGCACTGATTTCATACGTCACTCCCTTTGCTCACAGGTTTCCATTAACCAAGTTTCCAAGGACGGAAACACGCGGAGAAGGCCGGCCATCGGTACAAAGCGTCACTCTCGACGACCCCCCAAAACCATTTCCGGACGGACACTAGCTAACACATGCTTTCTTGAAAAGAGAACATCATGCATCAAGATTGATTTAGCAGGAAGTATGCCATAATTCCAAAGAAACTTTATTTTATATGAAGCTCTCCGCAGCAAGTCGCCGACGCGCCATAGCTTTTGGACTAAACACTCTTACCACGTAGCTATGACAGATACGGTCATCGTTCGTTGAATTTCTTGTTGAACCAGTGGTGGAATTGGAAAGAACAGATACAAAGCGATCAGATGAAAATCATGGCCCAGAAGCCTAAATCACATATGAGCTGTTGCATTCTGGGCAAGCCAAGACCGACTCAACAGACTTGCTGCTCTGGATTGGAAAAAGGGGAATAAAGAAAAGGGAAAAGTGGTTTATCCAGCGCACTTCTTCGAAGATCTGGGTGCGACCGCATTTGGAACAGTATTTCTCACGTTTTAGGCCACCGTCGACTTTCACTTTGCGTGGTTTGGCGCCAAGAATGATGAACATTGGGGATTACCACTTTTGAGGAAAGTTTTTGGCCATGAATTCTGAACCAAGCCCTTGCTGGATGCAGGCAAGAGCTTCGTAGGAGAAGGTCGGACTCAGCGTGTCAGATTTTTACGAGATCATAGTCCCTGCTCCCCAGTCCGATTTTTTCCGCGTATTCCAACTGGATTTCCCAGTCAACCTTCGGATAAAGGGCCCGGAACTTGTCCTTGCCGGGTTTGAGCTTTTTGGTAAGTGAAGAGTTTTTCCGACCCTCTGCCTGGTTGACCAGGTCGGCTGAAGCCTGGTCAATGGCTACCGGGTCGTTTGAGGCAACGATGCCGATGTCGGCCACAATTGGAGCATCGTTGTACGGATAGCAGTCGCAAGCAGGCGACACATCGGTAATGAAATTGAGAAAGGTAGCCCTGCCCTCTTTTCCCTTCAGGACCCCGGCCATATACTCCACCATGTTTTCCAGAAAGACCGGAATGGCCTGATCCCATTGGATCTGGATGGCCTGATTCGGGCAGATGATAATACACTCACCGCACCCGACGCATTTTTTCGGGTCGATCTTTGCCTTTTCATCGATCAGGGAAATAGCGTTATGGGCACAGTATCCCACACAATCGCCGCAACCTTGGCATTTTTTTCTTTTCACCTTGGGGGAAACTGTGGAATGCTGGGCCAGCTTTCCTTTTCTGGAGGCGCACCCCATCCCGAGGTTCTTGATCGTGCCCCCGAAGCCTGAAAGTTCATGGCCCTTAAAATGCGCAGCGCTCACAATAGCGTCTGCCCGGACGATTTCAGCGCCTATGTAGACCTTTTTGAATCGGTTTAAGCCCACAGTCACGGCCGTTTCGTTGCCACCCCTTAGGCCATCGGCAATGATCAAGGGGGCGCCAACCACAGCATATGAAAACCCGTTTTGAATAGCTGTGGTCAGATGGTCAAACGAGTCGCTGCGACTTCCAACATACAGGGTGTTTGCATCAGTCAAAAACGGTCGGCCTCCCGCCTCCCTGATGCTGTCAATGATTCTCCGGATAAAGACCGGTCGTATATAAGCGGTATTTCCAGCCTCTCCAAAGTGGAGTTTCAGGGCAACGAGGGCATCTTTCTTGACTTTGTCCGCCAAACCCACAGCATCCAGCAGCCCCTTGACCTTCGCCAGAAGGTTTTGGCTATATGTGGCGCGAAGATCTGCAAAATACACAGGACTTTTCATGGTGTTCCTTTCTGATCTGACACAGCATTGTCATCATTATTTCGCATAGAGAATCATGCGCTTTAAGTCAAGCAAATAAGGGCATGTGCCTGCTTCATGCCTCAAATCCTCTGACAGTCGATTTTGCATGCCTTCCAGAAAAAGCCTTTTCTATGCAAATATGCTTTGCTAAGGATTCAGTGGAATGCCATTCTATGTTTCAATGAAAGGGACGAATAGATCATGATACTTGCCGTAATGAGTGATACCCACGACAACATCTGGAATGTGCGAAAAGCTCTTGCGTTGATTAAGGAGCACGGGGCTGAGGCCATTATTCACTGCGGGGACTTTGTCGCCCCCTTCGTCCTCAAGGAGCTTGATCAAGCAAAGATTCCGGTGCACGGGGTATTTGGCAACAATGACGGAGATCAGTACCTTCTGACCAAACTCTCCTTTACTGAGCTTTCCTATATCACGCTGTACGGCCTGACGGGGGAATTGGAGGTTGGCGATTTCAAGATTGCCTTTACGCACTACCAGGCCATGGCAGAGGGTTTGGCAGCTAGCGGCCGGTTCGATCTGGTCTGTTTTGGGCACTCGCACGAGGCATACCTCGATAGAGTAGGGCAGACGGTGTTGTTGAATCCTGGGGAGGTTATGGGAAAAGATGGGTCCCCTGGATTCTATCTGGTGGACACGTCAGAGCGCAGCTATGAGCGGGTTGACATCCCAACGGGATAGCGTTTCATTGATCCCTCTGATCCATGGCAAATCAGCGCTGTTGGAAGATCTTGGCCGTCAGTTTCTGCCAAGAAGCGGTATTGGCGTCTGCACTGCCCGCCAACACGCCGTTGCTTTGACTGATTTTCGCATCTGCGCGCCAGAACGGATAGGAAAATCCTTTTACGTTTCTTCCCCTGCGTTTCCGGACGCTGCTCAAGTTTCCAGATCACCGAAGGCGCGTCGTGAGTTTTCGAACGAGGAAAACTGCTTGATTTCCATGACACAAGTGGGTTAATATAAAAATAATCAATAAAGGGCCGTCTTTATTGGGGGCCCGGTTTCGTTCTGAGGGAAAATCCATTTGTCAAGAGTGGCAACCTGAAGTTTGGAACTATGAGAATTTCTTTGAAAGGAGGGTGTCACTATGGCCGATGGAACTGTGAAGTGGTTTAATGAGCGCAAAGGCTACGGCTTCATTGAGCAGGAAGATGGCCCGGATGTATTCGTTCACCATTCAGGAATCAATGCAACCGGTTTCAAATCTCTCAATGAAGGCGACAAGGTGACCTTTGATGTCGAGCAAGGCACAAAAGGTCCTTCTGCAGTAAATGTGACTGTCGTCTAGGTCGCTTTTCGAGGCCGCAACAGGGCATTCCATCGATTCAGATGGAGTGCCCTTTTTTTGTTTTGATCAATGGGTGAATTTCGGGGGATGATTTCTGGTGCCTGGGGCGGGGATCGAACCCGCACGAGGACATGCCTCAAGGGATTTTAAGTCCCTTGCGTCTACCAGTTCCGCCACCCAGGCAACTTGCTGAAAGTATTGTAATCTTGGGCTCTCAGCCGGTTTGCGCAAAAAATTTTCGACGGTCAAAAAACATCAAAACTGTACATTCTCGGTAGTGAATAGCCAAAAAACGCTCCCAACGCAAGGGAAAGTACTCAGTTGCCAAAATGCGGTCATGAACCCTTTCCAGGACATGATGCATGCCTAACGCCTTCTATCCGTGCAACCAAAAACAATCATCCCACATTCGACCATCCAACAAATGCCCTGTTTTGTTTTCGTTAAGTCCTCCCCGCTGCTTGAAAAAGAAAGGCATCCCAGCAGCCAGGCGCTGATTGCTCATGGCAGCCATGAAAGAAAGGCCCCTGCGGAAACCACATGATAAATGCTTGAGTCAATCTTAACCTGGCGGTAAATACCGCCGCGCCTCACAACCCGAACCACTTGTTTGCAGTTAAGAAACCGGGAAAACCGTTGCAGCGGTTTTGACATACTGGTATCGTTCAATTTGACCTCTGTCATCATCCACGGTGCATTATCTCGCGTAATTAGGGCATCAACCTCGCGCTTTTCCCGGTCCCGCAGCTACCACAACCTGAATTCTCCCAGCCCAAAATCGGTCCAGACATGGCATGCCTTAAGAAGATGGGACATAATAAAATTCTCAAACCGGGCCGCTTCATCCCGGACTTCCGACCAATCCCAGAAATAATATTTCTGTTCCCGTTTGATCGCTCTTTGCAAACGCCGGCTATATGGTCTTACGCCATAGATATAGTAAAGCCGCTCTAAAGTGGCAAGCCACCCCCTCACTGTCTCAAAGGCAATACCAAGATCCTCTCTCAGTGAATTCATGGATAGCGGAGTGGCGATCCGAGGGTTGAGCAACTGGACCAGGTACTCAAGCCGGTCCAGGTCTTCTATACGGGTTAAATCCCGCATGTCTTCATGTGTGATCCGTTCGCGCCGGGAACGTAGCCATCTTCCGTGAAATCCTTGTTCCTGTTTCAGGTAAGGCTCGGGAAATCCCCCAAGGTTCAACAGTGGATCAATATCTCTATCTGTTATTTCACCGTCGGCAAAAAGGTTCCAACCTTCCTCCGGTCCTGTAAGAGAAGCTTCCATTGTTATTCCCTGAACTTCTCCAAGGGAAATGGGATGCATTCGATAAAGAAAATAGCGACCCAGCAGGCTGTCGCCACCTTTTTGATACAAATCCAAACGTCCGCTGCCTGTCACCCAAATGGCCGCGTCATCCCCATGTTCATCATAAAACCCTTTCAGCCAGGATTTGAATCGACGCATCTTGTGCAATTCATCAAAAATGATCATTGGCCGTTTGTCTGGCCGCCGCCATTCTGCCAACAGGTCTTCCCCGCTGAATATCCTTTTGCGATGACCGGCAATATCCCAGTTAAGATACACGCCTTTGTCCTGCCAGGTTTCCAGCGTCTGTTTGGCCAAGGTCGTTTTGCCCACCTGCCGGGGACCCGCCAAAAGGATCATTTTTTCGGGCGGATGCGATTCTTCAAGCCACCTCATCAAGCGTCTTTTCATGGCCGACATTGTCAGATAATCATGTAAAATTTTCAAGACTTTTTCAGATGATCATCTAACTCTTTCAAATCCTTTGCACCCAGTTTATTCAGCATGCTTCTTTGATTGTGGATATTTCCGGCAATGTTCCGGTTTTACATCGTGAATTCGACAAATGTACTTGTTCTTTCCTTATTCATGACTACAGCCTTGTTCAAACGCAAGGGGTCACTGATAATCTGTCAGCTAGTTTCCATCCCGAAATGGCGATCTTGAGAGACTCGCTCAGATCGAGCCCTGTATTTCCTATTTCTGTTCAAAGTGAAGACCGACGAGACTTATCTGTAAGCCCGCCCGTGCTTGTCGTTATGGACCAGAATTGATACGAGTCACCTTGATGGGGTGTGGCTGACAAAAACAAGAGATCTCGCGTGTGTTCCTTTAACATTTCAGCCAGCTTGTAATTCTGGGTTACGGTCTTTTTCTTGCCTGTCTGTTTTCTTGACAGGTGATGGGATTCATCGAAGACGACCACATCCCAGGGGGGGGCGGCCAAGAGCCGTTGAACTCGCCGGGGGATTTTCAAGGTGTCAACGGATGCGATAACCCTGTGGTGGTTTTCCCATGTGGCAGAACCAACATCCGAGAAATCGAGCCCGAGGATCTCAAAATAAAGTCGAAAATTAGTTTCCAGCTCCTGTTGCCAGTTTTTGATGAGGCCTGCTGGAGTGATAATCAAGATGCGCTCAGCCTCGCCCCTTGCAATCAACTCACGAAGGGCCATTCCCACTTCAATTGTTTTGCCCAGCCCCACCTCACAGGAATGGTTTCAAGCTTCCGGCCCTCAGTCGTATCAAACACCACATCTGCCTGGTAGATACCGGCAACCTCAGCAACACGCAACACTTCACCCGTACCCAAGTCAGGTCTGGACGGAACCGTCACCCGGTCATTTGTACTTACGTCAAATTTGGTCTGGTACGCTGTAGCTTGCTCTGTCATAGCTATATCAAGTGCCTAAGGTGCCTACAATGGCCACGGTTTTCAAAAAAGGAACTCCTCTATTCATCGAACTGTTTCCTGGGAGGACCCGCAAGAATAATGACGCGCACAGAATCTCCAACAATTTCAACTCTTGGCTTCATTCCAGAGACCTTCTCGCACTCCCTCACCATTGTTAGAAACCCCTCGCCGCGTCCTTCCATATACGCTCGGTCAGTCACTGGGCTGATATAGTCTCTTAAGAAGCCGGCAAGCATTTGGTTCCTCCGAATCGGTTGGCAACCTGCAAAAAGGTCTTCAACAGACAATGTGTTGTGCAGCCTTCCCGGATTGCTGATTTCAATACGATCGCCAAAGAGAAAGATTCGGACTTGCCCTGGGATTGTATAGTCGCGATGAACGAGGGCATTGACCACGGCTTCCTGAAGAGCCCGAAGGGAATAGGCAGGCTGATCCTGGCGGCCCAATTCATCTTTTTTGGCCGCCGTAGGGACATAGGGAGAAATGCGTAGATAGTCCAGAGGATGCTCAATTTGCTCAACAATCGTACCACGGAATGCCTTGGCGTCCACTTGCTCATTTGCGTCAGGGTTAGTGCCTCTGTAACATACCAGGTCAACATAAGCACCTGAGATGAAGTCATCCGGAGCCGAGGAAAAGAGAATCAATCCAAGGCCTGTTGGGTGAAGTTCACCGCTTTCGTCTGCCATCACCAATTTGAGATTTTGCAAGAGCTGTTTATAAGATATTTGCGCTTCATCAAGAGAGACACCATACCTCCGGAGGTAGTAATCCGAGATCCGAGTTTTTTCGACCAATTCTGTATTTGCACGAAAAACAGGGCGCTCCTCAAATGGGATCATCATTCCGCGTCGCTCGAATATTCGTGCCTGCTGTTCCAAAATCATCTCATGGCAACGATCTACTAATCTGTGATACGGACGGCGACCTTTTGGTGCATGCACACTGTAAAGGGCTTTGCGCACTTCTACCTTTAGACAAAGCCGTTGTGTCCCTGCGGAATCTGGTAGTAATACTCGGTCAAAGAGCAAGAGATGCCCCAAAGGAGGCTCGATATTGTTCTGGGCCACATTCAAGATGAACTCTTGCAAATAGGCACTTCTGTCTCGGGGGATCCCCACACGCTCACCATCGTCGCGTACACCAAATACAATGACTCCTCCTTCCGTATTAGCAAAACACGAAAGATCCTTTCCGAGTTCTAGGGTAGCTCTCCCCTCCCCACGGACAAACCGTATCTCATTCCCTTTAAGGGTAATCTCCTTAAACTCGATAAAGGAATCCTCTCCCGCAAGGATTTCACGCAAAAGTTCATCCTGTGTATCGTACATAAAACCTCCTTAAAAGCCATATTTCTCGTACCATTGGCATTTTCTCTATTGTCAGCAATGAGGATTTTGTCCTTGCGATCTCAATCTATTAGACGCAACTATTGGTTTATCTTGCGTCTTGTTCTGTTGCCAAACTTATCTTCAACCACGAATTCCTCATCACTGAGGCTTTGCCCCAGGTTGTTTTTAAGATAATTCAAATAGCCGTAATCTCCCCATCTTCCGCCGGTCATCTTCTTAACGGAAATCATTAGCCTCAAGTAAACCTCCCCAATCATCTCTTCGGCCATGTTCGCTTTCCACGCAGAGCTGTTGGTTTCGTATTGCTCCAACAGCTCTCTTGTTATTTCATCCAATCGACCCTCTTCTATCTGCTTGTCCTGAAAATGGATTGCATATACGTTTTTGTATGCTTCATACACGACCATATCTGTTATCCTCATGTTCCCACGGACATAGACATCCCTCACCATGGATTCCACCTCAAAGGCCATGAACGCAACGGCAGGCTCCTGAAAGATATCATCGTACTGGCCGTGCCCCACACTACTCATTAATTCGGAAAATTTCTTATCTTCCAAGCGCTTTTGCTGGAAGTTAACCCCCTCCAGATGCCTGCACTCCTCATTGCAATCTATCTTTGTCAGCCTATTTTTTGCGCAGCATATTGGACAGATAACCTTATCAAGAGGGGAACAATATCTTTTCCCTTTTTTTGTCGAACACAACCCGCATTTGGCCATAAGTCACCTTTTCACAAATTCTTTGTGTCATCGGCTTCATATTTGATATCTGATGTTTTCAAGATTCTCTTCTTTTATTTCGAGATATCCTCTTGTAACCTTTTCACTAATTTCAGGTTCAAAACGAATCTCTGAAATGTAATCCCCGAAAACTTCACCCACTTCTTCATCTCCTTCAATAATAAGAGTGCCAAAATTCCATTCGCCCCAGTGAACAACCCGATTCTCCCGGAAAAATACTCTTCTATTTTGCTCCAAAAAGGCTTTTGCCACTTCTCGCAGAAAAGCAATATAACAATCAACCAGGGATTTTTCGACTTTATCCAACCGCTCTTTGGTCTCTTTCCAAAGAGATTTCAGTGCTTTCATTTTCTGAACCCTTCTTAATATTTAAGATGAGACCCCACTCCTCTGTCACTCCCTTATGCAGCCGCCTTGTTTGTAGGATTTATGCCACTGCAACTTCATCAAGCCGCCGAACGTGAAAGATCTCGTTTTTCTTGACCGGTTCTATTTTGGACTCTTCAACCACCAGTACAGCGATGGTTTCCCCAACCGCATTGAAAACTTCAAGAGAATAACCTGTTTCTTGGCCCTGTTCACCTTCATGCATATCCACAATGGTTGCTACATCGCCACTATAAAGGCCATATTCAGGGAAATCTTTCCGCAATGCTACGCGTGTGAAGAGCGGGTATGCCATTTTCAAGCCTCCTTGTCAGGAAATAAAGTGATAAACTTTGTTTGCCGAGATTTGTATTCCACCATCCAAACTGTGACGATCTTGATGGAAACACCATTTGGTCCAACAAGTTTTCCACGAATTTCGTACATATCGCCATAAATTGTTTTGCATATCAATTCAGCTTCTATGGGTAAAATTTGGCTACGAATATCATCTAGTAACTGCTGCCAATTTTCCAGTGTATAACCTGCAAGCTCTAAAAATTTTGATTTGTCATGTTCGGGTCGCCATTTCAAAAAGTAGTGCGTAAGTTTTTCAGGCGCAATGATCGTTTGATCAGATAATTTCAATGTATTTCATCCTAAGCTTCTTCGGGTCTTTGCACACGTCAAATTTCCATCCACCCATCTCTCCCCAGACAAAAACCGCGTCACACCATCTCTTTGCAGCCTCATGTTTTGCACGGCCCTGCTCGTCCTCAAATCCTTTTACTTCGAGCACAAGGGTTATGCCATTTTTCAGCTTGACCAAGAAATCGGGCATGTACGAGTGTTGTGAGCCATTGAACTCATAGGCAATGGTAAAATCCAGGTGATCATTTCGAACGTATGACTCCACCAGATGACTTTGTTCCAAGTGGAAAGCCACAGAACGTTCCCACGTTTTGGTGTGAAGAACAACATGGCTAACATGACTCTTTATTGTTTGCTTGGACGGACGCGATGTCCTGAAAAGGACTTCATCAAGTTGATCCTCGTGGCCGGAACCGCTCTAAGCCTGGCAGCAGTGGTGCCTCACCGCTCCCTTCATCCGACCGAAATTCCACACAACCCTCAAGCCTGCAACATTTGATTCAATTTCGCTTGCCATTCATCTTCGGCGAGCACTTCGAATCGTAATACCCTGTCCTTCATCACAAGGCCCAGTTCAGTTCAGCTTCTTGATTTGGCTTCCCTAGTGCATATGGAAAACATCTTTCGCTTATATTCAGTATCTGGACTGCCCATTAAATGAAGCCCTTTTGTTTCCACAACATATACCTGCTCATAATTGTCTTTTTCTTCTGAAGCTCTGGCGGTAAAAATGAAGTCAGGGTAGATTTTATACTTTCGCCAGCCCTGTATGGCATAGTCACGCCTGGCTCGGTTCCTGTACCAGAAAAAAAGCCTCTTCTGTCCTTCAAGATACCAGGCCACTGCCTTTTCGGTTTCGTTGAACTCGTCTTCGGGCACGAATTCAAAAAGGCTCAGTTGCAGTTGCTGGCCATCCTTGCGATTCAGTGTTTTAGCGGCGGGTTTAACTTTGATTGATTTTGGAAAGGTAAAATCAAATTTTTCTCCAATCACCAAAAACCTCATCTGATCTGAATCAAGCATCTGCCGGAAGATGTTCTCAGCTAACCGGCCTTTTTCTTTTTCAAGCTGTTTTCGTAATTCCTCGATAATAAACACAAAATTGTTGGCAATCATCTTATGATCATATTTTTCTGCCAAATGAATAAGCACCGCCTGGGCAAATTCGTGGGCCATCCAGGGATTTGGCACGATATCACAGAGTTGGCGGGTCATGAAAACAGGATCAACACGAATGCCGCCTTCCTTCAGCTTTATTGCCTCTTTCTCCTCGATTACTTTTTTGATGTCCTCTGACAGCGTGGCAATGTGCTCAATATCCTTTTCTTCAGACATGGAAAGTGTAAGCAAACGGACGGGCTCAAGATCAACATGATCCCAGGGTATTTGTGCAGCGATGTCCATCTCATAATTGACGGGTTTCCACCTCTTGTTACGCCGTACCATAAAGACTGGCAATATAGTGCTACTTGCCGCCTTTTTGAAGCGGTCCCGGATCTTTATTAAACGCTCTGGCTGCTCTCCATCCTCTCCGGCTTCTTCCATATCAGGAACAATGTGGCTTTTCAGATCTCCAAGACCTTCACGACTAAAACCATCTCTAATGCTGGTCAACAGTACATTTGCATTCTGCTTAAAGCAAAACACGTAACTCTCATCAAGCTCTATGATCCGCGTCTTACGAGCCCCCGGCTGGCGAAGTATGCGTCCCACGAGCTGTGTCAGGGCATTTTTAGAAGCAGGATTTGTTAAGATAACCAGGACATAGGCAAAGGCGCAATCCCACCCCTCCTGCAATGCCTGCTTGGTAATAATATAGCGAATTTTGCAGTCCCGGCCCATTAACCCGCCGATATCGTCAATCTCTTTAAGTTCGTCCTTTTCACTTGTCTTGACAGCCACCTCTTCAGCGGGAATCCCGAACGTCTTTATGAGGTGTTCCCGAACGTCCTCAGAATGGATATAGCGGGTCCCCCGCTGCTCCTTACCCGTCCTTTCAGCCTGAATGAGACAGATAGGGCGTATATTGACGCCAGAATTTGCTTCATACTCCCGGGCCTTTTTCTCCAGGATATTCCTTTTGTTTACACCGGCCAGCAAAGTGTCTTTCCAGTCCGGGCTCACCTTGTTGACCACATGAAGATCAAGCTTAATCATCTCCTCGCGATGAAGCTCCCTGCCGGATATGTCGACCAGGATGTTGCTCTTTTTGGAAGGCGTAGCGGAAAGCTCTATAATCATGCAGGCATTGAAGCCACGCAGCGTATTTTGCGCGCCCTCGCTATATGCCTTATGACCTTCGTCCAAGATAATTATCGGTGATAGAGTCCGAAGCGTATTTCCAAGCGAAGTCTTGATCTGTTTTCCCCAAAACCCGCTTTCTTTCTCATAGGTATCCAGATTAGAGATAGCTTGAACAACTTTCTCCTGCCCTTGCACATCATCCTCGGCAGGGAAAAAGTCCTGAAACCCTCCGTTATCCTTAAAAACCTTCAGCGTCTCTTTGGTCTGGCGATTTGCGGAAGGAAGCATTAGCATCAATACGACGAGATTTTCCTCTACGTCTAATGGGGAAAAGCGGTCTGTTTTTTCGAGGATGACCGTGCGCCCTCCACTGGCTATATCGAGATGCTGCCGGTAGGGATGGTCACGGTCTTTCAGGCTTTGAATTGTCTGCCGATAGATCTGTGTCGTTGGCACTATCCACAGGACAAGTCCTGTCTTCTTCTTGCGATAGACCATGTTGACCAGGTCAATCATCTTGACCGCAAGAAAGGTCTTGCCTCCGCCTGTGGGTATTTTGAGGCAAAAATTCGGCAACGGCTCGCCAATACCGTTTTTGCGGGGCCTGTAGCTCCGCCCTGTCGCCGCTTTCTCCCATGCCTTGGCCGGAAAATCTATTTCGAATTCCGGATTTTGCTCGGCTTTTCCTCGCCAGTCGGCCAAAAGCTTGAAATAAGACTTTACCTCCGACAGTGCTCGTATCTGATATTCTTTAAGTTCCATATTTCACCGCGCAAGTTCATAGATTTCAAACGGGAGTTGGGCAAAATCGATCCGCAGTTCGTCTAAGTGCGCATGATCCAGATATTTTGTCGGCGCAAAGACAAGCCGTCTCTTTTTCCCTGACTTTCCAAGCGATTTGGCACGCTCCAGCGTTAAAGCTATATTCTTCAACTTTTCGATATCGGGCTTGTAGAAAAGATAGACTTCATAATTCCTGCTCTCGCCGACAAAGCTTTTCTTTTCGTTCAGAGCTTTCGCGTCAAATTCCTCGCCTGTTGCCGTGTAAAATATATATCGTGCCAGTTCTTTATATGTCGGCAACCCATCTCCTGAAAGAATACTTTCCAGTTCAATCGGTTTGCCAAGTTCAAAATAACTGAATGTTCCTCCAAGCCCATTTTTAAGATTCTCATCCTTCGTTTTTGGCACACCCTTGATAACTCGCCGTACACGCTCCGCCGTAATTTTGTCTGCATAATCTTCGCATTCAACGAGGATGAATTTGCGGTTGCCGCCGTCTTCCCTGTTTAAGGAAAGAACGGCATGGGCGGTTGTGCCTGAGCCGGAAAAAGAGTCTAAAATCAGTGCTTCGGGCTCATCCAGCATATGAATAATTCGTTTTACCAGCTCAACATTTTTCTCTCCTTTCGGAAAATCCCAGCGTGAAGAATATTCCTGTAAATCAGTCCAGTTGGTATCCAGCAATGTATATTCGGAAGCACTAAGTAGATATTGCACATTTCCTGTTTTGTCATTTTTTCGCAACTTCCCATTGGCTATCATTTCTTTTGCCTTGCCCTCTTCGTACATCCAGTGCCTTCCCTTTGGTGGCTTCTTGCCAAACAATGGATACTCCATTGTCTTTCGTATTCCAGGTGCATCAAAAGCATGCCAACGCGCTGACTTTTTGTGCGGACGTTTAGGGGGATGAATAAGGCATTGATCAGATTTCGCATAGAATACAACCGTATTGTATCCAAAGTTTGCAGATCGAACTTTTTCACGTTCCTGAATATTTTTCTTTACTCTGGCTACCGCAAATGTATTCCGGTAATTTTCCTCCCCGAAAACTTCATCCATTAGCATTCGCAAATGCGCTTCCTCATTATAATCTATGCTTACAAATATGGCTCCATCATCCCTTAGCAAGTCTTTCAATAATTTCAACCGCGGTGTCATCATGCATATCCACTTGTCATGACGGGTTAGATCTTCACGATCAACAATCTTTCCAAGCCATTCCTGCATCATGGGAGAATTGACATTATCGTTGTATGCCCATTTTTCATTTCCGGTGTTGTAAGGCGGATCAATATAAATGCATTTGATTTTTCCGGCATAGAGCGGAAGCAGCGCTTTTAGGGCCTTCAGGTTGTCCCCGTGGATGATGAGATTGTCATGCAGGCTGACCTTGTCAGTTAGACTTTTGTCCTTTTTGGGAATCAGCTCATGGTATTTGACAAGCAGATGATGGTTTTGAACGAACGATTTGCCTTTAAACTGAATTTGCGCCATAGGTTGTCTCCATTTGTCAGAACAATTCCTTTTTAAGAGAATTCAGAGCGGATCTTGGACCCAGAGGGAGTTTAAGGTAAAATTAGGCTGTTCCGGCATTTTACAGTAAACTCTTCCGTTGAGTACTCGTCCGGTTTTCTTTTTATTCACACCGCCCCACTGTTTAAAAAAGAATGGAACGACTGCCTTACGGCATTGTTGCTGAATATCAAGTACCCACTTTTCATCCATTAGCCGGGCTCCGGGGCCACTTTCGCCACCGACAATGACCCAGTTGATGCAGGACAAATCCATATTAGGGAAGGGCCCTAAAAGTGGCTCCAAAGACAAGAATCGTACTGCCGCACGGACATTACGAAGATAGTCGATGCGCTTTATATAGGAAACATTTTCGACAGTCACACCCATCCAAACGTTATCTGGCCAGTTCAATAAAGACGCAAGTTCAGAAAGGCGTTCAGCCCGTTTGGTCAAAATTTGAAATGTGTGCCAATGCGCTTCCTCCATGATGTCGAACACTTGACGTATAAAGCTCAGCGGAATGTCCTTATGGAAGAGATCGCTCATTGAATTAACAAAAATAATCTGAGGTTTTTTCCACGTCAGAGGCAGATTAATAGCATGCGGATGCAGGGTGACTTTAAAGCCATTAACGTAATTCCTCTGCCCCACCGCCTTTAAACGCCGCGCCATACGTTCAGCATAGCAATGAGCGCACCCCTCGCTGATTTTAGTGCAGCCTGTGACAGGATTCCACGTCGATTCTGTCCACTCAATCGATGATTTAACGCCCATCTTTTTGCCCTCATAACTTGGGGAAAGTAGCCATAACAGAATCACCAAACGTGCCTTTTCTGTGGCTGCTGGCTGTGATTTTCCCTTCTTCTTCAAGCTCCCTAAGAACGCTCTTATAGTTTTTCTTGATGTAAGGTGTATCAACGTTGTGTTGTTCGTAGATCTCATGCATAGCAAGAGTCTGTCCGGCAAACTCCTTAAGCAACATCTCTTTTAGATCGTGAATGGGGCGGGATAGCTGGAACAGAAGGCATTGTTTAGGCAAAAAGTCTGCCGGGTTATATTCAAAAGACGGAACCCCTTGTGTTTGACTCGAACTTTCCCGAGCCATGATATCCTTCATGATTTCATATCCACGGAAATTTTTACTGATAAAAATTAAATGGTGGCTTGTTCGCCTGCCACGTGCATCCTTAAACGTAAACGGAAGGGTATGACGGCTTCCATAAGATTTTATGGACTGGCACAATTCTTCAACAATCATTACTTCGCGTTTGGAAGGCGAAACTCCGTTAAGCCTTGGCCTTAATACATCTGCTCGCTCCTCTCCCAATAAAGCATCCATATGTTCTTTAACCATCGGATTACTTAAGCCCATGTTGATGCGATTATAGTTGAAGAAGAAGATGCAGTCGCATCCCCAATCCTTCAAAACAGAATCAACGAGACGAAGCGACAAGCCTTTGTATCCCCAAGGGTCAACGAAAAATAGTGTCGGAACAAGGTCCATTTCCTCAAACATTTTGACAATTTGTTCTCCGATTTCCTCATTTTCCACCTGTGGTTTGTATTTTAGTGTTTCTACTCCAGGAAGTTCTCTAATTGCTTTCTCAAGAGATCGAGACTTCTCTTCATCTTTGTCATTAAACAGGGTCACAAGCCGATCACCAATATCTGGTTTTTCGATGGCATTTTTAAGGATTTTAATCGGAGTGGACTGTTTGCCATCATCATAACGCCCATGACCTGCGAATAAATCAATGTAGGCAATTTTTCCTGAAGATCGCCCTGGATAACGTTTTTGTGTGGAGATAATCACATTCGCCCAAACATCAAAGTATTTCGAAACAATAGTAGCCTTGACAAGCGATTGTTCAGTTTGCTCCTTAAAGAAACTATTTTTTGACATATTTTGTCCCTGTTTATTAAGGTATTTTTTCGGCTCCTATTGTAGAAACGCCGAACAACCAGCATAAGGGGTGCGAATGGAGTACCAACGGAATTCCCTTCCCTCACCAGCGATTTGTTAGCCCCAGTTTATCACAATCTCAGGCATGACTTTAATATGAAAGCTATACAAGCTTTTTAAATTGAATTCTCAGCGTTTTTCCTTCATTAACGGCTGCCTTAAATGTCCTCTCAAGATGTCTCGGATACAACTTTTTCCCGTGATATCCGGTAGTTTTAAGGGCATTTTCAAGACTGATTGATTTTTGCTCAAGTTCCATATAAGAGACGAGTTTTATGGCAGCCTTATCACAAGAACAAAAAATCATTTTCTCCTCAGTTTGGTTAATATAGGCAATTGAAGTCGACTCACCAGGGTCTATCACTAACCGTGCTTCTTTCGCTTCTTTTTCTACTTTTTCTAAACCTTCAAGGTCAACATTTCCAATTACTATAACTTTATCCGCTATATTAATAGGATTTGTCGATCCACCTTTCTTAAAATAAGTCGCCTCTTCATAAACCTCTTGAGTAACATAGACATCGTAAGCCCTGCTTATTTTTCCGAACAAACCAAGAGTATGGAGATCAATGATAACATCGGCGTCAAGCAGCAGCAATTTTCGCATAGTTTCCTTCCACAAATCCTGCTGCGTCCAGATAGTCGTCTATTTCAGCCCGATCTATTTCCAGATATTCGGCAAAAGCGCCTCTTGATATCTTGCCTTCCATCAAGCATCTGCAAGCAAGAGATGTAAACCTTGAAGGAAATTTGGACGGCTTGTCTTTGTTATACAACCTTCGACGCATATTGCGATCAAGATCACGGAATTTCGGGTTATCCAAGACCCTTTGCGCTTGGGATTTTTTAAGTTTTTTCAGGTTGACAAGTCGCCAAAGGACTGCTTCCCTTGAGACACCGAACTCCTTGGCCAGCTCAATGATATCAATGACTCTGATTTCATTGTCCGTAGCTGTTTCTTTGAGTGCATTGAGGAGATGAGCTTCAGGTAAAAGCAGACTTGAAGCGAAGATGTCCGCGTATTGTTCCGGCCTGGTTTTTGTTGTACCGTTACCAATTTCTTCGGGAGAAAAAACATTCCAGGTTATGACATGAAATAATTCATGTGCCAGATCAAAATGTCTTCTCCATGGAGCATCCTTCGCGTTGATGAGTATGCCAACCCCTAAAATGTTGTCCACAACACTGGCGCCGGAGACACCATCCCCCAAAGACAAATGAAGGATTTTGAAACGAAGCTTATTTTCGAGTACATTAAGCAGATTCAAGGAAGGACGAGAACCTAAGTCGAGGAAATTGTGAATATCAGCGCCAAGTTTATCGGCCTGCTCAAAGCCGTTTACGGAAAAATCATCCCTATCATAATTTTTCTGAATATCTTTCCATCTTCGCTTGAGCCCAAGCAGGTGTTCCACGTTACTGTAATTTTTCAGAAAAGAAAGGAATTGGCGCTGTATTTGATTTACGTCTGTTTTTCTTGCCTTTCTCCACAAGGGCACAGGATCGGGGGCAACGTCCGATTCCAAGAAATAGTCCAGATTTCTGCCATATAAACGAGCCATCATAATTAATTCATGGGCATTTATCTTCCTTGTACCTTTTTCAATGGCAGAAAGAGTCTGATAGTTTTTAAACCCCAGTTTTTGAGCCGCTTCGGTAATGGAAAAACCTGCTGCCTGTCTTGCAGCCATAATCCTTTTATCCAGGACCTTTTCTTCCTTTCCTTTGGATATCATGATATACTCCTTCAATAATGATTTCTTATATTATTATTAATCATATCGGCAATTATATAAGAAAGCGTTATCCATTTGTCAATCCTTAATTGAATTGATGGAGCTTCATTATCTTTTTTCAAGAAACGATGTGTCATCCATCCTTTTTTGCCTAGCGCATACCAACTATGGATTATCAGTCGGCTTTTCAACACCATCTAACTAAGGCAATTACAGGATAATCCCTTCATATCAAGACCCACGGCCTTCCATATTTGAGGCTGCTCTTTACACAGAGCGATATCCACGTCACTTCCACATCTCCTTATCGCTTCCATGATTGTTTTGAACATCTTGATCCTTACATTCCTAGGATACCTGAGCTTTCTGCCTTCCTTGACCAGACTTTTGTTGATCCGCAGTAAAGGAGAATCAGGGAACCGGGAACTGATATGGTTGGCAAGCCCATTGGAAGGGCGATATTCACCTATGGTTATCCTTGTTGGCTGAATAAATTGAAATATCTTATCAACCAGCAATATGTAGTCCTTCTCCCAGGTAGAATAAAAAAAGACAGGGTCTATTCTCAAACGCACTTCGTAACCTGCCTTCTGCACTTTTGCTGCAGCGGCCAAACGAGATTCAGGAAAAGCTGTCCTGTGCTCTAACTGTTCAAAGACCTTATCAGTATTTACACTAAACGAGACAATTGATTGCCCCCCGTGGTCAAGCCCGAGAATCTCATCCACGCAATCGCTTTTGGTCAGAAACAGCAATCGCGTTCGTGGTGCATGCTTCGGCATGAAAGGAATAATCTGTTTTGCAAAACCGGTAATGTAGTCCACGGCCAGAGGGTCACCGAGTTCACCAAGATTTAAGACTCTTAAGGATTTTGGTATGCGGGATCTGTCGAATTTTTCAATTTCGTCATACATCTTCTCATAATTTATGAAATGGGTGGAAACCGGCTGCGTTCGAAAGGTCAAATACAAATAACAGTACTCACACCAGAAATTACAATTGTTGTACGCCGTTAATTTATAAAATTTTGCACACCGTCCAATCGGATGCTGAAACTGTTCAATAAAAGGACTCGTTCTGTCGCGCAATAATAGAACACTTCTTTCAGCTCGCAGCTTTTCTGTGCCCGTTTCACCATTCATACCTGGCATCTTGTCTAACCAAATCAAAGGCAACTTTGATCGACTCGCTATCTTTTTAACCCTTACCTCGTTTGTCTTACCACGGATAGCCCATAATTCACTGACAAGAGGCTTTTGTACTTCTCCTTGAGAGTATGCCAGGCTTTCTTCCTGAATTCGATTTGTGAGTTCCATCTCCTCAGCTGGGCACTCCTTTAGAATAGCCATTACAAGTATTTCCTGCGAGAATTCAGAGAATCCGGTCATGAAATTATAAAATTCCCTATGCAAATAATGAAGAAGTTATAATGTCATGACCACCCCTCCTATCCCCAAATTTTGTCAAAAAGCTTAACGAACTTTGATTTGCGCTTTCTCTTCATGACCATATCTTGCCTCCAGCATTGAAATTCCGACTCCTACGAGCCCTTTCTCTGTATGATGCTGTTGTCATTGGGTTTCCTTTGGTACTTCTCCCAGTTCGGTATTTTGATTCGCCCATCTTTTCTGGCCTGCGCAATTAGATCTTTTGCGTCTTTTTCATAAACCATCTCGATTTGTAACGCCCTCAAAAGAAAGTCCCTGAAAGAAAAAGTTGGTTGGCGGTGAAGCATTTCTTCCAGCAGCCTTTCCAAGTCAATTAGCTTACGGCGTCGATGGCGTATATACGTACTTTCCGTGTCTACGATTTGAGAGCCAAACAGCGATTCTTGCCTAGTTCGAGAAAGTTCCTTTTCATATATCGCTTCCTTTCGGATGCGCTGTTGCTGGGGCTGCATCTTAGCTTCGACTTCTTTGAATGTTCTGAGACCCTTATGGTGGTGGGTGGCATATATGAGGTAGTAATACGTACGATCTTCGGTTGGTTTTAAGATTGGCGTGTTTACTACGTATTGATATCCACCGATCTTTCTGAGGCACTCCTTGTAATAGCTCAGGATGGCATCCTCACGGCTTCGACCTTCAGGTATTTGCCCTCGCCAACCAGTGTCGCCAAAAAGGCCATCGAACGACCTCGCAATGGACTGATCAATATCCGGTTTCAAGAAACGATTGACATAGTCAAACATGAAGTTGATGAGGACTTCACTCTTCGGCCTGCTGACGATTGGGCCGATATTCTTTAGCCCGTAACCCGTCCATCCAGAAGGGTCAATAAAAAAGAGTGTAAAAAAGCCTTCGGCTTCCGATAGAACTTCATCAATGAGGTCTTCAAATTCACCGTGGAGTGGATGTGCCTCTATCCCGCTCCTTGGATGCTGCATCAGAATACTTTTGAGCTCGTTGAATTGTTCTTCCTCCTTTTCTACAAAGATGCATTTGAACTTAACCGACTTGCCCCGTTCTTGAAGACCGCTCTTTGTTTTTGAAAGTATATCCAGACTGATCCTTATTGAAGTATCTCCATAGTCCTCAGATGCCGACTTCCATGGGCCGGAGAAGCCGTCAACGTAGCAGATGCCATAGTCAGACCCGAACCCAATTATCCAGCTTAAGCGTTCGAGATAGTTCTCCAGGACCAGATGCTTCAGGTAGGTCTGTTCTTTTCCTTTATAGAAGCTGTAATCTTTCATAGGACTGATGCTGGCTCCACGGAGACTCCGAGCACATCGAAGAAAAAGGGGTCACAAAAATACAACTTTCCCTGTCCAAACAATGAAGGAGTTATGATGTCATGACCGTCCGTCCTATCCATCCTAGTTCCTGCACATCGCCCCATACGAGTTGACGCTCCTTTCAGGGACCGAAGAAAGGGCCGTGCAGAACGTGCATAGCTGATCTTTTTGCCCCGAGAACCCGTCTAACATTTTCACCCATGATTTGCACATGTCAAGATGCCCGCCTAACCTCCTCTATTCCTGCAACCACAGCCATGTCATCCCATATTCAACCATCCAACACAAATTCCCTGCCAATTCTTCGTGAAGCATTGATTATGTTCTGATCTTCGTTTCAGCTATTTGTTGGTATATGCATACCTCCATCGCACTTAGCAGGACGAGAGCTGTTTGTGATCTTTTTAAATGTATTCTAAATGTATTCTAAATTGTAATTAGGTTAGATATTTCAACAATCTGAAAATTATGTTGTTTGGCAACGTGGGTATGCCTTCGGTACACATCGGTCTTAATCTGGTGAAGAAGGACACTTCGGCTCCAGCCCATTTCTATGGTCATACGCAGGTAGTATTCGCGCTCGGTAGCGTCCTTTATCTTCGTCATTATTGAAATGTTCTGTCCCCATGGAATTTCTCTAACAAGTTGTAAGAGATTTGGGTGTCTCCTAAAGCAACTTATCATGACAAATCTATTTCTATTCAAACATGAGAATCAAAAGCTTTTGAGAGGAAACGCAGGGGCAGCCCTTGACTTTGGACAAACCGCCCTTGACCGCTTTATGCTCATGACTCACATCTACTCAAAAAGACTCCTCCTATCTGCTGTTTCAGGATTTCTCATAGATGGTCCTTCCATTCTTTGCCGCTTCAGAATAAATCAGGTATGGGTCCGCCTCCAAATGCTCATACTTATCTAAATCAGCTACAATCACGTCTACGGTGGCTCCAACATTCTTAAAGCTCAGGTATATCCTCACACTGAATACCCTTTCTCACATTTTCTCACTGTGAGAATCACAAGATCTGTGAGTAAGTCCCTCTCCATGAGCCCTTAGGTCCTCAAATCCGACGGCGAGGCAACAATAGGCTCAGGTATTTGCCTAAAGGCTGCACCTGCTGAAACAAGCACTTCAGCTTTGAGGCGCAAAGCAGTAGCAAGCACCACGGAGTCATTTGTCAAAAGACCGTATTTTCTCTGAAGCTCAAAGGCATCCTCAAGGAGGTCCTTACGTGTGCAAGGTTCAAATCCGAGGCCCAGGTCCTGAAGTGCGGCAATTTTTTCTTGATATATGGAAAGGCTCTTGACCACATCAGGCTTTTGAGAAAGCTGTCTGGCAGGAAATCGGCCGCTAATCCGGCCGAGCATAACGGCCTCGGCAAGCATTAGTTTATGGGTCAGTTCCTGCCATACAGTCTGAGGCAGCATCCCAATCAACTCCCCGGTGGAACAACGCCGCAGCAACCTCTGGGCCTGGGCTGAAAGACCTTGCTCGGCATAAAGGAGCACATTGGTGTCAATGACGCAAAGGCTGCCGCTTTGAATATCGTCAAGGTTCATACGTCCCAAGCGTCCTCCTCAAGTATTTGCTGAAACTGCTCCCTTGAGAGCTTGAGAGGCCGCTCGCAAAAAATCTGATATGCCGCGTCGCGCTCTCTTGGCTTGGGAACACGCTTGCTCAGATACGAAACGAGAGCGTCCTGGATGAGGTCACTCAATGGTCTGCCCTCATCTGTTGCCCGATGTTTGGCTAGTCTGATTACCTCTTCTTCAATGAGTGTGCCGATCTTCTTTTTCATCGATATTAACCCTTCTGTAATAATTCACCACAGAGACGCCGAGAACACTGAGGTTTTCTTTTTTTGCCAATCTGAATTATTGGAATCGCCCCTTTGCGACGAAGCCTTGGTTTCAATGCTAAGTCTTGCCTGATAGGTGGCATTCTCAAATCTCGGCAAAGATTCGCATCGAGTTTCAACCTCAGCCTTATCCATAGGGCCCGGACAAGTAATTCTTAGTTGGACCTCAAGACTTCCGGGACCGGTCAACGCACCCCGCAGCGTGCTCGGATACCCAGTCAAATCCACATCTTCATGATTTGCGAAGATGCTGAAAACGGCCTTTTGGATGCCTGGCCCCTCAATGTCCTGGACTCTCGTAGCAATCTCCTTTCGCAGCTCCTCTGGTGAACGACAGGCAATCGTACTCCTTTCTTCAAGGGACACTGAAGGCATGGGAACACCAGGCTCAGGTACTGGCTCAACAGGAATTGGAATGGTCCGTGTGCCCTCAGGTGATTCAGGAGCAGAGGGCGGTGGTGTTGCGGCTGGCCAGGGTGCAGCCAAAATAGCCAGTGGGATCTCTCCGGCACCAAGCATCACATGCTCACCGCAAAAATTGCGGCGGGTATGGCGGAGCCCGAGAGCGCGGTTGCGGTCCTCAACAAGACCAACGATAGCATCTGAAATGGCAGGTATGGAAAGGGGGACGGGATATCCAAGGGTGCTTCGGTAGAGGTCTCCCACCTGGGAAATGGTTTTTCCAACAAGTGAATCTATACGCTGAAGTATGTGCTCTTGAATGAGGGGTTCGGGATAAATGTGCGTCCTTAAATACTTGAGCACTTCTTCTTTGTTCCATGCCTGGCCAAGGGATTCGAGCTCGAAAACAGTATCTTCAGGACGGTTGGACCACTTTTCAATACGAACATACATGCCACCCGATGCCCTAATGGTATCCCGCACATTCCTGCGTTCTTTACCTGCTATGGTCTCGTAACGCTTCCTGCGTTCCGCTGATGCGGCTGATGGCGCAAGATCATCGGCAGCTATTGATTTCTTGGCAAAGGCAAGAAGGTCACGATTCGTGAAGTGGTTGGCGTTATCATCCCTTGGTTCAAAGAGGAGGATCTGATTCCTTTTTTCAGCGCCAAAGTATAAGGCCATGACGTTCCACGTCAGACAGACGCCGCGGAGAAAGTACATAACGCAGAAAATTTTTAGAGAGGCTATCTAGGGCCGACTTTGTTGTGTCAGGATCTGAAAAGAAGACCGTTTGCTTTGTATCGCCGAAGAGATCCTGCTTCCATATCTTTTGTATCTCATCCCTTGCACGTTCGTCTTGAATATGTATGGTGGCAAGGGCAACCTTTGCATATTCATTTTCTTCCAAATCAAAAAACAATCGGCCTTCACGTTCATGAAAGAATGAACCATAAGTACGAAATGCCTGGAGGCTGCTTTCAAATTGATTTGGGTGCGGCTCTTTTAGGACGACCTTGGGCAGCAGTTTTTGGCATATGGTATCGAGATCCATTTAGTGAAGTATTCCTTACTTGATAGCTTTCAGATGGTCACGCTTGCGAGTCGGC
>Ga0114919_10000385_pt1 | contig 33763 bp, 33 predicted proteins | sample BlataG_FD_88682 | JGI IMG/M metagenome (GOLD analysis project Ga0114919, IMG submission 88682) | Deep subsurface microbial communities from Black Sea to uncover new lineages of life (NeLLi) - Black_00105 metaG | ecosystem: Environmental > Aquatic > Marine > Oceanic > Sediment | place: Atlantic... | reverse complement strand
CGTCGGCTGAATAAAAACCAGTCCGGCGCTGACCGTAGTCAACACCACCGCGAAGACAATCGCCCCAATCACCAGTCCGGCGGCAGCCTTGAAGCTTCGACCTCGCGCGGCGCGGGTCACTGCCAGCGCGATCACCGCCAGCGCAACCAGCCATGAGACGGTGGCAAGACTTTGCAATACGACAGCAATATTCATCGACTTCTCCTTTTATGACCACTAAAGATTGTATTGAATAATCGAGGCGATTATAACATGCGCGTCCAGAGACATCCGACAGGTGGCTGACGTTGTCCTGTCATCAGGATCGGGAAGCATACGCTCGGGAACTGCAGGTGCAGTTGGATGCCGTTCTATGGACAGAGTCAGGGGTGATGCTGGGTGTGGTCACCTAGGTATTAAATAGACCCGCGGTGCCTGATGGTTAACCAACGGGGCGAAAGTAGGGGTGAAGCACATCTGTTCGTTATGTTTGATGTGATCTCACGAGGTAGAAATGTGTGCTTCGCCCTTACAATTTCATCAAGCAACCGGTTCCCTTTCGAGCAGGATCGTCACCGGCCCATCATTATCAATCTCAACCAGCATATGAGCGCCGAAGACCCCCATTTGGGTTGGAACCCCCTGAACGGTCAGGTGCTCGGCGAAGAGGGTCACGAGTGGTTCGGCTACCTCAGGCAACCCGGCATGGATGAAACTTGGCCGTCGTCCCTTGCGGGTGTCTGCGTAAAGCGTAAATTGTGAGACGACGATCGCCTCTCCCCCCACTTCTCGGATTGAGAGGTTGGTCTTTCCTTCAATATCCTCGAACACCCTCAGTCTGGCGCACTTCTCGGCCAGCCAGCACGCCTCGGTTTCGGTGTCATCATGGCCGACGCCAACCAAGAGCACCATACCATGTCCGATCTCGGCTATCGTGCTGCCATTAACCGACACACGACCATGGTTAACACGTTGTAAAACCACTCTCATGGAATTAGATCAACCTACCATGGCCCCATGATCTGACATCCACCGGGGCATGCTAAATGTGTCAGGGCAGACCTACAGCGGCTCGCACTTCGGCCATGGTTTGCTCAGCAATATGCTTCGCTCGCGCCGCGCCATCCTCCAATATATCCCAGACGAGTTTAGGATCACCAGCTAGGTCGGTTCGTCTGACGCGGAACGGTTCCAAATGGGCATTCAGGTTTTTTGCGAAGAGTTGCTTGCAATCCACACATCCGATCCCCGCCCGTCGACACTCGACGTTCACCATCTCTATTTCTTCGATATTTGAAAATATCTTGTGCATGGAGAACACATTACAAATATCTGGGTTCCCGGGATCGGAACGAAGCTTGCGTTGTGGGTCGGTGACCATCGTCATCACCCGTTGGGTGGTTTCCTTTGGTGTGGCGGCCAACTCAATATGGTTGTTGAGGCTCTTGCTCATCTTATGCTGGCCATCTGTGCCGAGCACCTTGGGTACCTCGGTGATCTTCATCTGGGGTTCGATTAGTACATCTGTTTTGAAGCGGAAGTTGAACGAGCGAACCAGCTCTCGGGAGAACTCGAGGTGTGGCGCCTGATCTACCCCGACTGGAACCAATCCTGCCTTATAAAGCGTAATATCAGCCGCCATCAATACTGGATATCCCACCAACCCATAATTAATGTTGTGAGGTTGCTGTCGAGCCTTCTCTTTAAAAGTCGGCAAGTCGGTAAGTTTTCCCAGACCGATGACCATCGAGAGGATGGTGTGTAACTCGGTGACCTCAGGGACATGAGACTGTACGAAGACGATCGTCTCTTGTGGACGAATACCAGCCGCCAACCAATCAAGGGTCATTTCGTAGGTGTTGTTGCGCAGGTCGTGAGTGGCCTCCATGGTCGTCAGAGCATGCAGGTCGACGATACAGTAAATGCATTGGTATTCATCCTGGAGCGCCACGTAGTTCTTGATCGCTCCCAGATAGTTGCCGAGATGCTGCCGCCCGGTCGGTCGAGCGCCTGAAAATACGCGCCCCTTTTTCTTTACCAACGACTACCCCTCCTTGAGAAGATCACCAAATAATTTCAACAACTCCCCAGGGTCGGCGTGACGCCCAGTCTGGAGTTTGGAATACACCATTTTGTCATTCACTTTCACCTCGAACTTACCACCATCCGATGGGAGCAAGCTGATTGAGGCTATTTCGAACTCATATTGCTTGAGAAGTTCGGCCATCGCACCGATGGCCCGATCGGCGTAGTGTCAAACTGCGCAATACTCGACAGAGATCTTTAACATGATATCCTCTCATATGGTTGTTGCCCGGCGTAAGAACAATCTGAGTACAACACCCTCAACCTTGAACCTGTGCCCAATGTATTTTACGGGTGTTGGTGATTGTGAGTATATCGCAGAACAGAGATGCCAGGCAACCGGGTTTGATACCTTGGCATGGCATGTGACCTTTCGGCAGCTAAATGACGCGTTTGGTCTCAGACGATATGTATGCGATAATGGTCTGGTAGGAGGTGAACCATGCGTCGTTTTACAACTTTTCTCGCCGGCACCCTCTGTGGTGCGCTGGTGGGTGCCGTCACTGCATTACTGCTGGCCCCCTACGCTGGGGAAGAGCTCAGAGTCCGAGCCAGGGAGCGGATAGAGGCATTCCGCGACGAGGTGCGCGAAGCCTATGCTACTCGTACGGCTCAGCTTGAAGCTGAGTTGGCTACTTTGCGAGGCAAAGCACCAGTTGAGGGTGAATAATTAAAAGGCAATTGGCCATCGTTGCCAAATCCTTTTCTTCCTGGGGATCCGCGTGCGGATCTCCTTTGTTTTTTTTACTCCAGATGAACTTTGATCCTCGACGGCAAGTTGCCATAGGCAGTATTTGACTCTAAAATCTATTATCGAAGGACTTAATCAAATAATCTGTAGATGGATCTCGCTGACGGTTGGTGATGTGGTTCCCGATTGGCCCGTAGTTGTGAGGGCGTTGGTTTCCATCTAATTAAACAAGGGATGAATTTCATGTTTAGGTTGATCGCACTCCTTCTATTGACTTTGCTCCTTGCAGCCTGCAACCTTCCTATGTTGACTTCGACTCCTACTCTAGATACAGCAGACTTGCCTACGGGAGTGGATATAACCACACCGGCCTCGGGTAGTGGGGATTGCGCGTGGGTGTGGAATAGTGAACCTCTTCCCGAGTTGTCTATTCAACTCCAATCAGCTATGGAGCAGGCAGGTCTGAGTGGCGCAGCGGGGAGAGCTATAGCCTTCGGAGAGGATTGTATTAGCGCTGATACTGGTGAGGTTAGTTACTTCGCCGTGAAGCAAACCGACTTCCGCTTTTCGCTACCGGTGAAGGATCTAACGGATCTGGATGCCCTGGGCGAACTGGTGGAGGGGGTGTTGAGGGTGATTGAGAAGTTTCCGCCAGACGACACGCCGGGACCGATGCCGGGGCAGGTTTTTATAACTTTCGTTACCGGGGACTCGGAACGCGGGTTTACCTTCATGCTTAATGATGCAAATACGACGCTGGCCGATGGTCATCGCGGAGCTGGGTTGCTAGAGGCGCTCGGCTACCTACCTTAACTTCCCGAAGGAAAGCCTCCGACATAATTTGTCGAGTTGGGCAGTGTATGTGACACTTGCTCAACTCGACCTTCATTTCGTCTGAGCATACGCTGGCGGGATTTGATCGATAACCCTAGAATGGAAAGGCATGCCCACCAGAGGACGTTTTCCGCCCCCTGGTGGGCCGCCTAGCAGCACAGATTAAGGTTGCAAGTCTTAGTCCAAACCGGTGGTTTTTTATTTAACCTGGTAAAGCAGACGAATGGGACCCTTGTGGGAAAGGCATCCCATCCTGCTTGAAATAATTACTTTCTGGCTTGGCATGAATTATGCATCAGGCATTGTTTGGCATTGACCGAGTGAGGTCATAATTTCTATGGCAGATGATCCTTATGTCGTTCTCGTCGTGGATGACGACACGTCGTTCTGTACCATCATGAGGGAATTCCTTAAGGCGGATGGTTTTGAAGTACACCTGGCTTATGACGTTCCGCATGCTCTTTCGTTGCTCGAGCGACTCACGCCAGATCTCATCCTTGCCGATATTATGATGCCGGACATCGATGGTCTGTGTCTAATTCGCAACTTACGATCTACGCCAGCATGGGAGCACATCCCAACGATCGTAGTGAGTGCACGTACAATGCCTGAAGAGCGTACTGCCGCCAAGGAAGCTGGCGCTGATGCCTTTGTGCCTAAGCCTTTCTCATTCAAGGATCTACGAACCACGATTAATGCTTTTTTGCCCTGTGGGGCGGGTTGATCGCGGATTATAATTCTCAATTGCTGAGTCTACTTAAAAAAGGGGCACTTGCGGGAAGGGGGATATCGTTGCCTTTCTCGTGCTAGGGCTTTTTTGTTGCAATCATCGCTAGGATTTGTGTCAAGGCTAATCGGGTAGTTCCGGATCATCACCAGCTTTATGTGGCTCTTCCAATATCTTATAGGGTCCCCTATCTGAGAAGCTTGTATATTTCATCAGGATCGAAGTCGACAGTGTAATAAGAGCAACAATGTTAGTCTTCGAACCAGTCATTTGCTAATTGCAGCACTGTGCTAGTATGGATTGATGCCTCCGAGATGCAAGTGAAATTTAATGGTTGAGCTGACAGTTGTTCATGAGTGAAATGATGTATTACAATTCCTGGAGTTTCACGGGAAAGCACCAGTGACGGTTGTACATGGAGTTGATGTCTAAGCTAGGTGCTAATTCCTGATCACATTATCTTAACGAAAGGAAAAGGAGAAAGGGAATATGAAAGTCTTGGTATTTGGAGGATCGGGAAAGATGGGGGCTGCGGTTGCGTGGGATTTGGTCAAGGAGGACGATGTTGATGTCGTGGGCCTTGTCGGGAGGCACGAAGACACTCTCCAACGGGTAAGCAATTGGGTCAACAGTCCCAAAGTAAAAACCCATATCCTTGATGTCGCCGATATAGACCACGCCATACAACTGATGCAGGGGTATGATGTCGGGGTGATTGCGCTGCCCGATAGGAGGACCAGCTATAAGATCATCCATACGGCAATCGAAGCCGGTTTGGATATTGTCGATATGCTAGAAGAGTATCATCGACGACCTGATCCATATGAAACTGAAGGTTTAGAAGTTCCGGATGGGATGAGCATCAACGAATACGGAGAATGGCTACATGAACAGGCGGTTGAGAAGGGGGTGACGTTCCTCGATGGTATCGGTTTTGCGCCCGGTATAAGCAATATCACAGTTGGCGAGGGTATCAGGAAACTAGATCATGCAGTGTCAGCTATCGCACGGGTTGGGGGCATACCTTCGAAAGCAGCGGCGAGCAGACATCCGCTAAGGTATATGATCACCTGGGCTTTTGACCATGTCTTGAGAGAGTACATGGTTAAACTGAATGTGATCAAGGATGGCAAGATTGTTGAAGTAGATGCAACCATTGATCGCGAGGGCTTCAGATTCAGCCAATTTGGCGTGGATGAAATGCTGGAGTGTGCCGTTACGCCGGGTATGCCCAGCTTCCTCTTTACCCGTCCAGATCTCCATGAATTCGCCGAGAAGACCGTCAGGTGGCCGGGGCATTGGCAAGGGGTAGAAACTATAAAAGAGAGTGGGATGCTTGACCTTGAGCCAGTGGATATTGCAGGTGTTAGCATCGCGCCACGCGATTTTTTGTTGAAGGTCATAGTCCCCAGGCTGCAGCCGATCGAGGGCGATACGGATGTGTGTGTGATGTGGAACACGGTGGATGGTACGAAGGATGGGCAAAAGGTTAGGATTAATTATTATCTGTGGGATGAAGCGGATACCGAAAATGGTATTTCCTCAATGGCCAGGGTAACCGGATTCTCCGCTGCAATCGGCGCGTTGTTTATTGGAAGAGGGTTGATATCAGATAAGGGTATCGTCCCTCCTGAAGATTGCATTGGAGGGGAAGTTTATGATATGTTCATTAGTGAGTTAGAGAAGAGGAACATTAATGTTCTTGAGGTGATGGAGACGATTGATTAATCAGTACGTATTGGTGGTTAGGTGATTGCTTGATTTGCCTCTCCGTGGACAAAGGATAACGGTGACGGAGCGAGGGACGAGCTAATCGGTAGTCTATGACTCAGCCCGATCCCATTCGAGGTCGGGCTGTTCTACCGATTTGCTATGGCGCTGAGCAATCTCAGAGAGGAGGAGGCATCATGACTGATCAAGACCAACCCGAAAAGGATGAAAAAGAACTGGGTATGGACGAGAAAGCCGACGAGAAGACCCACGAAAAGCAGGAGGAGAAGAGCTGGGAAGAAAAGCGGCGTCGCGATCCTCTAGGTAGCATAGCCTGGGCTGTGATACTCATCTGGGCAGGGGTGGTTTTTCTGGCGAGCAACATGAACCTGCTGGAGACGCTTGGTCCCTTTGGACTGATGGATGCTCGGTCGCTGGTCTTCACCGGGGCAGGGGTGATTATGATCGCGATGGTGTTCGTTCGCCTGCTCGTGCCCGAATACCGTGCCCACGTCGTCGGAACCCTGATCCTGGGCATGGTCTTCCTGGGTATTGGCTTAGGAGATACCTTTGGGTGGAATTTGATCTGGCCTATTGTGCTGATCGTCCTCGGCGCGGCTTTTCTCTTTGGTGGTATTTTCCGGCGGGGTTGATCAATCGGTGTTCACCATTTTAATCCGACCAGAGTGGCGCTGGTGACCGGATGGAGACTACAGCCGGCCCAAATTTAGGGACATGAACTCATGCCAGGCGTATAGCAAAGGCGTCCACCAGCGATCACGCCCGATACAGCGGAAATAGGGTGATCGCAGAGCTAGGATCAGGTCGCCTATCTGGTAGCGGGGCAAGATCGGTGTTGAAACGATCAAGCTGCCCATCTCGCCCGGTCGCATTTCGTAGAGCATTTTGATCCCGGAGCGGGTGGCGACTTCGAAGAAAAACAGGTCGTAGTTCGGCACCCATGCCCTCTGGTCGTCGCGCTGCTGGCCGAATATCCCCTCTGTCGTTCCATAAATCTCGCGGATGACAACCGGTCCATAGAGGGCAGTGAGCGCTGGCTGGTAGCGGGTGTTGATACCCGGCACACTACCCAAGGTCATGATCTGGGTTTTCCACAGGTACTTGGGGTAAAGACTGTGATTCCGGCGCAGGTAACGGGCAAAACGCAGCGCGGTAGGGGCTACACCGCCCACTAGGGTAACGTTTTCATCCTTGCACTTCTGGTAAGCCAACTCGAAACGCGCTTCCCAATCGCGCTTGGTCTTGCCACCGCCCAAGGCGTCGATCTCATCCTGCGTTGGCAGGGAGCGGATTGGGGTGAAGGTCGAGACGTGTTTGGTGTAAATTCCCGAGCTGTAACCATAATCGACTTCTCGATCCCCAACCTTAATCGTGCCGACAACCGAGGGAAAATTCAGATTCAGGTTGACCCCGGCGAATAAATCGTAGCGGCCGGTGTTGGCGACGAAGTTCATCATCGCTCGGCCGGCGCTGACCCGTAGGCGCAGGTCGGTTGGGGTCATAGGGATGAACTTTGACTCACCGCCCGTCGTACCGCGAGTGATGGCCCAGCCGATAGGCTCCTCAGCCAAGAGAGTGTCTACTTCGCCTGCCATCACCCGCTCGATGAGGGGCTTGAAGTCATCGTAGGTGGCGACCGGAAAAGCATGCCGGTAGTCCTCGGTGGAGGCGACTTTGGCGGCGCCATGCTCTGTGCCGTAGGTTGTCTGGGCGTAGTCGGCGAGCAGGCGAGATAATACTTGCTTTTGAGCACCAACCGGGTCGGCAATCGCGTCGTGCCAGGGTTGGAGCTGAGCGGTGAGCATCTCTTGGGGGTCGCCGGTTATCATGGAGTGCCTCCCGACGGGCATGTTGAATAAGGGATAGTCTACACTAATTGGTTCAAACGCGGGTCTACCGCTGCGTAAGATTAGTCTGGAGATAATGTTAGGACGTTCATTGATGTCGACTTTTTGATAGGGAAACAGCCCTGATTTATTGCATGGCTTTGATTTTTAGGTGAGGAGAGCTCAACCATCAATTGCGCTCAGAGGGGGAATCGCCGTAAACTTGCCAGGCTGCTTATTTTATAGATGGTGGAACGACCCGGAGGGTTTGGATGACTGCTGGAAGGGCAATGTGCTGTCTCTCGCTTTTCCTGCTTGGGCTTTCAATCGCTGCCTGTGCTCCCTCTACGGAATCGCCCACAATACCCACGGAGGCAGTCGCGCCACCAACTCATACATCCACGCCCATATTCGCTGCATCGCGCACACTAACGTTGATCCCTACTTTCACCGACGCTCCAACTGCTACATATACTCCAAGACCAACAGCAACATCGACCGGTACGCCACCTCCTAGGGGTTACGTCGTTGTCCCGGAGGTTGTTGGTATGGATTATATGGAAGCACGACAAGTGCTCCTCGATAGTGGCTTCACATATATCTACCATGACGTGTTCGACCTGGAGCAACCGGTTGGAATGGTAATAGGTCAGGACCCGGCTCCGGGAATTGTAAAAAAAGTCGGCGAGGCCGTCTTTCTGTATAGAGCCTTTCGTGCGTCGGCGATTGGGGTAGGTGGTCGTTGCAGGTCATTACGACTTTCCTCCACAACCGGGAAACTCTTGTACTCGGTTTATTTAAACGAGGATGAACGCTATGAAATCAGGACTGACTTTCCATATGGTCACACCACGATTTTTGAATATCGAATGATCATAGTCGCTTCGTTCGATAACCAACGGTCGAATTACGTTACCTTCACGCCGGCCTGGACTGGCTGGTACGTCATAAGCCTTGGCCCATATCAAATTTCTCAACAAGAGTTAGATAAGTATCCGGGCGGAGTCCCTGCCGGATGTTTGTGGGTCTATCCACCTGAATGGTGAAAAAAGACCCACGCTCCCTTTTTCCCTGCTCCCGCCTGTTTTGTGACCCGGCGAATAAAAATTCGGTATCATCAATGAGGGGCATGAACGCACGTTGTGTAATCATTAACTGATGTGTCCTGCTCCCGCAGGGTCTGTGACCCGGCGGAGATAAATTTCGATATCATCAGTGAGGGGCATGAACGCACGTTGTGTAATCATTAACTGATGTATCCTGCTCCCGACGGGTCTGTGACCCGGCGGAGGGAAATCTCGATATCATCAATGAGGGGCATGAACGCCCGTTGTATAATCAATAACTGACGTATCCTGCTCCCGTCGGGTCTGTGACCCGGCGGAGGAAAATTCGATATCATCAGTGAAGGGCAATAAAGCCCGTCGTATAATCATTAACTGATGTATCCTGCTCCCGCAGGGTCTGTTACCCGGCGGAGGGAATTTCGGTGTCATCAGTGAAGGGTAAGAAAGCCCGTCGTATAATCATTAACTGATATATTAATGTTTCTAGAAAAAAGGGGATATAACGGTTAGTTAAATAAAGGAGATTGGAGATGAAAGACGACCCTTTCAAACGATTAGCGGAACGCTTAGACGCACTACCCAACGGCTTTCCGCCGACCGACGACGGCGTAGAGTTGCGTATGCTGGCGAAGATATTTACCCCGGAAGAAGCGGCGTTGACAGCCCAATTGCGGTTGACGTGGGAGACGCCGCAGCAGATCGCCGACCGTATTGGCGGTGACCCGGAGGTATTATCAAAAGAGCTTAAAGGAATGGCTCGCAAGGGTTTGATCACGGCTGGGAGAACGGATGAGGGCCTAAGCTACGGGCTGATGCCATTCGCCGTCGGAATTTATGAGATGCAGATGAGCACCATGGACGCCGAGTTGGCGCGCCTGTTTGAAGACTATTATCTGAAGGTGTTTGGCCAGGTACTTGCCATAGAGCCATCAGTCCACCGCGTCATCCCGGTGAACGAGAGTGTACGGATGGACATGGAAGTGCGACCGTTTGAGAGCGCAGCCGACATCGTGAACAGCGCCCAGGCGTGGGGTGTGTGGGATTGCATCTGCCGCAAGCAGAAGGCGCTCATCGGCGAGCCATGTGAGCATCCGGTGGACATATGCATGGTATTCAATCAAACACCTGGCGCCTTTGATCGCAGCTCAGCAATCAAAGCTGTAACCCGTGAAGAGGCCATGGTTACGCTGCGGCGTGCAGCTGAGGCGGGATTGGTGCACACGGTGAGCAACAACCAGCAGGGGATGGCTTATATTTGTAACTGCTGCACATGTTCCTGCGGCATTCTTCGCGGTATGGTCGATTTGGGTATAGCTAATGTCGTCGCCCGCTCGGCTTTCGTCAACCAGGTGGATGAGGAGCTATGCGTTGGCTGCGACCTGTGCATGGAACAATGCCAGTTCGAAGCGCTCTCGCTGGATGGTGTGGTTCATGTGAGCGAGACCCGTTGTGTGGGCTGCGGCGTCTGCGTCTCATTCTGCCCGGAGGGTGCATTGAGCCTGGTCCGTCGCCCGGTTGAAGAGATCATGCCACCGCCGGTCACCGAAGCGGATTGGCGGGTTGAACGAGCCGCCGAACGTGGGCAGGACTTGAATGAGGTTTTGTAGGGGCGACTTTGGCGGTGCTTATAGCTATACTTGTGCGGTTAACATAGATCGTTTCAGAAGCGCATAATAAAGGATTAATCTATTTCTCACCCTCAAATGGAGATCTCTCCACTTCCACCCACAATCTCTTCCCGTCGGACTTTAACTCGATCCAACCGTTTAGATCGGTTCGTAAGACCGTAGTGCCGTCTAGGACCTCCAGCACCTCAGGTGAGGGTAGATCACGGCTGTTGCCGGCTTCAACCGAGATCAGAACGACCCACGGCTGAAGCTGGTCCAACCACTCGGGTGGATTGACGGCGGAAAAACCACTGTCAGCGAGCAGATAAGCGCTAACCGGGCCGATCGATCTTTTACCCGCCAGTTCTGCTATCAATGCAGGGTCGGCGCCTGGGGCGAGCAGAACACGAGCGTGGTTGAACTTGATCAGGAGCACTGAACCGCGCTCGCCGAGAGCGACTACCTCGAGCCACGCTCCACCGCCTAAATCAAGCGCCTGTCCATCTTGCGCCGGGATGATAGGACACCCAACCTCGGTCAACTCATCGATCAATCGTCGATAAGCGCTCCGCCCAGGCGGACCGGCTAATAGGACATTTCCGATGGGGAACCGCTCGACGATGCCTGCCAAGCCGGCAACCTGATTGCTGTGGGTCCCGCCCATTACCATCCAATCGATGCGCTGGTCGAGCAAGGGAAGGCGACGTCCGAGGGTATCGGAGAGGGCTATGGGACTTGGTCCGCCGTTTATTAAAACGAAGCGCCCGGTGGGCGATTGGATCAGAACTGCATCGCCTTCTCCGACATCGAGCACGTTTATATGTAGCCGACCATCGGGGCGATGGGTGACCAGTTGCCAGGTGAGGCCGGTGGTGACGGCTAACGCAGCCAAAGCGAATCCAGCTGGTAGGCTCACCAGCTTGGATACTGCAATGAGCAGCTTGGGACGACGATCAAGGGGCAACTTCGCCAGGGCTGTTGCGCCGAATAAAAACAGGTAGAACCCCGCCACAAGTAGTAGGCTTACTCGCCCGAGCGGGATAGAAGACAGCGGCCACGCGGCGAAAAATTCGACGGCGCGAATGGTGAAGGCCACGAAGGCCCAGGTGATCCAGGCCAAGGGACGACCAAGCGGGAGCCAGAGGGTGCCGGCTAGCATCGCCAAGCCGCCGAGGATCATGACCGGTGGCTGAGCTGGCAGAATGACCGGGTTGGCAAGCAACGCGACCAGGGAGAGGCGGTTGAAGTAATACGCTGTAAGGGGAAGGGTGGTGACCTGGGCAGCCAGGGTAAAGAGGACGAACTCGCTCACCGGTCTGGCTAGCTTTTTAGCTCGTTCTTCATGCAGCCAACGGCTGGCAAAGTGTACGAACCGTGAGTTGAGCGGCTCGGCGTAAAGGATCAAGCCGAGGGTGGCGGCGAAGGAGAGTTGAAAGCCGACATCCCATAGGATGAGCGGATTGACGATGGTCATCGCGATGGCAGCAGCCGAGAGAGAGGCCATGCCGTGAGTTTGTCGCCCCAATTGGCGGGCGAGGAGCGTCAACCCGCCCATAATAGCAGCTCGTACCACGGCGGCGTCGGCGCCGACGAGGATTGTGTAGAGGGAGATTGCTAAAACAGCCGTTATAGCGCCTTTTCGTGCGCCGAAATAGCGTCCGAATAGGGAGATGAAGAGCGCGGCGACGATGGTGATATTAAACCCTGATATCGCGATGATATGGGTGGTGCCGGTTTGATTGAACGATTGACGGACCTCGGGCGAGATCCCGCTTTCCACCCCAAGTAATATCCCGGCCAGGAGCGATGCTTCAGGGTCGGGGAAGAGGGCGTAAACAGCTTCTAGGCAACGCGCTCGAAAGTCGTAGATCAACTGTAGGATGGGGTTGGCTTGTCGGGTCGCGATGCGAGTGACGGAAGCGTCGGGCATCAAGCTGTGAATGCCCTGGCGAGCTAGGTAATCGCGATAGGAAAATGTCTCGAAAACCGGCGGGGTCTCGAGTGCGCCGAAAGCGCGCAAGCGATCTCCATATGCCCATTCGCCAAAACGGGGAGCGCGCAACAGGACCAGGCCGTGCACCTCCTGACTCTCCCAGGTGTCTTCGTATCGTAGACTTTTAGCTGACAACCGTAACCCGATGTAGGTGTCGCGCACATCTGGCGAGTCGACGACTACACCGGTAATGGACACATTGCGATCAGAGTCATTATGGCTGGCGATGTGATTGGCGTCGAGGGAGGGCTGCATTTGAAAGCGAGCCGCGCCCAGGGCGACCATCAATAAGCCGGCGAAAAGCGAAATGTAGATGCGATGGCGGCGGAAGGCGATGAGAGCCGCCAAGGAACCCAGAGCCAGGATGATCCATTGCCAGGAGGTGAGAGGAGAAAGACGGCCAACGGCAATCCCCGCCAGCCATATTATGCCAAGCCAGAACAGTGTCATATTTCCCCCTCTGTTCTCGTTATGCAGGAATAATAGCTCAATATGAGCTAAGAATCCAGTACAGTGGCCCCATGATTCTATATATTGACCTTTTTAATGAACAACCCTTGTAGTACAGGGGTCACTTGACTTTAGATCGGAATTAATGTAAAGTGAGACAAATGTAATGACATGATTACAGGTTATTAATCATATTATATCAACATTGCTAAGCGCCTGGACGGTAAGCCATGGTCTCACCTGGGGAATCGCCACCCCGACTACAGACATCCATCGATCGTAAAAGTCCGATCCCGTACTATGTCCAACTCAAGCATGCACTTAGCCAAGGGATTGAGGGCGGACACTGGAAACCGGGGGACCGGCTTCCCAGCGAGGCTGAACTTTGCCAGCTGTTCGGCGTCAGCCGAACGGTGGTGCGTCAAGCGCTTAGCGAGATGGCCTATGAGGGGCTTGTGGTGCGCGAAAAAGGCAGGGGTACATTCGTAGCTGAGCCGAAGATCAGGAGCCGGAGTCTGGTGCACTCGCTGGTCGGGTTCTACGAGGATATGGCCGAGCGTGGACTCCCACCAGTCACCAAAGTGCTCGAGCAGGCGATTGTGCCCGCCAGCCAGCAGATAGCGACCTCCCTCGAACTCGAGCCGATGACGCCAGTGATCAAGCTCGTCCGCTTACGCTTTGTCCAGGATGAGCCGATCGTCCTGGTGAGCTCTTACTTACCCTACGATATTTGCCCGAAGCTGGTGAGCGCTGACCTAACCCATCAATCGCTATATGCCTTCCTCAGGCAGGAATGTGGTCTTTCTCTCGCTCGAGGGCGGCGAAGGATCGAGGCGGTATTAGCCAACGATCATGAAGCCGATCTGCTCCAAATTGAGAAGGGCGCACCCTTGCTGAGGTTGGACAGCGTCAGCTATCTTGAAGACGGCACGCCTTTGGAGTATTTCAATGGGGTTTTTCGCACCGATCGCTCTCAATTCGAGGTCGAGATCGACCGCTCGCGCGGAGCTGCCGGCAGGTCTGTGCAAGCCATGGACATGGGCCAAGAGGAAACCTGGCTTGGCTAAGGAGCAACAAATTCGGTTGGAGAGTACGAACGCCGACGGAGAGGACTAAAGTGCTGGGGAAGGATCGCATTCAACAAATGGTACGCCGGGTAGTCTACCGCACGCTCGGGTTGGAAGGGGGCTCGAAGCCAGTACCCACGCGCCCACTGGTGACCGAACGTGATATCGGTGTCATTCCTTACGGGGGTGAGTTCTCTATTCCCAAAGGAGCGCTGGTTACACCCCTGGCTCGTCAGGTGGCCATGGATCGACGAGTGACCCTGGTTGAAGCAGGGGATGCCCCTTCACCTCTACCGGTCAGCATGCAGCCGGTCACCATCGCCCCACAGGGCCAGAAGAGTGTTGCCATTGGGGCTGACCACGGTGGGTACGAGCTAAAAGAGATACTAAAGAGCTATCTCGGCGAACTCGGTTATCCGGTTGTCGATTGCGGCACCGATAGCACGGAATCAGTGGATTACCCCGACTTTGCCTTTGCCGTCGCACAGTTAGTGGGGCAGGGTCGTGCCTGGCGGGGCATCGTCATCGACGGGGCAGGCATCGGGTCGTGCATGGCAGCCAACAAAGTTCCTGGTGTGCGTGCTTCTATGTGTTATGACCAGACCACAGCGATCAACAGTCGAGAGCACAACGATGCCAACGTATTGACCCTTGGTGCTGGGCTGATCGGACTAAACTTAGCCCGGCAGATTATCAGGACCTGGCTTACGACATCCTTTGGTGGTGGACGACACGCACAAAGGGTGGACAAGATCTCAGGGATAGAAAAGCGTTTTGTGAGGTGAATCGGATCGAACTCGTCGGGCAATGCTCCGGGCGATAGTAGCCTGTTTAGCGCAGTGACGCTGATGGAACAGATGGGAGAAGTGGGTTGGTTATCTCAATTAAAACATCATGGTTGAAGGTACGATGAAAAATTTGGATGAAGCAACATTAGAACGTGTCATAGAACAGATCACGCGCAACGTGTTGATCCTGCTGCAAGAGGAACAGGAGAAGCCATCTGGCAACGGCAGTTCCTCGATTACGGCTCAGAATTACGTGGAACGGGTGCAGCCGGTGGTTAAAGCTGGCGCCGACCGCATTGCCAGCACGTTGGGGATCGCGCCGACCGATGGGCAATTAGCCCATATGATTGATCACACAATACTCAAACCCGAGGCGACGCAGGATGAGATCGCCCAATTGTGCTACGAAGCTCGGAAGTACAACTTCGCTTCGGTTTGTATCAATCCGACTAACGTGGAGTTGTGCGCGCAACTCTTGGAAGGCAGCGGTATTCCGGTTTGCACAGTTGTGGGATTTCCACTAGGAGCGACCCCCACCGATGTTAAGGTCTTTGAGAGTCAGAAAGCCATTCGCGATGGCGCCAGCGAGGTAGATATGGTGATCAACGTTGGCGCGCTAAAGTCTCGGGACTACGAATTGGTGGAGCGCGACATTGCATCCATCGCCAGAGCCAGTCACGCAGGCAATGCAATCCTCAAAGTGATTATTGAGGCGGCACTGCTTACCGACGAGGAGAAGGTGGTGGCCTGCCAGTTGGCTAAGGTAGCCGGCGCCGACTTCGTCAAGACTGCGACTGGCTTTGGACCAGGCGGAGCCACGGTGGAAGATGTGGCTTTGATGCGACGCGTGGTTGGCCCAACAATGGGAGTCAAGGCGGCAGGTGGTATACGCACCTTCGAAGATGCGCAAAAGATGATCGCCGCCGGCGCCAGTCGACTCGGTGCCAGCGCCAGTGTGAAGATCATGCAAGGAGCTGGATCGTGAGAATAAAGGAGATTGTGAATGGCCGTTGATTTGCGGACTTACATCTTCCTGGATAGCTTACAACCACAACATGCGGCTTACTTGGGTACGGTGGCGCGTGGCTTCTTACCGCTGCCGCACGACACCTCACTGTATGTGGAAATTTCGCCAGGGATTGAAATCAATCGCATCACCGACATTGCGTTGAAAGCCACGCGTGTGCGACCGGGAATGCAGGTTGTCGAGCGTCTCTATGGCCTGCTCGAGGTGCACCATGAAGTGCAGGCAGAGGTCCGTGCGGCTGGTGCCGCGATCTTAGAGGCGTTGGGAGTGGAGGCCTCCGATCGCATCAAACCCCGCGTTGTTTCGAGCCAGATCATTCGTCACGTCGACGCCCACCAGGTCCAGCTAATTAACCGCATGCGTTATGGGCACATGCTACTGGCGGGCCAGACGTTATACGTGCTGGAGGTCGAGCCAGCAGGCTATGCCTCGTTGGCGGCTAACGAAGCCGAAAAAGCAGCCCATATCAATATCTTGGAAGTGCGCGCCTTTGGTAGTTTTGGCCGCGTTTACCTCGGTGGAGAAGAACGTGACATCATGGCCGGTTATGGCGCGGCAATCACTGCGCTTGAAGGTGTCACCGGTCGTGAAGTCGAGGCCAAGCGCCGAGATTAGCATCATAGATGTGGGTTGCGGAGGTATTGGATGTCGATTGAAACCATTCTTTTCAGGGCACGATGCAGCGAGCGTCCTGCTAATCGCGATGCAGGGATGAGACCTGCAATCGTATGTTCAACGGAAACAATTGTCCAGCGTTTTTCCAGTCAAACCATAAATCCCTAATCATCAGGAGGGCACCATGGCTGAATCAGAATACGGTTTTACTGACGCACTAGGTATGATCGAATGTAAAAGTTACCCGGCGATGGTCGAGGCGGCAGACGCGATGGTCAAAGCGGCCAAGGTCGAATTAGTGGCCTATGAAAAAACCGGTGGCGGATATGTGACCGCCATCGTCCGTGGCGACGTTGCTGCTGTCAAGGCGGCAGTCGAGGCAGGTGCACGCGGAGCGGAGAAGGTTGGCGAGATGGTGGCCATCCACGTAATCCCGCGCCCTCACAAGAATGTGGATCGCACGTTGCCTTTGGGTCGCTCGCCTGCTGAAGCTGAAAGCGAGTAGCCTTTTGCTATAGACCATCGGGTGAGGGTCAACGACCCTCACCCGAGGTAAAGGTGACAAAATGATAGGGTGTGAAGAGGGCTCGATTAGAGACCTCAGCTGTGGTTGGATCGAAGTAGAACGGAAGTATGTTTTCCACATCATAGTTCACGACCTGCGATATGACACCCATCAGTCACGGAAATGGAGTTCACTATGCTACTAGGTAGAGTAGTGGGCACACTGGTCGCCACGCGCAAGGAGCCATCGCTGGAGGGACTCAAATTCCTGGTGCTCAAACAACTCGACATCGAGGGAAAGGAAACGGGAGGCTACCGTGTAGCCGCCGATGCCGTCGATGCTGGGTTGGGCGAAGTGGTGCTCTTTGCCACCGGCAGCGCCGCCCGTCAAACCGAACGTACCCATCAACGTCCCTGTGACGGTGTGATCATGGCAATTGTCGATGTGCTGGAAGTAGACGGCGTGGTGAAATACGACAAATCTAAGGAAGGTTGATGATTGACGACGCACGGATAGATGCCATCGTTCAGCAAGTGATGGGTGAACTGCGCCAGGGGGAGCGGGTGAGGCACGGTCCACAGCCGGAACTGCCTGTAATCACTTATCCCCCGGCACCGTCGGAGCCGTTACGCTGCGGAGACAATCTCTTCCCCGACGTGGATAGCGCGGTGGCTGCCGCCAACCAGGCATATAGGCAGTTGTATGACATGCCGTTGTCGGTGCTCGAGCGGATGGTTTCTCATATCCGTCGCGTGTCTCGTGAGAATGCGCAGCTTCTCGCCTATGAAGCCTGGGAAGAGACTGGGATGGGCCGCTACGAGGACAAGATCGAGAAAAACCTACTCAACGCCAATAAAGCCGCAGGAACTGAGATCCTCAAACCGACCTCGTGGACCGGCGACGGTGGCCTGACACTGGTTGAATACGCGCCATATGGCGTGATCGGATCCATCATCCCCAGCACTAACGCCACCTCAACTGTTATTTGCAACACGATTGGGATGGTAGCGGCAGGCAACGCGGTCGTTTTCAATGCCCACCCCGGCGCCAAGGCGTGCTCCAACCACGCGGTGCAGTTGATGAACGAGGCCATCGTCGAAGCCGGGGGACCAGCCAATCTTGTTTGCGCGATTGCTGAGCCGACCATCGAGACTGCTCAGCAGATCATGCGCCACCCTGGGGTGAAGATTCTAACCGTCACCGGTGGTGAAGGCGTGGTGCGTGAGGCGATGAAGAGTGGAAAGCGGTCGATTTGTGCTGGTCCTGGAAATCCTCCGGTAGTGGTGGATGAGACGGCTGATTTGGATCAAGCAGGGCGGGGCATCGTGCGTGGAGCGTCGTTTGATAACAACATCATTTGCACTGACGAGAAAGAGGTATTTGCCGTCGCTTCCATCGCTGACGAACTCAAGCGCCAAATGTGCCGGCATGGTGCTATAGAGATCGATAATCAACAGCTCAACGGGTTGATGAAGTCCATCTTTAAGCAGATACCCCCGCCTGGCACGCCGGGTCTGATGAATATTGCCTTTATCGGCAAGAACGCCTCGGTACTGCTCAAAGAAATAGGTATTGAGGTAGGTGATGAGATCCGTCTGGTAGTGGCAGAAGTCGACCGCGATCATCCATTAGTGTTGACCGAGCAAATGATGCCCATCATTCCATTGGTACGTGTGGGCAACGCCGACGAAGGCATCGATTTAGCCAAGGAAGCCGAGCGAGGCTTTCGTCACACAGCGGTGATGTATTCCAAGAATCTGGATAATTTAAGCCGTATGGCGCGGGTGATTGAATGCAGTATCTTCGTCAAGAACGGTCCTTCATTCGCCGGTTTGGGCTACGGTGGTGAGGGTTTCTGCTCATTCACCATCGCCAGCCCTACCGGTGAGGGGATCACCAACCCAATCAGCTTCAGCCGTATCCGGCGTTGCGTTTTGAAGGACCATTTCAGGATCGTCTAGCATCGTGGATAAACGGCGAGGAACAGGCGTGAGACATGATTGAACCAGCTCTAGCATTGGTGGAATTCGGTAGCATCGCGGCAGGCATTCAGGCCGCAGATGCCATGGTCAAGCGTGCCCCGATTAATGTCATCAAGACCGGCACCGTACAGCCCGGCAAATACCTGGTGCTGATCGGGGGGATGGTGGCTGACGTGGAGGAGTCACTGGCAGCAGGTCGCGAGGTAGGAGCCACTGCTGTGGTGGACTATATCCTGCTGCCGCAAGTGCATCCTGAAGTAGTGAAGGCGGTTGGTGGGGGGCGTGTCCCGGAAGTCATCGACTCCCTGGGTGTAATTGAGACAACCACCGTCGCGGCCAGCATTCATGCCGCTGATGCGGGTATCAAGGGGGCTGAGGTGCGCTTGGTCGAGGTGCGACTGGCAGATGGACTGGGAGGCAAGGGAATCGTGCTCTTCTCAGGGTTGGTCGCTGATGTGGAAGCCGCGATCGAGATCGGTGTGGGCGTGCTTGAGCGACCTGAGTTGCTCGTCCGTCAGGTCGTAATCCCGCAGCTTCACTCTGAGATGTGGGACAACGTAGCCGAATCCACCCGTTTTCGCACTAGAGTGATTGGCAGACTATGAAGTTCTGTCGCGTTATCGGCACGGTAGTCGCTACTCGTAAATACCAAGGATTGGAAGGAATTAAGTTTCTCGTCGTGCAGCCTCTCGACGAGGATTTAGTCCCTCAAGGTCAGCCTAAAATCGCCGCCGATGCGACCGCCCAGGCTGGTCCGGGAGAGTTGGTTTTTGTCGTCGCCAGCCGTGAGGGGGCACAGGCGCTTCCGGAAGTCTTTGTACCAGTGGACCTGGCGATTACCGGGATCGTGGACGAAGTCGAAGTTGAGCGCGGACCGCGCCGCCAGCAACAAACCGCTGTCTGGCACTACCTACTGGAAGAGGATGACTGATTATGTACATCGGCAAAGTCATCGGCACGGTAGTCGCCACGATCAAGATCTCACACCTGGAGGGGCGTAAGCTGTTGTTAGTGGATCAGCTTGACCTGAAAGGTCAGGAAACCGGCTACTACGACATCGCGGTAGATGTAGCGCAGGCCGGCCCAGGGGACACGGTGTTGGTGATCGACGAGGGGAACGGAGCGAGGCAAATTCTTAAACTCGATCCCGGCGCTGTTCGTGCGGTAATCGTAGGTGTGGTGGATGAGGTAACACTTGAGCAAGTAGCGGACGTTGCTAGAGAACCGTATTCGGTTTCGATTTAGTTATGAAACGTTGTTGTATTGTCAGTCCTAGAAATTCTTCGCCCGACGTACCAGCTCCACAAAATCCGGTTTGAGGCTTGCTCCACCAACCAAGGCGCCATCCACTTCTGGCATAGCCATGAAGTTGGCAATATTCTCAACGTTGACACTGCCGCCGTACTGTATCCGCACAGCTTGGGCTACCTCTTCGCCCAACAATTCGGCAATAGCGCCGCGTAAGGTAAGCCCGATAGTGCGGTTGGCATCAGCCGGGGTAGCCGCCTTACCGGTACCGATTGCCCATATTGGCTCGTAGGCGATCACGCACTTCTTGGCCTGTTCGTCTGTTAACCCTTCTAACGCAGCTCGTACCTGTTTGCCGACAAAGGTATGCGTTTCATCAGCTTCATTCTGTTGTAAGTTTTCGCCTACACAGATGATCGGGTTTATCCCATATGACAGCGCTGAGTGTACCTTACGGTTTATGGCGGTGTCACTTTCGGTCATGCTTTCTGTAGCTCGACGCTCTGAATGACCCAGGATGACGTATTTACACAATCCTTCCAACATGGATGGCGAGATTTCACCGGTATGTGCGCCTCGTTCTTCCCAATGCATGGTTTGGGCGCCGAGGCTGATGCTTGTGGGAAGTAAGACCTCAGCCACAGCCGCCAGCACAGTGAAGGGAGGACACAGCACCCGCTCTATCCCCTCAATCTCATTCAATGGATGACGGATGCGTCGAACGAATGCTAGTGCCTCGTCTACGCAACCCAGATGCATTTTCCAGTTACCGGCAATGATAGGTTGACGCATGGAAATGTTACCTCATGAATAGCTGCAGTTAATTTAACGAACCTAGCCCACCTACTCAGCTACTGCCGGAATCTCATCTTTAGACAGCAAGCCGATGGCATCAACCATATTGCGGTTGAAAACCATTGCAGGAGATTCGCCCCTAACTGTAGGGAACAGGATAGCGCCCAACTCGCCATTGTGGAGAGGAATGAATATGCTATCGCCCTCGAACATTAATGCTCCGAAGCTGAATTTACCGGGGGTCTCAACGAAGCCCCGTAGCTCGTAACCGCCCATAATAATTCGAACCCAATGGGGTTTGGTTGTTGAGTACCCCCCCCTCACATATGCCGTAGGTCCAAGCTCAGCTCGACTGCTTAGCAGTATTGTAACAATTTCACTCTTCACGATCCATAAGGCTGGGTGGCGAGCTGCCAGGCGACCTGGCTGATGCAGACGCATCACGTGGGCGCCTTCGATCTCAAGATAAGATGTGGTCAGGATGTTGAGGTAGCTCAACAGGCCTGTGGCGCCGGGGTTTACTCGACCCAAGATGCGGTGGCTTGCGGTGTAGATCTCTACGGAGATTGACTTAGTGGCCATGATCCTGCTCCACTCAGATGATTGGCAGGGCTAAGGTGATCGTCGTGGACGCTGGTGTTTGCTCGTACCACAAGGTCCCCCCCATGCTTTCAACAATCATGCGGATTTCACCCATTGAAAGGCCAGGACCCATCTGGCCGCTCGATGGATCTGAATTGCGAACAGTCAGGGATCGTATTATGTCTGGAGATAGTCCAGGACTAGTATCAGAAATCCTTAACGCAGCCCACAATCCGTCCAGCGGGTAAAGCTTCTCGGGAAGGGGTAGGTTTTCACTCTGACCGTCCTGAACTTCGAACAGGTGGGCCTCAAGGACAATACGACCTCTGTTTGTGCGTCGGATGGCGGCGGACACAAGCGTTTCAACTACCCGCCTTGTTCGGCCTCTATCACCGCGGAAGAGTGGTATCGTAGGGCTGTGCTCGGTGATCAGGTCAAGTCCTCGTTGAGTTGCTGAAAGGCGGAGTTCATCGACGACTTGATCTAACAAGCCAGGTAGGTCGATCATTTCCTTGGCTTCTTCGGGATTGAGGGTAGCCATGGGTAAAGAACGCAGTTCTTTAAGATGATTGTGTAAAGAACGCAGCTCCTGATGTTGACTGTCGCTCACCTGCCCCAAGGATTTGGTGAGAAGAGGTTCCAAGGTTTCGATGGCTTGATCGATCCCGGCGATGAGGTTCGGTGGGGCGGCGGTGATTTGGATGTTAGTTGGTACCGCTGGTTCTGCCAGGCGGAGTAGTTCAGCATGCTCGAGTGCTACTCCAGTCCAATGAGCGAGAGCATTGAGTAGCGTTAAATGGTGATCGGTGAAAGAGCGGGGCGTAAACCGATTGTAGATTCCAAGTACACCAACTATGTTGCTCCTAACACGTATCGGGACTTTTATCAGTGATTGAACTAAAAAACCGGTCTGGACCTTGATCGGGCTACCCTCGAGAGACGGCTGGCGAAGAACGGGTTTTCCAGTGGCCATGATCTCCCCGATCACCGTATCTTCTACTCGCAGACGTTTCAAAGAGGCATACCGTTCCCCAGCCTGCTTAGTAGCCCTTAGGACGAGTTCATTGGTGCCCGGTTCAGTTAGGTAGATGCTCGACTCCTCAGCATCAGTTACGAATGTCGCCGCCTCAACTACACGCCGTAGGATGGTGTCGAGGTCTCCCAGGCTGACGACCACTCGACCGATCTCGCTCAACACACGAATCTCCTCCGACCGGAGGCGGACCTGTTCACGCATGATATCCAACCGCCGGGATAGGATTTTGGTGTTGGTCTCAGTGGAATGTGCTTCATAAACTTCTTGGACAGATTGGCATAATTCAGCTGGACGATAAGGCTTAAGTAGAAAGTCTCTAACGCTGAGACGAAACAGGTCACGCAGGCGTGTATGTGGGAGATGTGCAGCCAGCACGATAGCTGGCGCTTCCTCTCCATCTGAGCGTAATATCCGTAGGCTGCTTAAGGGATCCCCACGTAGTTGGGTTACATCGACAATCAGCACATCAGGGGGCGGGGCTGTTGGACCTGCTATCCAGGCGGGTATTCCTACTGGCTTCAACACACGGTCGACCAGCGCCTGGGCGTTACTTTCGATATCGGCGATGACGATCACCCGCGGTGGTGAGAGGGCGTGGTTATTTTCAGACATGCTGGATCACCCCAAGTGGTGTTGATTAATTTCCCGAACGATGCGTCCATCAGGCATAAAAACGTTAAATCTTACCGGTTGTGGACATACCCGACTGGACGCTACCGTTCCCTTTCTCGTGCTTGGGCTTTTTCAGTGTAGATATTAATAGCCACCTATGGGCATACCATCTGTTGACTAGGTTTGCCGTTGTGGATCAACTGGAACTGAGGTGTGATCCTGGTCAGCGATCTTCGGAGACTGGTGTTGTTTCTGCCGTGAACGGCGATCGGTTTCAAATATTGCCTGGAGCTCGGTTAAGGCGACCGAATCGTAATAACGTCGGCCGCATACGTCACATATCCAGGCTGGAAAATCAGGTACGCAGATCGGTTGCCCATCTTGGATGGTGAAGAAGAACGCGTAATCGCGATGAAGGGTGCCGACCTTACATTCCTGGCAAGGGTAGAATGGTTCATCGTTCATGCATCATTATCCCAACAACGCAAGGGGTTTCAGGCAGGCATACGCTAGTGCTTTGGAGAAAGTGAGCTCATCATCGACATAGGTTCTTTAGTGGATGGCATCTGAGCAGATCGGCACTTCCCCAGTGATAAGTCTCAGCGAGTCTCCGATTGTGTTAATTCTAGCATAACCGACCATGATATATTTAGACGCGTACCGTCATTCCCCTGCTGCTCCGACCAGATCATAGTGAGGGATCAAACCCAAAGTGTCTAGTGGCCAGTAAACCAGTATTGCCTTGCCAATGATCTCATCCACAGGTAATGGCCCCCAATTCTGTGAGTCGGAGGAGTTGTTCCGGTTGTCGCCGAGTACGAATACCTCACTTGGAGTGAGCCGCCACTCGCCATGGTAAAGGGGTTCATCGGCAAGGTAGGGTTCGGTCAACGACAGACCGTTGACATAGACCTGACTGTCGTGGATGGAAACAACATCCCCAGGCAGGCCGATTACCCGTTTAATAAACCGACGGCTGGGGTCGGGTGGGAAGTGGAAGACGATAATATCGCCGCGGTTTATTTCATGCCAGCGATAGGCAAGCCGGTTCACGACGACAAACTGGCCGTCATGCAGGCTGGGTTCCATACTGATGCCTTCAACCCGGATGCGGGCTGTTATCAGGTTAACCGCGAGGAAGAGCACCAAGGCTATGAGCGCGGTTTGAAATAATTCTCCCAGCAAACGCAGAAATCGGCGCCCACAGCCGGGTGATGAAGAGGCGCCCCACTCCGGGGGCGCGGGTTTATCCACGTGTGATTCGGTCACTTTCAGGAATTATATCATGTGAGAGATGAATAATTCACAGTAGATGTGACCTATTGATGTGGGTTATCATCGGACGCACGGCTACTTTCCTGCGTTCATGATGAACGCCGCCGGAACGAAAGGCGTAAAGGTGTGCCCAGAAAGCTGTAATGGTCCCGAATGCGGTTCTCAAGATAGCGCTGGTAGCTGAAGTGCACCAATTCAGGATCGTTTACATGGAAGAGAAATGTAGGAGGGTTGGATCGCACCTGGGAGGCGAAGGTGATTTTAAGTTGTTTGCCCTTTCGTGCAGGTGGGGCGTGGGCACTGAGAGCCTGCTGTAGTAACCGGTTAAATTCGCCGGTGGGAATGCGCCGCAAACGTTCCTCTTGGACCCGCAGCGCGGTGGGCAGAACTTGACCGATGCGTTGTCCGGTCAACGCAGAGATAAAGAGGACCGGTACATAGTCGAGGAAATTCAGTTGCTCGCGGACATGCAGCGTGTATGCGGGCATGGTGTGGGTATCTTTTGATATCGCGTCCCATTTGTTCACAACCACCACAACGCTTTTCATCTTGTCGATCGCCATCCCGGCGATGTGAGCGTCTTGGGCAGCCACCCCTTCGTTCGCGTCGACCAGGAGCAAGACAACGTCGGCACGATCCATGGCTTTCAACGCCCGTAACACGGAGTACTTCTCCACACCAGGCTCAATTCTACCTCGTCGACGAATCCCAGCGGTATCAATTAATGTAATAGGTTTACCATGGTAGGTCAATTGAGTATCAACCGCGTCGCGTGTTGTACCGGGGATGGGAGAAACGATAACTCGCTCTTCGCCCAATAATCGATTGAGCAGACTGGACTTGCCCACGTTAGGTCGTCCTACAATGGCGATCTTAACCGAAGTGTCAGGCTCAAGTTCTGGGAGCGCCTTAGCGCCCATTGATTCGATCAACTGGTCGAGCATATCGCCAGTTCCGGTGCCATGAAGTGCGGAGATCGGGATAGGGTCGCCCATACCAAGTCTATAGAACTCGGCGGCTTGCGCTCGGCGTTGCGCGTTATCACAGCGGTTGACTATTAGCAACGCGGGTGGCCAGAGTTTGCCGGCGCGCTTTTGTTGCAAATTACGGAGGATTCCGGCCACTTCCTGATCAGCAGGTGTGACACCATTCTCAACGTCCACTAAGAATAGAATCACATCAGCTTCATAAGCTGCCATCTCTGCCTGAGCGCGGATCTGCGGGATGTAGTCGGCAGAGTCAACGGAAAGTGGTTCCTTACGACGAAGGTTTGTCGGATCGATACCGCCGGTGTCGACGATGTCGAAAGTTATCCCATTCCACTCCGCTTCGGCTACCAAGCGATCTCGGGTTGTGCCCGGAGTGTCGTCGACTACTGCCAGTCGTTCTCCCGCTAGGCGGTTGAAAAGGGTCGATTTACCAACATTGGGGCGCCCTACCAGCGCAACGACCGGCTTGGTCATAGATGATGCTCAAGACGTGGGGGTGGGTGTAGGTGGTGGAGTGGTTGTGATGTTAACCTCGAGGGTGGCAGGCATTGGCGTGTCAAACTCGAGGTCGGTGGGTAATAAAATCACTTGGGGCTCGATTTGGTAGATGCCGGTGTCATGATCAAGCAGGTCAAGCACAACGCGCACATCCTCCGGCCGAAGGGCGTCCAACGTAGCCGCAGGACCAGTAAGGATGACATCTACTGTATTAGGTGAGGAGTAGGCGTAAAGATCGGGGCCTAAACCCTGGATTTCAACCACCCTGGTAATCGTAATTGATTCCATGACGGGAACGATGGTGACCTGGACCAGGACGCTCTGATCACCTACCAACGAGACACCCTCTGGTAGGTTGAGGGGTAGGCGGCGTTCAACCGAATGAGTCGCACCGAGGATGTTGAGAGGCACAGTTTCAACATAACCGGGTAAGGCATCAAGTACTACTTTATCGGAGGAAAAGACGATGACTTCTCTTGGTATGACGTTAATTGCCGTGACCTGGTAATGGCCGATGGCTTCCAATTCCTCCCGGCCTTCGATGTCTGGTATCACCGATATTGGGCGATATCGTTCTCCAGGCTTGATTTGAACTGTAATGCGTACTTGTTCGATTGGAATAAGGACACCTTTCACCTCATTCCCGTTTTCGTCAAGCGGGATCAAAGCAACTTCTTGATCCAAGCTTTCACGGCGATTGGCGAGGCTGATTTCAGCCCGCAGTTCATATATTTGTTCTACAACCGATGTGGGACCAACGACAGTGGCGTGGTTTGGTACTGCGATTGGTTCCTCGGCTACATAACCGAGTGCAGGTTGATCAAACGTCAACACTTGAATCGCCAATTCTTTTGATGTGGATGGCTCCAAGGTCAATATCAATACCTCGGGTTCGACCTCTGTCACTTGGGATGGCTCGCGGTTGACATGATGTTTGAGCGTAATCCGGTAGATACCAGCTTCAAGCCCGCTCAGGTCAGCCTCGAGGTAGATATCTTGTGGAGAGAGTTCATTCCATACCGACTGCGGAGCTCGTATAGTAACATTTGCATCTATGGGGGTATTACCAACGATCAACGTTCCTTCAGTAAGACCGGCGTAGACAATTTCGATAGGTAGAGGGTAGATACTTTCTACGATCGGGTCGTCCTGATTGACGGCGGCTACCCATACAGTTAGCGCCATGACAAAAGCCAGAAGCAAGGTTCCCAGGTTTGCCCGAAGCCATTGAAGCATTGATCGTTCCTCTCAGTCTCTGGGAGCCTGGCCGCGGGGTTTAAGCCAGGGGATTGGTAGACTATCGAGCCAGGCAGGCAGCCCGCGCACCGTTCTACGGCGTAAGAAGCTGGCTAGGATGTTGCCCAGGTTTTTGCGATCAAGGCGGCGAATTAGACGACCGTTATGGGCGACGGAGATATCACCTGTCTCCTCGGCCACTACAACGGTCACCGAATCGCTGACTTCGCTGATCCCAAGCGCCGCGCGATGACGTAGGCCCATCTGGCGATCTGGCGAGCGAGATAGGGTTCCACTGGCGGAGAGCGGCAACACACAGGCAGCTGCGGTGACCCGATCATCGCGCAGGATCACCGCGCCGTCGTGCAGGGGAGTATTAATGGTGAAAATTTGAAGTAGTAATTCCGGAGTCAGATGTGCGTCAAGCGGTACTCCAGTATCAATGTACTCATCAAGGTGAACTTCATGCTCAGCCACTATCAGCGCTCCGTAGCGTCGGTCAGACAGGCGTTGTGCGGTGCTGCAGATGATATCGATCATCCGCTCCATGTGATCGGTCGTGGAGCTGAGGGAGAGCAAACTACCAGCCCGACCAAGGCGTTCTAAGCCACGGCGGATTTCTGGAGCGAAGATGACCGGGATCGCAACCAGCAGTGCGGGGAGTGTAGTTCGCAGCAACCATGAGAAAGCCGGGAGGCCACGCAAGATGGTTAACAAGGTGGTGACAATGATCAATAAGATCAAACCCCGAATCAGGACGACTGCCTGAGTACCCTTAACAAGTCTTAACAAGAAGAAGGCGATTCCTGTAACCAGGAGCAGATCGACAAAGCTCAGCCAGTCAAATCGTTGAAAGTAAAAGGTTAGCTCGCTCAGGATATTGCTCATGGTAATGATTCACCATTGACCAAGAGTAGGATCATGAGCGGTCTTTGAGATTTCGCAGTAACTCACGGTAGCCCTCGAGGTCGGGGGGTTCAAGGTCGATGATCGTCTGGATGGTCTGGATTGCTTCCTGATTCTGCTCAGCGTCAAGCTGGATCTCTCCAAGAGCGTCATACTGTGCGATAGCATCTGCTTTGCGGCCAGCCGCCCGATAGGCTTCCGCCAGCCGGGCATGGATCGGTTGCTTACCCGGGTGTTTACGCGCTAACTCTTCGAGCAAATTCAGTGCCTCCGAACTGCGTTGTGACTGAACCAGGTATTCCAAGTAGCTATCGAGTTCTTGAGCAGCCTGCTCCTCCTGACCAAGTCGTAGGTTGAGGTCGATGACGTTGCTACTGGCTTCCTCATCATTGGTATCGATGGTACGGACCTGTTCGTAGACACGCAGCGCTCGGCGCCAGTCGAGCCGGGACAGATCGATATCACCCATTTGACGCAGGATCCTCAATGACCACTCTCGACTGACCGAGGTGCGCTGAGCGAGGCGAAGTGCGTTGGCCAGGGCTTTCCGGGCAGCGTCGATTTCCGCCATTTGGCGGTAGATTTCGGATAATTCCAGGTACTGATTCAACGCTTCATTGTTGCGATCCTGTTGAGCCATTAGGTCGATTATACGAGTGCGAGCCGGAATATTTATCGGGGCTACATGTAGGATTTTTTGATAGACCTCGGTCGCCTGGGGAATTTCACCCCGCACGCGATGGACTTCAGCGATGGTGGTTAATTTCTTCAAGCCGGTTTCAGAGTTGCCGCTTTCTATCAGGATATCAGCCATGCGCAGGTGGAGAGCCAGATAGGTTGGGGCGTAATCGAGCGCCAACATTGTCTCCTCCATTGCTGCAGTGAATAACTTCTTAGAAATTAAGTTGTCAATGCGGTTCATGGCCTGGAGTACGGGTTCCGTGCCTCCCAAAGCTAGCATTTCAGCGATCGGTACCACTGCCTTTTCGGGTCTTTGACTTTCTAGCTCCTGCCGCGCCTTCCGCAGGCGTTGGAGCCAATCGGGACCGCTGAGGAACTCAAGTGTTTTCTCAACAATGTGGGCGAGCTCCTGCTCATCATCCCCCGATTGAGAGGCGAGGATCGTATCATAGAACTGATTCAACTGGCTTGACTGGCTCGTGTCTACGGAAAGCGCATCCGCCAGTCGCAGCGCTTGGAGCAAATATCGGGCAGCCTCGGGTAGGTCGTTCTGGATACGTGCAAGGCGGCCAAGCGCAAGGTTAGCACCCAGGTCGAGTTCTGGGTGGCCGAGGGCAGCCATGAAGTGCTTACGGGCACCGTCATAATCCTCAAGACCCTTGAGCAGCAGTCCCAGGTTATAGTACGCGGCAGGATGATCCAGTCCAGCTTTGATCGCCCTTTGGTACTCTTTAACCGCCTGTTCCTCATGGCCACGGGTTTGTAAATCGATCGCCTGTCCGAGGTAGCGGTACATCTGTGGTTGACCGACAATTTTCTGTTTATCTTTACTTCGCCCTCGGGTGAGAGCGGTCATTCCTGGAGTACGCGATTGACTCTCGGATTCATCCTTTGGTTCATCGAACAGCAAGCCAGCCAAAATAGTAAGCGCTTGACGCTGTGCAGCTACCTCAGGATCGGCCAGTTCGGCTTCATCTTCTGGGGCTTCGATGGTTTCCGGTTTGAGGTATTCACGCACCTTTGCCATTCGGAGAGGGGCAGTAGCACCACGGGGTTGGGCAGGTGGGGGTAGCTGTTGGCCCCTTTGGAGGTTGCGTATGGCCTTGGTGGCCTCTGGATTACCTGGAGAGATACGTATCGCCCGTTGAACTGCTTCGGTCGCCCGGTCGATCTTACCGCTCTTCTGAAGGATAGATGCGATAGATAGGTACTCATAGACCGCCTCTTTCACCCGCCCCATGCGTTCATACGTCAGAGCCAAACGGGAGCGGGCGGGTAGGAATTCAGGGGTTAGGCGGGCGATGTGAGTCCAATTCTCGATCGCTTTTTGGGCGTCTTTACGTTGCAGGTAGATCTGAGCAGACGCTTGGCGCTGTGCGACGGCATCGTTGATTTGCCCCAGCCGTTCGAAGATTTCGGCGCACTTCTCAATTGGTATCGGGTCGTCGGGACTGATTTTAGCCGCTTTGTGGTAGGTTGCTAAGGCTTCTTTGAACTGCCCGGTCTCCAACAACGCAAGTCCTAGGCTTGTCAGCGCGCTAGGGTTGTCGGGGAACTCAGCCAGGGCTTTACGGTAGAACCCAATTGCTCGTTCCCATTGTAAATCCCAGGCTGCAGAATGCCCAAGTCGCATAGATTCGTCAAACAGATCCTCACGTTTGGTCATACTTCGCTCTTCCAGCAAGCTGGAGTTACCAGGCGAGTATAGCACAAGTTGACAGGGGCTGCCCCAGATTGGAGTGAGATCCTATCTGACACGACCAGGAAGGCGTTGAAGATCCGTGAGACACATGTACAGATTTATTCGAGGGGTTGCATGTCGGCCCAGTTTGTGCCAGCCTTAGCGTCGGTCTTGAGTGGAATACATAGTTTATAGGCGTCTCCCATCACCTGTTGAACCAGGCGAGCTGTGGGTCTAAGTTCCTCTGAGGGACACTCGAAAACCAGCTCATCGTGCACCTGCATTAACATCCTGGCATCTAGATCAGCCTGGATCAGTGCCTGTGGTAGTTTAAGCATCGCTAGCTTAATAATATCAGCGGCTGTGCCCTGGATGGGGGCGTTGATCGCCTCCCGGATAGCCCTCGCACGGACCGTTTCGGAGACCGAGGCACTTTGTGTGAGTTGTGGGAAGTAGCGACGTCGCCCGAGCATTGTTGATACGTACCCGTCTTCGGCGGCTTGTTGACGAATCTGGTCCAGATAGCGTCGAACTCCAGGGAAGCGTTCGAAATATGCTTGCACGAAATTCTCGGCTTCAGCCAGGGTTAGATCGGTGGAGCGTGAAAGCCCAAAGGCGCTCATACCATAAATCAGGCCGAAGTTTATCGCCTTGGCTTGCCTGCGCATCTGGGGAGTAATCGCCTGGGAATCCACCTCGAATATCGCCGCGGCGGTGGTGGCGTGGATGTCCTGGTCGTCGAGAAACGCCTGGATCATGGCCTGATCCTCAGCCATATGAGCGACGATCCGCAGCTCGATTTGGGAATAATCAACGCTTAGCAATACCTGACCAGGCGAGGAGATGAATGCGTTGCGAATTTTCCGACCCAACTCAGTGCGAATGGGGATATTTTGCAGATTAGGATCGGAGGACGCCAGGCGTCCAGTGACCGAGCCAGTTTGGTTGTAGGAGGTATGCACCCGACCCGTCTTGACATTCACCTGATGGGGGAAGGCGTCAGCGTAAGTGGATTTAATCTTAGCGATTTCACGCTGTTCGAGGATGCGTTCTATTACTGGATGTACCTGGCGTAGATCTTCAAGCACAGATGCGGCTGTGGAGTAATGGCCAGATGCTGTGCGACGGGTACGATCTGGAGGCGTGAGCCCCAGTTCCTCGAACAACATAATAGACAGTTGTTGGGTTGAGTTGACGTTGAAAGGATGGCCAATTAGCTGGTAGATCTCCTGCTCGATCTCATTCAGACGATCAGCGAGACTCGCCGAGAGTTGCTTCAGGAAATTCGTGTCCAAACGGACACCGGCGTATTCCATGTCAGCTAATACGGGGACCAGGGGCATCTCGAGATCCTGGAATAACCCCCATTGCCCCTTCTCTTTTAACTCATGCTTTAACTTCGGCATCAGTTGAAGGCAAACTTCTGCATCGGCTACGGCGTAGGGAGCTACTTTGGATATCTGGACCTCAGCCATCGACCGTTGGTCACGACCTCGACCTATGAGCTCAGTAATCTCGGTCATTTCGACCCCTAAACGTACCCAGGCCAACTTCTTCAATCCGAGGTTGCGTGAGGCTGGATCACAAAGCCACTCTGCAATCATGGTGTCGAAGGTCAGCGGGGAAGGTCGTAAACCATTGCGAGCCAGCACTAGGAAGTCATATTTCAAGTTGTGGCCGATTTTGGGTTTCCCCGGATCAGTAAGTGGCTTGTGCAGAGCTTCGATAGTGGCCTCCAGCCCAATCTGTGGTCCGTCCGCCGCATCTGGGTGATGGCCGATTGGAATGTAATACCCCTCGCCAAGGTCTGTGGCCAGGGAGATACCTACTAAGTCAGCCTGCATAGCATGGGTGCTGGTGGTTTCAACATCGATCGCGATGTGCACCGCATCATCAAGATGACGGGAGAGACGCTCGAGCGCCTGGGGGCTATCGATGGTTTGAACCTTTCGTACCTTACTGCTGGACGTCAGTTGACTACCGACAAAGAGGTTTAATTGGTGCATAGAGGTGGCTTCGTCCACCCGATCCATTCGATTGAGAAATGAATGGAATTCAAGCTCTCGGAACAGTTCTACCACCCGATCGCGATCATAACCTTGGGCTCGACAAGATTCTAGGTCGAAGTCAATAGGAACCTTGGTGACAATCTCCCCAAGTTTACGGCTGAGGTAGGCATCCTCGCGCCCAACCTCGAGTTTGCTCCTGAAGCGGGTTGGGATATCGTCCAGATGGGCATAGATCCCATCTAGAGTCTTGTATTGTTGTAGTAATTTGACAGCCGTCACCTTACCTACTCCGCGCACTCCTGGGATGTTGTCGCTGGGGTCTCCCACCAGGGCTTTATAGTCGATGAGTTGGGAGGTTTCGATGTCGAACCGTGCTTCAACCTCTGCTGGGCCATGGTCGACCGCTTCAGACAATTTATGACCAGCTAATCGGATAACGATATTATTGTCTACCAATTGAAGCAGGTCACGGTCACCGGTGAGGATAGAAACCTTAACGCCTTGCGCCGCGGCTTTACGAGCGACGGTGCCTAGTACGTCATCCGCTTCATAGCCTTCGGCCTCGAGGATGGGAATGCCGAAGGCAGCGACCACTTGGCGGATGCGATTGATCTGCAACCTCAAATCATCGGGCATTTTGTCCCGTGTGGCTTTATAGTCTGGGTAAAGATCATCGCGGAAGGTACGTCCGGTGTCGAAGGACACGGCCAGGTATTCTGGTGCATCTTGCTCGAGCAGCCGTAGTAGGGTGGACGTGAAACCGTAGGTGCCAGCTGTAGGTTCACCGGACTTAGTGATCCAGCGTGAGCTATCGCCAGTCCGGGTCAGGGCGAAGTAAGTGCGGTAGGCGAGTGCATGGCCGTCGATCAGGAATAGGCGTGCTTGAGGTGACATAGCGGCAGCTCCGAGTGGCTATTGATCTATGTTAGATTGTAGCACTGCAAGCGGCTTAGTGGGGGGAGTTTTTTCTAATGATAACAAATTAAGACGGTTTGCTCATCGTCTTAAGGGAAGTGGAAGCCTAAGGTGAATCCTCGGATTCATTATTATCGGTTGATGGTTCAGAAGGATCTACCTGTGCGAGAGTTTTAGAGAAGTGCTCTGCCTGATGGCGAATGGTGCTGAAAGAAGTTTCGGCGGTGAAGATCAGGGAGAGGATAATATCTCCGGAGACTATGGTGGAGTAGAGCATGAAGTCATCATCCGATTCTGGAAAGCTGATAAACTTGACTGAAGCCCCT
>Ga0114919_10000384_pt1 | contig 33763 bp, 40 predicted proteins | sample BlataG_FD_88682 | JGI IMG/M metagenome (GOLD analysis project Ga0114919, IMG submission 88682) | Deep subsurface microbial communities from Black Sea to uncover new lineages of life (NeLLi) - Black_00105 metaG | ecosystem: Environmental > Aquatic > Marine > Oceanic > Sediment | place: Atlantic... | reverse complement strand
TGTCCCCCTCACGCAGCGTCCGCTCACCAGGAATGCCGTGTACTATCTCGTCATTAACGGAGACGCATAGATTTGCCGGAAACCCGTGGTAGTTCTTAAAAGATGGCCTGCCACCTCTTTTCTCCGACTCTTCTGCCATAACTACGTTCAACTGCTGGGTTCTGATCCCCGCTCTTGTCTCCGTTCTCAATATATCCAGAATAGCTGCCAGGATCCTGCCGCACTGCCGCATGATGGCTACTTCCTCGGCAGATTTCACTATGATCATCACTCTTCCCTCGTCTTGAGCAGAGAGAGCATTTCCCCGGCCAGCTCCTGAATTCCTTTGCAGCCATCCACCTCAACCAGTTTGTGCTGTTTTCTATAGTAGTCGAGGATAGGGACGGTCTGGGAGAGGAAAACCTTCAATCGCTCTCTCACCGTCTCCTCCTGATCATCAGGCCGCTGATACAGTTCACCGCCACAGCTGTCGCATTTCCCTGGCGCTCCGGGCGGCGATGTCAGCATGTGGTAAGGTGCCTGGCAATTCCTACATATCCATCGCCCACTGAGCCGTTTCACAAGCTCGTCCTCAGGCACATCAATGTACACAGCCCTGTCGATGCTTCCATTCAGCTCGACGAGACGCTTGTCCAGAGCCTCGGCTTGATGCAAGGTTCGAGGGAAGCCATCGAGGAGGCACCCAGAGGCACAATCAGGCAGAGCGATTCTCTCAAGAATCATATTGATGGTTATCTCATCAGGGACCAATTCGCCCTTCTCCATGTAGGATTCGGCCAGGATTCCCAGCTCAGTTCTGCTCTGCAATGCCTCTCGGAATAGGTCGCCAGAGGCTACGTGAGGCAGGTTCATCTCCCTGGACAGGACAGACGCCTGGGTACCTTTCCCTGCTCCCGGAGCACCCAGCAAGACAACGTACATCCAATGCCTTCCCGTGCCCCCTGCTTACTTCAAGAAGCCGTCATACCGGCGCATTGTCAGCTGGGATTCCAACTGCTTCATCGTATCCAGGGCAACACCAACAGCGATAAGCATAGCGGTACTGGAAATCGTCAACACCGTAACACCCGTGATTCCACGAGCAATGAACGGCATTATCGCCACCAGACCTAGAAAGAGAGCGCCTCCGAAAGTCAGGCGCTTCATGACTCCGTCCAGGTACTCGGCAGTGGTCTTTCCCGGACGGACTCCAGGGACAAACCCTCCGTGCTGCTGCAGAGTCTTGGGCAGGTTCATCTGTTCAAACACAATCATGGTGTAGAAGAAAGCAAAGCCCATCACCAGAAAGAAGTATGTTCCCCAGTAGACCAGACCCAGAGGAGCACTCGCTCCAGAATCGAAGATGCGGTAGACCCCATTCCAGAAATTTGGGTCCTGGCCGATGGGATTCATGAAATAGCTGGCTAGTAGCCTGGGGAACTGCATAAGCGCTATGGCAAAAATAATAGGGATCATTCCAGCGGTGTTTACCCGCAGCGGAATATAGGTTGAGCCCGACTGCCGAAACATGCGGCCAGCACGGAAACTGCTGCGGGCGTATTGAACGGGGATACGGCGGTGGGCTTCAATGAACATGACGATGACTACCAGGGTAGCCGCGCCGACTATTACGAAGGATATCAACCCCAGAGGATCTGTCTTCCAGGCCAGTTCCCCACGCACAACCATCTCCGCGAGGCTGGCCACGATTCCACCGAAGATTATTATGGATATCCCATTCCCAATGCCCCGCTCAGTGATCAATTCTCCCAGCCAGACAAGGAGTATCGTGCCAGCAGTCATGGATACCACTATGGTAGCGATGCTCAAGGGCTCAAGGTGCCCCACAATATCCTGACTGCTCAGCAGAGCCAGTTGACTGTAACCCTGAAGACCCGCCAAAGGCACAGTCAGAAGGTGGGTAATGCGGTTTATCTTCCTCTGCCCAGCTTCTCCCTGCTGAGATAAAGCTTGCAGGCTGGGGATAACAGGAACCAGTAGCTGCATGATGATAGAAGAGGTGATATACGGATAGACGCCCATGGCAGCGATGCTGAAGTTCTTCATAGCGCCGCCACTGAAGAGGTCAAGCATACCAAGAAGCTGATTCTGCTCAAAGAAATTCTGCAGTGCGTCGAGGTCTACCCCAGGCAAAGGGACGTGAACCAGAAAACGGAAGACTACCAGAATTCCAAAGGTAAAAAGGAGCCTGCGCCTCAGATCTGGCAACGAGAACGCATCTCTCATCGCCTGAATAAGGCGTGGTTGACTCTCCCTGCGCTGCATTCTAGGGCCTCTCTGCCCTTCCTCCGGCAGCGGTGATCTTTCTCTCGGCAGCAGTCGAGAATCTGTCAGCCTTAACTACCAGAGTGCGATCAACATCACCGGTACCCAGGATCTTGATGGGACGAGAGATGGACTTGACCAGGCTTGCTTCAAACAGTTCCTTGGCATTCACCTCGCTTCCCGCTGGGAAGATATTGAGCTTACCCACGTTGACAACATCATATCTGGTCTTGAAGATATTGGTGAAACCCCTCTTTCGGGGCAGCCGTTTTATCAGAGGCAACTGGCCACCCTCGAATCCGAGGCGCACACCACCACCAGAACGAGACTTCTGCCCCTTGCAACCCCGACCCGAATAGGTACCATGGCCGCTCCCATCCCCACGTCCGACTCTCTTCGCCTTCCGTCTGGAACCTGCGGATGGCCTCACTTCACTCTGCTTCACTCTCCTCCTCCTTCTCAACCATGAAGGCACTCTCGTCCTTCGTAAAGGCCTTCCCAGTTTTCCGCAAGCTACCAAGAGCGACGATAGTCGCCTTGGCCACGTTGACAGGATTAGAACTACCGAGAGACTTGCAGATGATGTCCGTTATGCCCGCCAATTCAAGCACTGCACGAACGGTATGGCTGGCAATCATGCCGCCGCCAGGCTTCGCCGGCTTAAGCAGAACCTTGGATGCCCCGAACTTGGCAAGGATTACGTGAGGAACAGTGCCACTCACAATGGGAACCTCTATCAACTCCTTTCGCGCCACAGCACCGGCCTTGCGGATAGCCTCCGGAACCCCGGTTGCCTTGGCCAGTCCGAGCCCCACATGCCCCTGGCCATCTCCAATCACCATCAGGGCCCGGAAGCGGAGTCTTCTGCCGCCTTTGACTACCTTGATCACACGATCAATAGTCATTAGCCGCTCTTGTAGCTCCAGATCGGAGGCATCGACTTTAACCCTCTTGTTGATCTCTCTAGTAACTGCTTTCATCAGACAACCCTTCCGTTCTATTCAGCCCAAGCTGTCAGAACTTCAGTCCCGCTTGCTTGGCTGCTTCAGCCAAAGCCTTGACCCTGCCATGATACTTGTAGCCACCCCGGTCAAAGACGACACAGTTGATCCCCCTCTCCAGTGCTTTCTCTGCGAGCAGAGAACCTATAGCCTCCGCGTTCTTCACTTTGGCCACCCCTTCGGTCTTCTCTCTCACATCAGGGTCAAGCGTACTCACTGAAGCCAGGGTCCGCCCGGTTGTGTCATCTATGACCTGAGCATAAGTGTGCTTCAGGCTCCGGAAAACGCATAATCGGGGCCGTGACACAGTGCCCGTCACCTTCTTTCTCACCCGCCTGTGCCGTATCGTTCGTCGTAGTCCTTGGTTCCACTTAGCCATTGCACACTCTATCCCTTGGATACTCTGCCCGCCTTGCCAGGCTTCAGATGTAGTTTCTCCCCCGCGTAGGTGATTCCTTTCCCTTTGTAATGATCAGTTGCACGTATGGCTCGTATCGAGGCTGCTACCTCGCCGACAATCTCCTTGTCAATGCCACTGACGCGGACACGGTTTGTCCCCTCTACAGTCGCGTCAATTCCAGGGGGAAGAGGAAACTCCACAGTATGACTGTACCCAACCTGAAATGACAGCTTGCCCTCCGCCATCTGTACCTTGTACCCTACTCCGCTCACCTGCAATTCGCGCTGGAAACCTCTGCTGACTCCCTCCACCATATTAGCTATGAGGCTGCGCATGAGCCCGTGGCGAGACCGCCGAATCCTATCATCACTGGGACGTGTCACTAACAGCTTCCCATCCTCCATGGAAACGGAAATATCAGGGATAAGCCGCCGAGAGAGCTCTCCTTTCTCTCCCCTTACCCTTATCTCATTGCCTTCAATCTTCACCTCAACGCCTTGAGGTATTGTTATGGGAAGCAAGCCGATTCGAGACATCCGTAACTCCTAGACCTCTCTACCAGACATAACACAGTACTTCGCCGCCGAGATGACGTCGCCATGCCTCCCGGCCCGTCATGACACCTTGAGATGTAGAGACAATCGCGATTCCCAGACCTCCGTAGGCACGGGGAACCTCTCGGCGATTCACATAGACCCTCAGGCCTGGTTTGCTCACCTTCTCCAGACCGAGCAAGGCTGGCTGCTTGTCTACATACTTGAGACGCAGGCGGATCGTTCGCTGCGGCTTCCCCTCCAGATTCTCGTAGTCGTCGACGAAGCCTTCCTCCTTAAGGATCCGCGCAATAGACAGCTTCACTCCAGACGAGGGTACCAACACACTATCGTGGCCTGCCATGATAGCGTTGCGGATGCGCGTCAACATATCGGCGACCGGATCAGTGACTGTCATTTAGACTCCCTCACCAACTTGATTTCCTTACTCCTGGAATCTCGCCCGCTAAGGCAAACTTCCGGAAGCAAATACGGCACAGGCCAAACTTGCGCATGTAGCCGCGTGCCCTGCCACACAACTGGCAGCGGTTGCGTTGCTGTACCCGGTACTTGGGCGGTCGTTTTGACTTTACGATCTTAGACGTCTTTGCCATTTCAATTCTTCTCAAAGGGCATGCCCATTAACTCCAGCAAGCTCCTAGCCTCATCGTCGCGCTCGGCAGTGGTGACTATAGTCACCTGAAGCCCACGGACTTTGTCTATCTTGTCATAGTCAATCTCGGGGAAGACTATCTGTTCCTTCATACCCAAGTTGTAGTTTCCCCGGCCATCGAAGGAATCCCGGGAAAGGCCGCGGAAATCACGGAGGCGTGGCAGAACCACATTGACCAGCCTGTCAAAGAAATCGTACATCCGCCTGCCTCGGAGTGTTGCCATCATCCCAATCGGCATTCCAGTTCTCAGCTTGAAGGCAGCGACAGACCTCTTGGCCCGTGTGACCACGGGATGTTGCCCACACACAGTAGCCAGATCCCTTTCCGCTGACTCCAGGGCCTTGGCGTTCTGAATGGCTTCGCCCAGGCCAATGCTCACCACTATTTTCTCCAACTTGGGCAGCTCCATGACATTGCTCCGGCCCAGCCTGGTCTTGAGCTCGGGAACCACCTCCGCTAGGTATTTCTCTCTCAAGCGAGCTGTCACAGTCAAATCCTCTCAGTCAATTACTTCCTGGCACAAACGACAAATGCGCACTTTCTTCCCATCCTCCAAGACACGGGATCCAACTCGCGTAGGCTTATTGCACTTGTCGCATACCAGCATTACTTTGGACACATGGAGCGGAGCTTCAAGTTCAATTATGCCCGCCTGCCGAGCTGCTCTACCTGATCGAGAATGCCGCTTGATCATATTGAGCCCCTCCACCACCACGCTCTCCTTCTCAGGGAGGGCACGACGCACTTTGCCCTTCTTGCCTCTGTCCTTCCCGCCTATCACAACAACAGTGTCGTTCTTCCTGACTTTCACTTCAGAGAACCTCCGGGGCCAAGGATATTATCTTGGTGAATCTCTTCTCCCTGAGCTCTCGGGCCACGGGACCGAAAATGCGGCTACCTTGAGGGTTGTTCTTCTCACCGAGAATTACCGCAGCATTCTCGTCAAACCTGATATAGGAACCGTCGGAGCGACGATACGGTTTAGCTACGCGTACAACTACGGCTTTCACCACCTCGCCCTTCTTTACCGCTCCGTGCGGTATAGCCTGCTTCACCGTGGCAACGATGATGTCGCCAACATGCGCGTATCGTCTCCTGGTTCCCCCGGGAACGCCGATACACATGATTTGCCTGGCTCCCGTGTTATCAGCTATCTTCAATCTGGTTTGAGTCTGGATCATTCTTCCCTACCCTGGTTGGCTCTCTTCAGCCGATTCCCTTTGCGACATTATTTCCACTACACGCCATCGCTTCTCTTTCGACAGAGGGCGCGTCTCCGCAATTCTCACCTCGTCCCCGAGTTTGCAGACATTGTTAGCGTCGTGAGCCTTGTACCTCTTGACGTGCTTGACAGCTTTCTTGTACAAGGGATGATGTCTCCTAGTTTCTACAGCCACCACCACCGTCTTGTCCATCTTATCACTCACTACCTGGCCGACTCTAATCTTTCTCTTTTCCATACGTAGCTCACCTAGCGCCCAGTTCCCTCTCCCTCAACATAGTCCTCATTCTCGCAATGTCCCTCTTGACCTTGGACAGCTCACGATGGTTAGTCAACTGCCGAGTTGCCAGCCGAAATCTCAGCTTGAACAACTCCTCGTGAGCCTCTTCGAGTTTCTTGCGTATCTCCTCGTCGCCGAGGGCACGAACTTGGTCAACTTTCAATTCTCGTCCCCTCTCCTACTGCAAAGCTAGCAGCGATAGGGAGTTTGTAGATGGCGAGATGTACCGCCTTCCGAGCTACGTCTTCGCTTACACCAGCCAGTTCAAACATAATTCTGCCTCGCTTGACCACCGCTACCCAGTGATCAGGAGCACCCTTGCCACCACCCATCCTCGTCTCCGCCGGCTTCTTGGTCACCACTTTATCTGGAAAAACCCGCACCCATAGGCGGCCGCCCTGCCGCAGATACCGCACAAAGACGCGGCGTGTTGCTTCAATTTGCCTTGCTGTTATCCAAGCATTTCCCTCAGCCCTCAAGCCAAATTCCCCAAAGGCAATGGTGTCTCCACTGTGAGCCGCCCCCTTCCGCCTACCCCTGTGGACTTTACGATATTTCACTCGGCTCGGTTGTAGCACTTTCTGTCCTCACTTCCGGGAGCACATCGCCCCTGTAGACCCACACCTTGACTCCAATGCGTCCCATCACGGTACGCGCCTCTATGAAACCATAGTCGATATCTGCGCGCAGCGTATGCAATGGCATTCGACCCTGGTGAAGGGTTTCAGAACGGGCGATTTCGCGCCCGCCGAGTCTTCCAGAGCACTTTATTCTTATCCCCTTGGCCCCAGCCTGCAAAGTCCGAAAGGTAGCCTGTTTCATCACCCGGCGGAACGGCACTCTGGCTTCGATCCGCTCGGCTATGTTGTAAGCTACCAAACAAGCTACCAGCTCAGGTCGCTCAACTTCCTTGATCGTCAGTCTTATTCTCTCTCCACTGACTCTCTCCAACTGAGCCCTCAGTGCCTCCACACTCTGTCCCCCTCTGCCAATCAGGATGCCAGGCCTGGCGGAGTAGACCGTTAGACTCACCTCGCCTCCAGCCCGCTCAATGTCAACGCGGGAAATGCCGCACTCTCGAGATTTCCGCTCAATCGTGCGACGCAGTTTGAAGTCTTGCTGCAACATCAGAGCATAGCCTTTATCAGCATACCACCTGGCCTGCCATTCCTTGATGATTCCCAGTCTAAAGCCCAAAGGATGAACTTTGTGTCCCAAGCTACTTCTCCTCCACGAATACCGTGATATTGCTGGACCGCTTCAGAATAGGGCTTATTCTTCCCCTAGACTTTGGGCGCCATCTCTTCAAGGTACGACCCTTGTCAGCGAAAATGCCAGCAATCTTGAGATCGGCAGGCGACGTCTGGAAATTATCCTCCGCACAAGCAGCCGCCGACTTGACCACCTTGGCTACGGCTCTGGCTGCTGGGGTAGGCAAGAATTTCAGAATACTCAGAGCTTCGTTCACCTCTCTGCCCCTAACCGCATTCACGGCCAAGAGGACCTTTCTTGGCGAAATACCAACATCCCTAGCAACAGCTCTCACTTTCACGTTGGCCTAGCTCCCGCCTGCGCCGCTGCCCTGGCCTTGGCCACATGGCCTCTAAAGGTTCGAGTGGGTACGAACTCACCCAATTTGTGCCCCACCATATTCTCAGTTATGAAGATGGGTACGTGCTTTCTGCCGTTGTGCACAGCAATAGTGTGCCCTATCATGAGAGGCAGCACAGCAGAAGCCCGAGACCACGTCCTCACCACCGCCTTCTTGCCTGAACTATCAACCGCCTCTATCTTCTTGATCAATTTGGCATCGCAATAGGGACCTTTCTTCAGTGATCTTCCCATTCTACTCCCTCCGCTTGACGATCATTTTGTTTGACACTTTGCGGCGTCGCGTCTTGACACCAAAGGCTGGTTTGCCCCAAGGTGTCTTCGGGGGCATCCCTCGTGGAGATCTCCCTTCACCCCCTCCGTGAGGATGATCCCTGGGGGTCATGGCTGAACCGCGCACCGAGGGGCGAATGCCCATCCACCTCTTGTGTCCAGCACGGCCGAACTTTACATTTCTGTGATCAGCGTTGCCAATCTGGCCAACAGTGGCCCAGCACCTGTGGTGGAACTTCCGCAGTTCTCCTGACGGTAGGCGCAGCAAAACATACTTGCCTTCCTTGCTCATGACTTGTGCCGCGGATCCGGCACTGCGAACAAGCTGGCCCCCCTTGCCCGGTTCAAGCTCAACGCTATGAACTGGAGTGCCTACGGGGATCAATCCCAGCGGCAAAGCATTGCCAGGTTTCTTCTCCACATCCTCTCCAGCCATTATGGCATCACCCACTTCGAGGCCCGACGGGGCTAGGATATAGCGCTTCTCCCCATCAACATAGTGAACCAAGGCAATTCGAGCTGAGCGATTCGGATCATACTCAATAGACGCCACTTTCCCCGGAATGTCAGCTTTGTCTCTCTTGAAGTCGATAATTCGAAGCTTGCGCTTGTTGCCGCCACCGCGATGGCGAACCGTTATCACGCCCCGATTGTTACGTCCCGCCTTCTTCGGCAATGAGACAAGCAAAGACTTCTCAGGAGCTACCTTGCTCACGCCTTCAAGATTTGCTCCGACCTTCCATCTTCTGCCAGGGGAAGTCGGCTTGTACACTTTCATTGCCATGTATTGTCCTTCTCTACGGGTGCGCTGACAGCGCTACGAATGCTTCCTCTGCCAACGAGTCTTCTTGAGAAGCTTCTGGTGCTGGTGCTTCGACATCTTCTTCTTTCTCCACTTAATAACAGATCCCAAAGATCACCTCATATTCTCCCAGCCAGAGCAGAGAGATCCGTAGGAACACTCCGGCTGGTATTGACCAACGTCGCTCCATTCGCGGCGAACACCTTAGACTCCTTCAAAGAAGCTAACCTTGTACCCAGGCTCCAAACTGACTATTGCTTTCTTCCAGGAAGGGCCGGTTATCTCCCGCCTTCCCATTCTTTTTGTTTTGCCCGAAACTGTCATCACAGTTACTTTCGCCACCTTCACCTTGAAGGCCTTCTCAACCGCATCCCTGATCTGAGGCTTGCTAGCTCCTCTCGCCACCTCGAACACATACTTGTTCTCTTGCTGAAGGTAAGTAGCTTTCTCCGTAATCACAGGGCGCCGCAACACCTCAAGAAGATGCATTCTCAATCGCCTCCCGTCCCCAGATTCTCTCCATATTGCGCAGTGCAGGAACCGTAGCTATTAACGTATCATAGGAAAGCAAGTCCACAACACTTAGCAGAGCTGAAGGCAACACCCTGGTATCCGGCAGATTGCCAGCTGACTTGACCAAGGTCGGCTGCGATCGCTCGGTGACAATTAGAGCAGAGCCATCAACGCCGAGCGCTGCCAGAATACGAACCAGGTCCTTGGTCCTTGGTTTCTGCAACGTCAGTTCTTGTACCGCCTTCATCTTTCCCTCCCTGACTTTGAGGGAAAGCAGGCACCTTAAGGCCAATCGCCTCATTCCTTTGGGCATCGACTGGCGATATGACCGCGGTGCAGGGCCGAACACCACCCCACCTCCCCTAAGCAGGGGCGACTTCACGCTCCCCCGCCGCGCCCTGCCAGTACCTTTCTGACGGAAGAGTTTCGCTGTACTGCCGCAAACGTCTCCCCTCGTCTTTGTGGACGCGGTGCCCTGACGCCGATTGGCCAGCTGCCTTACCATAGCCTGATGTACCACTGCCTCATTGAATGGGACTGCAAAGACATCATCTCTCATCTCCACATGGCCAGCGATTTCGCCGGCCAACTCATAGAGTGGAATCTGCACTCTACGCCCCCACCTTTCTGATAGCCAGCAATCCCCTCACAGCCCCCGGAACTGATCCCCTTACCAAGAGCAGATTGCGCTCAACGTCAACTTTGACCACTTCCAGATTTCGTGCCGTAACTCTCTCGTGTCCCATATGTCCTGCCATCTTCTTCCCTTTGAGCACCCGTCCCGGCGACGTGGTAGCGCCAATCGAACCAGGAGCACGATGACGATCCGATTGTCCATGGGTCTTTGGCCCACCGCGGAAATGATAGCGCTTCACCACCCCGGCGAAGCCTTTTCCTTTTGATATGCCGCTCACATTCACCAGGTCCCCTGCTTTCAGAAAGCCAAGATCGACCCTATCACCGCGCTTGACTGAGCTCATATCTTCAGCTCTAAACTCGCGCAGATGACCAACCTTGCCAATATCCCGAAGATGACCTTCCTCTGGAGCATTGAGACGTCTGGTTTCTCCATAACCCATCTGGACAGCATCATAGCCATCCCTGTCTCGTTCCTTTACCTGTGCAACAAGGCAAGGGCCCGCCTCAATGGCAGTCACCGCCGCGAACTGCCCGTTATCCAAGAACAGTTGCGTCATACCTACTTTCCTGCCAATAATGCTCCGCAGCATAGTCCTCCTAGAGCTTTATGTCTATCTCTACCCCTGACGCCAAGTTGACTTGAGTCAATGCATCTATGGTTTTGGGAGTTGGCTCGAGGATATCGATGAGACGCTTATGGGTGCGAATTTCAAATTGTTCCCTTGAGTCTTTGTCGATATTGGGAGAGCGGATGACGCAGAATTTCTCTATGCTCGTGGGGAGGGGCACCGGGCCCACAATTACCCCCCCGGTGCGTTCCACTGCTTCCACTATCTGCCTTACCGACAGGTCAACCAACCTGTGGTCGTACCCTTTGACCTTGACGCGAACCTTCTGACTGCTCATCTAACCACCTTGGTTCTAAACATGATTTGCTCGGCCAAGTCAGGAGGCAATTCCTCGTAGCGGTAGAATTCCATAGTGTGAGTCGCCCTCCCCTGGCTGAGTGATCTCAAATCTGTGGCAAATCCAAAGGTCTCCCCCAAGGAAACAAAGCAGTGAATGACACAGAAATCCTCCTGAGTGTCAATGCCATCAATACGGGCTCTCCGCGAGCTTAGCTCCCCAATGATGTCTCCCAAGAACTGAGACGAAGATAGTATCTCCATCTTCATGATCGGTTCCAACAGAGTGGGTTTGGCTTTCGCCACGCCGCTCTTCAAAGCCATAGAACCAGCTATGCTGAAGGCCAGATCCGAAGAATCCACTTCGTGGAAATCCCCGTCGAACAGAGTCGTTTTGACATCCACCACAGGGTAGCCGGAGGGCCCTCCAGTGTCCATGGCCTCTCGCACTCCTGCCTCTACCGACGGTATGAATTCCCTGGGTATAGCCCCGCTGTGAACTTGGCTGATGAACTTGAAGCCACTGCCCCGCTCACCAGGCTCGAGTCTGAGCCACACATGTCCATACTGTCCCTTACCACCAGATTGGCGAATAAACTTGCCCTCCGACTCCACAGGAATGGTGATCGTCTCCTTGTAAGCTACTCTGGGCTTGCCGACGTTTACCTTCACGCCGAATTCGCGAGACATTCGCTCCACGAGCACTTCTAGGTGCAGTTCACCCATCCCGGAAATGAGAACTTGCCCAGTCTCCGAATCATTGTAGACCTTGAAGCTGGGATCTTCGTCACCAAGCTTGACCAAGACGTCGTCCAGTCTATCCTCATCAGCCTTGCTCCTGGGCTCAATGGCCATTGAAAGCACAGGTGCAGGGAACTGTATGGCCTCAAAGAACACGGGGTGAGCAGTGTCACAAAGGGTATCCCCTGTAGATGTACCTCTAAGTCCCACGGTAGCAATGATGCTGCCAGCGCCAGCCTCACTGACTTCTTCGCGACGATTAGCATGCATCAAGTACAGCCTTCCCAACCTCTCTTTCTTCCCCTTGGTGGCATTAAGAACCTGATCTCCAGATCGCACCTTACCCGAATATATCCGCAGATAGGTCAACCTACCCATGAACGGGTCAGAAACGACTTTGAAGGCCAAAGATGAAAGAGGCTGATCGTCGCTCGTCTGGCAAAGGATTTCCTCACCATTTCTAGCATCAATGGCATGAACAGGAGGAACATCTAGAGGGGAAGGGAGATAGCTCACGACAGCATCAAGTAATGGTCGAATTCCCTTGCCTCTCAAGGCGCTGCCGCAAAGAACTGGTACTATTTGATTGGATATACTCAGCCTCCTGATAGCCGCCTTGATCTCCGCAGCAGAGATCTCCTCGCCTTCCAGATACATCAGCATGACCTGGTCGTCGCTGTGCGCCAGCTTCTCAATGAGCATTTGACGATATTTAGCCACGCTATCCTTATCGCTGTCCGGTATGGGTTCCTCTACAGGCAACCCTTCAGAGTCGTCGGGGAAGACAACTGCTTTATTCTCCACAAGGTCAATAACTCCTCGGAAGGAGTTCTCAACACCCAGAGGAAGCTGCAGGGGCAGAGCTCTAGCCCGTAACCTTCCCTCAATCATGCTGACCGTGCGATAAAAATCGGCGCCAACCCTATCCATCTTGTTGATGAAGCAAATCCTTGCCACACCGTACCTGTCCGCCTGACGCCATACGGCTTCCGATTGAGCTTCCACACCAGCCACGGCATCAAGAACCACCACCCCACCATCCAATACTCGAAGACTACGCTCCACTTCAGCAGTGAAATCCACATGGCCTGGAGTGTCGATGAGACTGATTCGGTGTCCCTCCCAGTCACAAGTGGTGGCCGCAGCAGTAATGGTGATACCGCGTTCCCGCTCCTGCTCCATCCAATCCATCACCGCCGTGCCCTCGTCCACACCACCCATCTTGTAGGTACGCCCTGTGCAATAGAGAATCCTCTCCGTCACAGTGGTCTTGCCAGCATCTATGTGGGCGATGATTCCAATATTTCGTGTCTTCTCTAAAGGGAAGGTCCGCGACATAACTGTACCCTTTGCTTCAAGTACTGCTTTCACTGCACCCGCCTCACCAGCGGTAGTGGACAAAGGCCTTATTGGCCTCAGCCATCCTATGGATATCATCGCGCTTCTTGATCGCTACACCCCGACCTTGAGCCGCATCGATTAGCTCGCCCGCTAGCTTCTCTCTCATGGACTTTCCGGCGCGTGTCCGAGCTGAAGTAATGAGCCAGCGCATAGCCATACAGCGCCCGCGCTGTCTCTCCACCTCAATCGGGACCTGATAAGTGGCACCACCGACACGGCGAGGCTTCACTCTAAGGAGCGGAGTAGCATTTGCCACCGCTTGCTCCAGAAGCTCCACTGGGTCTCCAGCGAGCTGTTGCCCGACAAGCTCCATAGCATAGTAGACAATGCGCTCAGCAGTAGCCTTCTGTCCTCTCAACATCACCCCGTTGATAAATCTCGCCACAACGCTGCTGTTGTACTTGGCGTCGCCAGGCACTATGCGCTTGACTGCTTTCAGCGGTTTCCTAGGCATCTATGCAATCACCCTTCTTTCTTCTTTTCCGGGCGCTTGGCACCATAGAGGCTACGACCCCGCTTCCGGCCAGCCACTCCTTCGGTGTCCAAGACGCCACGAATGATGTGATAGCGAATACCAGGAACATCCTTGACCCTGCCCCCCCGAATCAACACCACGGAGTGCTCCTGCAAGTTATGTCCCTCGCCGGGAATGTAGGCATTCACTTCCCTGCCGTTGCTGAGTCTTACTCGAGCCACCTTACGCAATGCCGAGTTTGGCTTCTTGGGCGTAACCGTCTTGACCAGGATACAGACACCCCTCTTCTGGGGCGATCCATCGGTCCACCGCGTTTCACCCTTCATAGCGTTATGAATATAGTGCAACGACGGGCTCTTGGTCCGCTTCTCTAGCTTCTTTCGTCCTTTGCGAACAAGCTGGCTAATCGTCGGCATTCCTTGAAACCTCCAATCTTCTGGACAACCGAAAGGCCGCCTAGTTACTTACCGGTCTACTTCAGTTGGTCCACAGGGCCTTAACTAGTCGGCCTATTGAGCTTGATAACTCTCTTGCTTCCCAGTAGACTTCAGCCATATAACTTAACACGCAGGTGTGGAAATGTCAAAGAGGTACATTCACAAGCAGTCCACTTGCATTCCTCACCGATTCCTGCTATATTAAATCGCAGCAAGGATCGCATCCGTGGAGTGGGTAGAACCCACCTTTTTTTTAGATTTAGTGTTGATATTGGACAGGAGAGACATGAAGACAGAGTTCATGGCTGCTGTTACCCAGCTCTCATCAGAAAGGAACTTGCCCAAAGAAGTGATTCTAGAAGCACTGGAGGCAGCGCTCGCTTCAGCCTATAAGAAAGAGGCCTTCTCGCCTGAGCAGGACATAGTGGTCAGGATTGACCCGGAAGCTAGCGATATCAGAGTCTACATGAGAATGGCCGTGGCTGATCCCGTTACAGATCCACTTCAAGAGATCTCCCTGGACCGGGCGCGAGAGTTGCGCAACGATGTCCAAGTCGGTGAAGTAGTTGAGATAGAATCCACCCCCAAAGGTGCCGGCCGTATCGCCGCTCAAGCAGCGAGGCAAGTGGTCCTGCAACGATTGCGTGAAGCAGAACACCATGCGGTCTACGAGCAATTCGTCGGCAGGGAAGGTGAGGTCGTGACTGGGGTGATTCAGTTTATCCAGCCTAATCAGATCTACGTCACCTTGGGCAGGAGAGAGGCATTACTGCCTGCTGGTGAGCAAGTGCCCAATGAGCGCTATCACGTAGGCCAGCACCTCAGATTTTACCTTCTGGAGATAAGTCAAGGAGCCAGAGGTCCTCGGATACTGATCTCTCGATCTCATCCAAATCTGGTGCGTCGCCTTTTTGAACTGGAGATCCCAGAAGTTCACAGCGGCGTCATAGAGCTGAATGCGATAGCTCGTGAAGCAGGGCTCCGAAGCAAAGTTGCAGTGTCAAGTCGCCAAGAAGGTATTGAGCCTGTAGGTTCCTGTCTTGGACCACGTGGCATCAGAGTGCAGAGCATCATCAATCAGTTGAATGGCGAGAAAATAGACGTGATTCAGTGGCATGCCGACCCCGGGATATTCATTTCCAGAGCCCTTAGTCCCTCCCAGGTGGCAAGCATAGGACTCGATGAGGCGAAGAAAACCGCCACCGTAGTTGTTCCCGACAAGCAGCTATCTCTAGCCATAGGGAAAGGAGGGCAAAACGCCCGACTGGCAGCCAGGCTGACAGGTTGGCGAATCGACATCAAGAGCGTCTCTGCCGCTGAGGCAGAGAAGCCAAGCTTGCCGGAGCCTGTCACCGAGCCGGCAGTAGAGGAAGGACTGCCCTCTATCCCACTGAGCGAAATCCAAGAAACAGTACCCGTTGTCGAGGAAATTGAATCGACTGCCGAAACCGGAGGGGAAAGGCTGGAGGTACTTCTGGCCAGTGACGTATTCACATCCGCTGCGGAAGCCACTTCCGAGGGCCAAGCAGAGAAAACCCATATCCGCTTCGCCGAGGACATCATGCCAGACAGAAAGAAATTTGGCACACCGGCAAAAGGCAAAACTAAAGCTAAGGTGCATAGGAAACGAAAGGTGCACGTTGAGGAGGAAGAGCATGAGGAATAAGCGTCTACCTCAACGTACTTGTATAGCCTGCAGACAGAGGGGAGACAAGAAAGCCTTGATCCGCTTGGTGCGTACCAACGATGGGAACGTTGAGGTGGACCTATCTGCCCAGAAACTGGGCAGGGGCGCCTATCTATGTCCGCAGAAGAACTGCTGGGAGCTAGCACTGAAAGGGAACCGTTTGGAACATGCCCTGAGGACAAAGCTTAGCAATGACGATCGTCAAGCTCTGCTGACGTACACAGCATCTTGCCAAGGAGAGACTGGGATTGAGTAGCCGAAAGCTAGAGTCAAATGTCACCCGGAAATCGAAAGACACGGGTGGAACAAGTCACCCAGGTTCAGCCAAACTCGAGCTTGCGCTTTCTCTGACTGTGAAGCAGCTGGCCGACAAGCTAGAGATAGAGCCAGCGAAGGCCATCAAGCAACTCATGCGGCAGGGTATCATGGCTAATATCAACCAAACCATCGATTTCGATACCGCCACGAGGGTGGCCCAAGATCTTGGCTACAAGGTCAAGCAACAGGCAGAGCGTCACGTCCAGCCTTCGCGCGCAGGACGAAGCAGGGGTAAACTGAAACCCCGCCCTCCGGTAGTCACCGTGATGGGACATGTCGACCACGGCAAGACGACTCTCCTGGACGCTATCAGGAAGACGAATGTGACTGCTCATGAGGCCGGGGCTATTACCCAGCACACGGGCGCCTATCAAGCCGTGGTGGACGGACGCAGAATTACCTTTCTAGACACCCCCGGCCACAAAGCTTTCACCGCCATGAGAGCACGCGGAGCGCAGGCAACTGACATAGTGATCCTGGTAGTCGCCGCCGATGATGGCGTCATGCCCCAGACCATCGAGGCCATAAGCCACGCCAAGGCCGCCGGAGTACCCCTGGTGGTTGCTATTAACAAGACTGACAAGCCAGATGCCAATATTGACCGCGCCAAACAACAGCTGGCGGATTCGGGTTTGATTATCGAGGAATGGGGTGGCGATATCGTCTGCGTTCCGATCTCCGCCAAGCAAGGACAAGGAATCCCTGATTTGCTGGAGAACCTCTTCCTAGTTGCCGACATATTGGACCTGAAAGCTGCTCCCGATTGCCCTGCAGAAGGCGTTGTTATTGAGGCCAAGCTTGACAAGACGAAAGGTGTTCTGGCTACCCTCCTGATTCAAAAGGGCACCCTGGAGATTGGCCATATCGTGGTTGCCGGTCATACCTGGGGCAAAGTCAAAGCCATGTTCGATGACAACGGAGCCCGGGTCAAGAAGGCCGAACCATCGAATCCAGTGGGGATCCTTGGCCTCAACGCGGTGCCAGAGGCTGGTGAACTCTTTGCCGCAGTTGCCGACGAGCACCAAGCACGAAGCATTGCAGAAAGACATGAGGCCCCAAGGGCGCGCGTGCCCCTGAGTCTGAGCGTCCTTTCCAGCCAGATAAGCAAGGGACAACTGAAGGAACTCAACATCGTCTTGAAGACGGATGTTCAAGGCAGCATAGAGCCAATAAGGAACTGCATAGAGCAACTGAATACCGAAAAAACGAGAGCCAATATTGTTCACGCTTCCAGCGGCAGCATTACGGAGAGCGATGTGCTTCTGGCCTCGGCCTCGAAAGGCATCGTTATTGGCTTCAACACCAGTCTAGCTCCTGGAGCACAGCAGCTAGCTGAGGCCGAAGGAGTGAGCATTCAGCATTACGACGTGATCTATCGACTCGAGGAAGATATGGACAGGGCGCTGAAGGGGATGCTGCAGCCAACCTATGCCGATGTCCTCGGCGGACGTGCTGAGGTACGGGCGGTATTCTCTAGCAGCAAGCGAAACAAGATTGCGGGAGTATATGTCAAGGAAGGCAAAATGTGGCGGGATGCCAAAGCCAAGGTACTGAGGCAAAACGAGGTAGTCTGTGAGTCCCATCTGTCGGGCTTGAGACGCTTCAAGGACGACGTCGCCGAAGCAGCTGCTGGCCTTGAATGTGGCGTGGGCATAGAAGGATTTGGCGACTTCCAAGTCGGTGACATCATCGAGCTCTACAGAAGAGAGAAGGTAAGCTAACACAGCCCTCCCAGCTCCCAGTCAGTCCTTGTTTGCTATTCGAGAGGCCTAGGGTGTCTAGACGCACTGAGCGATTGAACAAGACCATCAAACAAGAGATAAGTTGGCTGCTTGAGCGCGAGGTCAACGATCCCAGACTCAGCACCCTTATTTCCGTAACGCGGGTGTCGGTCTCCCCCGACCTCACCTATGCCAAGGTCTTCGTCAGTATCTTGGGAAACGAAGAGAACAAGACGGAGATGCTAGCAGGTTTCAATTCCGCCTCTGGATTCTTGCGCAGAGAGCTGTCTTCACGCCTGAGGCTGAGGCACATTCCGCAGCTCAGCTTCCGCTACGACGATTCCATTGAGCGCGGAGCGACCCTGCTGGGCTTAATCGAGCAAGTTGGCGAGATTCGGAAGCCTGACGTCTAGCCTACAGCAGTGAATGAGATCCGCGGCAGACCCCGCAGCGGCTCTGGACGGTTGTCTATCCAATCCCGCATAGCTTCTTTGCGGCTTGTTTCTTCCCACTCAAATTGGCCTGTCTCCCGATCATGATCTTCTGTGCCTGCGGCGAGCCTGCCCCATGCATAGACTCCGGCAGATAACATGCCGCCCCCAGACCCATCGTAAGGCTTTCGATCAATCGCAGCATACGAATGCGATGCTCCGCAGGAACTCCTTCAACACCCTGAAGATACTTGGCAACATACTTGCCTATCTTGGGATCCCTGAAGTCCTTTTCAGAAGGCATTGTCACCACTGCACCACCAGCGATCTCGTGCGCCAGTTTGGCCAGTTCATATGGGGTTCTCGTCACGTGCAGCTTGGTAATGTTGGCCATCAGGGAATTCACGTAGTAGGTTCCACAAGCTTCCCTGCTACCTTCGTAGGCACAGGCAAGGCTGCAACAGAATATGGTCTCGTTAAGATGGTTCATCTCGGTGATCTTGTCCCTCACGTGAGGGGCCTGCGCAACACCGTTATACTCGGCAATGGTCTGGGCAGCACCGATCAAGACATCTCCCATTCCCGCCTTACAGGCGTAGCTCTGCCGATGATACGACGCGAACCTCTCCACCAGACCGGCGGCGAACTCGTATTCCCGATACATAAACACGCGCTCCCAGGGGACAAATACGTCGTCAAAGATGACCATGCATTCGTGGCCTCCGTAGTAGAGGTTGCCGACATCGAAGGTTTCGCCTTCCATCTTCCGTGTGTCGCAGGGCTGCCTGCCATAGACATACATAATGCCTGCGGTATCGCTGGGTATGGCGAATGAGACAGCGTAGTCTCTGTCTTCTGCCCTCATAGCCCTGGTCGGCATACCAATGATCTCATGCGAGTTGAGAGCTCCTGTTTGGTGTAGCTTGCTGCCGCGCACCACAATGCCGCTCTTGTCCTCCTTGACTACATGGAGATACTGGTCGGGATCAGGCTGCTCTGCTGGCCGCAGGCTTCTATCACCCTTGGCATCTGTCATAGCAGCACCGCAGGCCAGGTCGTTTTCCTGCACGTATCCCAGATACTTCAGAAACCGCCTGTTGTACTCGGTACCGTGCTTCTGATCGATCTCGTAGGTGACTATAGAGAGGGCATTCAATGCATCCATTCCAGCACAGCGCTGAAAACAGGCACCGGTATAGCAGCCAAGCATCCTCCCCATCTTCGACTTATTCACCAGGTCAGCATTGCTTTGATGAATATGAGTGAAGCGGTTTATCCGGTTGCCAGTCAGATGAGAGGTAGCCGTCATCACATCACCGCGGGCCAGCTCATAGGTCGCTGCCATCGCATTCGTTGAAGGTCTGATAATGGGATGGTCCACGACATTCTTGACCCGCTCCCCGAACATGTAGACCTCGGGTTGCAGCTTTCTCAAGCTTTGGATGTATTCTTCCTTGCTCTTCATCACTGGCCCCACAGCAACCTTGCCGACTACGTCAGAAGTGCTCTGGCGATCACCATTCGCTGGACTTCCGATGTTCCCTCATATATCTGCGTCAATTTGGCATCGCGGAGGTAGCGCTGCATTGGAGAATCCATCATATAGCCATAGCCACCGAATATCTGGATACCTTTCACAGCTATATCCATGCACGCTTCGCTGGCAAACAGCTTGGCCATAGCTGCCTCCTTGCTAACCCGCGCGTTCGCGTCCAGCAGAGCCGCTGCTTGCCGCGTGAGTAGCCTTGCAGCCTCAATCCTGGTGGCCATATCCACCAGCATCCACTGAATCGCCTGATTCTGGCCGATAAGATTCCCGAACTGTTTCCTCTCTTTGGCATAGCTTATCGCCTGCTCCAAGACTGCCTGACCAATGCCTACAGACTGTGCGGCAATGCCCAACCTGCCTTCATCCAGGGTGGCAAGGCAGATCTTCATTCCTTTTCCCTCATCGCCCAGCCGGTTGGCTGCCGGCACTCGAACGTTGTCAAATATCAACTCGGCATTGGTGGCACCATGCATGCCCAGCTTCCTGTACTGAGGCCCCCTGCTGAACCCTGGCGTGTCTGTCTCCACAATGAAAGCCGTCATGCCGCGCGGTGCCAGGGCGGGCATGTTTGCGAACACCACCACAATGTCGCAGACGGGGCCGTTGGTAATGAACAGCTTAGATCCATTGAGAACATACGAGTCTCCGTCTCTCACGGCTGTAGTCTTGATGGCAGCTATGTCGCTTCCGGCTTCGGCTTCGGTTACGGCAAAGGCACCCACTTTCTTCCCATCGGCGAGGGGTGGCAGGAATTTCTTCTTCTGTTCTTCCGTTCCATAGAGGCATATCGGGCGAGCGCACAAGCTCACGTGCGCGTCCAGGATATCACAGGTGGAGGCACAAGCCTTGGCAAGCTCCTCCATCACTGCAACAAGAGCTACCATGCTGCCCCCACTACCTCCATATTCCGGCGGGATGGCCAGACCGGTGAACCCCAGTTCAGCCATCTTGTTGAAGTTCTCCCAGGCAAACTCCTCTGCTTCATCTATCCTGGACGCCACCGGCTCGAGCTCCTTTCTGGCAAAATCCCGGGCCGTTGCCTGCAACATCTTCTCCTCTTCCGTCAAGTTAAAATCCATGAAGATTCCCTCCTTTCGCTTACTGCTCTTCTGGAGCCAAGTCCCGAGGATACCTGGTCTCCGCTTCTCTCTGTTTCATCTCTCCGCAGAGAACTGGACCCAGGTCTTTCCTTGGCAGAGGACTCCGTTCGTATTCCTTCCCTTCCACTGCGAACCCGGCCGTCCTGCAGTGCCCGCTACCTTTCTGTAGTGAATCGGGCCTTCCTCTTCTCCCTGTAGGCCTCCAGGCCCTCCTCGAAGGGGTTCTCACTGCCATATAACGCAGCCACAATCTCGGACTCAAGCATACACAAGTCACGCGTCTGGGCAGTCGTTGCCGCATTAATCATCCTTTTCACCAGCCTGATTGCAGTGGGACCTTTGGAGACCATTGTCTCGGCCAGCCCCATTGATTCATCCATCAGGTGCTCTGACGACACGACCTTGCCTACCAATCCCATGGTCAGCGCCTCTTGAGCACCTATCCTATCGCAGGTCATGATCATCCTCTTAGCGTTGGCAGGGCCAACAAGGGCCAAAAGACTATACACACACCCGTTCGAGTAAGGGATGCCCAAGGCGGTCTCAGGAATGCTGAAGTAAGCCTTTTCCGAGGCAACTCTGAAATCGCAGTTCGTGACTATGCACAGGCCGAGCCCTACACACGCACCGTTGACCGCAGCAATCGTCACCTGATGCAGATTCTCCAAGCTCCGCACAATATCCTGCCCGTTCTGCTGGTAGAGACGCTCGTTAGGCTGCAGCGGACTGGCATACCAGAGGTCTCTCTCCTCCTTGCCTATGTCGATCCCCGCACAGAACGCTCTCCCTGCTCCGGTAAACACCACGAAACGCGTCTCCAAATCCACCCTCAAGTCGTCAATCAGTCTCTTGAAGTCGAAGAGGTACGACAAGGTAAAAGCATTAAGCTTCTCAGGGCGGTTTATGGTGACTACGGCCACCGGCCCCGACTTCTCAACTATGAAGCTGCTTCTCTCCATTTGGCTCTCCTTCTAGCAGATTCTGCCCCACCAAGCATCCACAAATCGAACCACGCAGGTGAGCATCGCCATCCTCTTCCGCTCAAATCCAGAACCCTTGGAATTGAACCACAAATCGCTCCTAAAGTCCACATAGTGGCGCTTCGACCAGTCCTGACCACCACCGTGGAATCCCCTCAGGCTGCTGAACGCACACCCGTGGCTACTTTGACAGGGCACAGCAAAAGTGCTAGCTTACCCGCAAGCTGGATTGACCGGGCACCAATGGTAGGACTTTTCAGGATGCCCGTTGTCTGAGGCGCCAGCAGTATTCGTGCAGCTAGGAGGTACAAATCAATGGCCCGCAGAGTGGAGAGACAATATGAGCATGGTACCCACGTCGCAGAGTATGTAAGTGAGATCCCACCCCTGGGTGAAGACAGAAAGACGATATTCCTTCCCGACACAGAGGTTGACAGGATGGTCGACCTAGGCGGCCGCACCCTTGGAATATTCTTGACCGAGATCCTGTTTCCTCTGGGTGAGAGATTCGGCGATGAGGTCTGGGAAATCGCCAAGAAGGCGATGTACGAGGTCGGCCGTCGGCGAGCGGCAAGCCTGGTACGAATCATGAAGATCAACGACCTCAGCGATGCCCGTTGTCTCGGCAGGATAATGGACATCGAGGACAATAACTCCGGCGTCAGGGGCGAGTGGGTGGAGACTGGCAAGAAGAGAGCGGTGAAACACGAGTATGAGTGCTCTCAGGCCAAGGCATATGAGAAATGCCCCAGGATATGCAGCGTGCTGCTTGAGGCCATGGAAGAGGGCACTTTCGACGAGCTCGGCGTTAAGGTCAAGAAACCCCTTATAACCAAGATACTGCCGGGCGGGGATCCCTACTGCGAGGTAGTGGTTGAACTGGAGGACTGAAAGGAGGGGCAAGGATACTATCCCATACCTCCACAGGCCCCGGGCCGACAGTTGATACGAGCACTCAGGCTGGGTCTTCTTTCTCCAGAATTATCTCGCCAGCGATGCGAGCTGCCTTTCCAGGGGGCACACGGCACTTCCTGTAGCCGCCGGATTGCTCAAACTCCTTGGACTCCACGGGGTCGGCCAGATTGAAGCTCCTGCCACACTGGAGTTTCACGATATCACGGCACATCAGGCTGCCAAACTCCTTCTCAAACCTGCGACAGAATCTTCGTGCGTGCTTTATCGCCCTAAGGAACCCCTCCCAGTCATCCAGGCTTTCCCTGCCATAGGCCAGGCCGATGGCCATCACAGCCCCGATTACCGCTCCGCAGGTCTCCCCTCTTAGAGCAACGCCCGGCATAGCGGTGGCTGCTTTGAAGGTCAACGCGTCACCCAGCTTAAACTGCTCTTGAAGCGCCAAGAGACATCCCTGGGCACAGCAACCGGACCTCTCCTCGTAGTCGCCCGCCATTCGTTCAAGCTGATTCAGGACTTCCTCTCTCGATCTTTCATTCGACATTCTTGGTCCTCCTTCTGTGATACTGCGAACCCCTGGCGCGACCTGTTCTCGGGTTCCCTTCCTTCTCCCAAGCATGACCGAAATATGGGGTTTTTTCAAGCCCTCAAGGCTCTCTATCAAGTAGCTCGTAGGCAGCTACGAGATGTTAGGAATTGACATGCCGACGCTTGATAATATATGGTAGTTGAGCCGTTTGGGCATCAAGAAGGAGGTTGTTTTGATGCAAGGATATTGCCTCAAGTGTCGGAGAAAGACGGAGATAAAGAACGCTGAGCAGATTACGCTCAAGAATGGGAGGCCGGCAGTCCGCGGAACTTGCTCGGCATGCGGAACGAAGGTATTCAGAATAGGAAAGGGCTAGCCTCCTGGTGACAGAGCCGAGTGGAATCCGGGATGCAGTTCTTCTCACCACGGTGGGGACTCACCTCACCCAGCTGATACAGCAGATGTTCTTTCTTGCCGCATGCACAAGGAGGAAAAACAGGTCATGAGCAAAGTGAACGTAGCCATCATAGGAGTCGGCAATTGCGCCTCTTCTCTGGTTCAGGGCGTTTACTACTACAAGAACGCTAGCGCGGACGAGTTCGTTCCTGGTCTGATGCACGTCAGTCTGGCAGGCTATCATATTTCCGATATCAACTTCGTGGCCGCGTTTGATATTGACAAGAACAAAGTGGGCAAGGACATATCCAAGGCCATCTACACCCCACCCAACAACACTTTCAAGTTCTGCGATGTGCCCAAGACCGGGGTAATAGTCGAGCGGGGCATGACCCACGATGGTCTGGGCAAGTACTTATCTCAGATCATCACCAAAGCGCCGGGCCCGACCACCGACGTGATAGAAATTCTCAAGGAGACTGGAACTGATGTGGTCGTCAGCTACCTGCCTGTGGGGAGCGAGGAAGCGACCAAGTGGTATGTGGAACAGATACTGAGAGCTGGTTGCGGCTTTGTCAACTGCATACCGGTTTTCATTGCTCGTGAAGCGTACTGGCAGAAGCGCTTCGCCGACTGCGGATTGCCCGTCATCGGCGATGACATCAAGTCCCAGGTTGGAGCTACCATCACTCACCGGGTGCTGACCCGGCTTTTCCGTGACCGGGGCGTCAGGCTCGAGCGAACTTACCAGTTGAACTTTGGCGGCAATACCGATTTCTACAACATGCTTGAGCGAGAGCGCCTGGAATCCAAGAAGATCTCGAAGACCAATGCGGTTACTTCGCAGCTAGACTATGACCTCGGGGCTGACAATATCCATGTTGGGCCCAGCGACTACGTTCCCTGGCTGACTGACCGCAAGTTCTGTCACATCAAGATGGAAGGGCGCACCTTCGGCGACGTCCCCCTGAATCTGGAGCTGAAGCTGGAGGTCTGGGATAGTCCCAACTCAGCAGGTGTCGTCATCGATGCCATCAGATGCTGCAAGTTGGCTCTGGATCGTGGCCTTAGCGGAACCATTGTAGCGCCGGCAGCCTACTTCATGAAGTCTCCGCCAATTCAGTATGCCGATGATGATGCTCGCTCGAGAACTGAGGCATTCATCGCAGGACAAGGGCAAGAAAATCCCATCTCGCTGCCTGAGCCCAGGTCAGCCGCCACCGAATCGTGAACTGCTTTCGCGACACGACAGTGGCCCTTCACGCAGCACCCATTTGGAACATGCCGCGCCCTCGTTTCTTGCCCAAGAGTAACATAACAGTTCCTGCCACAATGTAAGGAAATCTATGGCAACCCTGACGGAGATTCGAAGGTCTACAGGTTCGCGCATCGCTGACCCAATAGCGGCAGTCCTAGCTCGCACTGGCATAGGCCCAAACGCCGTTACCTCTCTTAGCTTGCTCCTGAGCATAGTTGCGGCCTACATGATTGCCAGTGGTCACTTCTTTTCCGGCGGACTCCTGATCCTGGTGTCCGGGCTCTGTGACCTCCTGGACGGAGCGCTGGCTCGCGCCACCAAGAAGACTACAGCATTCGGGGCTATTCTCGATTCAACGGCTGACCGTGTCTCAGAAGCGCTGATATTCTGTGCCCTGTTGATTTACTACCTGCCAACACAAGCTGCTTGGCAGTCCTCGGTGATCGTTGCCACCATGATTGGCTCCTTTCTGGTTAGTTACATAAGAGCCAGAGCGGAAGGGCTGGGCCTAGCATGTCAGGTAGGTTTGTTTACCCGAGCCGAGAGAGTTATAGTATTGGCCATCGGTTTGATGGTCAACCAAGTCCCTATTGCCTTGTGGGTGCTGCTGATCTGCGTCTATGTCACCGTGGCTCAGCGGCTTGTCCACCTGCGGAGGCAAGGAAATGCTTAGGGGGTCCAGATGTCTGTTGTAGCTCTTATAGGAGGGCAGTGGGGCGACGAGGGGAAGGGAAAGGTGATCGATTCCTTGGCTGGGAAGGCCAAGATGGTGATTCGCTTTTCAGGGGGTGACAATGCAGGCCATACGGCGATCAATCCGTACGGCGAGTTCAAGCTACATCTCATACCTTCGGGCGTTTTCCATCCCCATGTGATCTGCATTATCGGCAACGGTGTGGCTGTCAACCCGGCAGTCCTTCTCAAGGAGATAGAAGAACTTCGGGGCCGGGGTGTCGAGGTAAACAATCTCCTGGTTAGCGACCGTGCCCACCTCGTCATGCCCTACCATACCCTTCTGGATGGATTGGAGGAGGAAAGGCGAGGGAAGGGAGCTTTGGGCACGACCCGGAGAGGCATTGGCCCCGCCTTTGCCGACAAGGTGGCTCGCATAGGAATCCGCACCGGAGACCTGCTAGACAAAGACGCCTTTTACCGCCAGCTCAACTCAACCCTCGAGTTCAAGAATGCTATCCTTGCCAAGCTATACGGGCACCCCCCTTTGTCGTTGGAGGAGATATTCCACCAGTATTGTCGCTACGCCGAGCAGCTGGCACCGTTTATTAGGGAGACTGAGACCACAATTCACCAAGCTCTGGCCAAAGGAGAGTCAATTCTATTGGAGGGTGCGCAGGGAACTCTGCTTGACCCCGACTTCGGCACCTATCCATATGTGACCTCATCTTCTCCGCTCGTCGGAGGAGGTTCTCAGGGGACAGGCATAGGCCCTATGGAGATTAGCCGCGCCGTCGGAGTATTCAAGGCCTATATCACCAGAGTCGGTGGCGGACCTATGCCTACAGAACTGAAGGATGACGTGGGCGAGCTGATCCGGGAGAAAGCCAAGGAGTATGGTACTACTACAGGCAGGCCAAGAAGATGTGGCTGGTTTGACGCTGTGGCGGGCCGGCTCAGTGTTCAAGTAAACAGCCTCAGTGACATAGCCTTGACCCACCTTGACATCTTCGACGGCTTCCCTTCAGTCAGGATATGTACCGCCTATAGGCTCGACAACAAGACAGTTGACTACTTCCCCAGCAACGCCACTGCACTGGAGAGGTGCCAGCCCGTGTACGAAGAATTGCCCGGATGGCAGGAATCAATAGCAGACACGCGGGACCTGGAGAGCCTGCCACAACAGGCTCGCCGCTACGTAGCAAGGATCGAAGACCTTCTCTCGTGCCCCATCAGCTTCATCGCGGTGGGGCCAGCGCGGGAGCAAGTTGTAGAGGTGAAGCCTATCCTTCCCTGACAACTCCCCGCATTCTCAGGGAAGACCTGCCCTATCCTTTCTGACTGGTGCGTCAGGGTATAGCGAGGTCTATTTTGCAGGTCTCGAGCGCTGTCCGAATAGCCGCGGCTGACTTCTCATCAGGCTCAATCAGAGGCAAGCGAGGCTTGCCCACCGGGAAGCCAAGGTAATTCAGGGAATACTTCAAAGGAACTGGGTTAGAGATAACAAACAGGGAGTCTACCAGAGGCAGCAGACGGCGATGAATGCTAGCTGCCTCCCGTGTCCTTCCCTCGAGGAACTTCTCCATCATATCTTTCATCTGTACACCCACCAAGTGTGTAGCCACACCAACCACACCGTAACCACCCAGAGCGAGGATAAGCAGTGTATCACCATCGTTCCCGCTATAAACGAGGAATCCTTCCCCTGTCCCCTGTATGATCTCAGCTATTTGGCGGAAGTCGCCGCTTGCTTCTTTCACGCCGATGATATTGTCGATCTGGCTCAGCCTTATCACTGTATCGGCAGCGATATTGCAGGAGGTCCGTGACGGCACGTTGTACACGATACACGGCAGGCTTGTGTACCTGGCTATGGCACTGAAATGCTCAATCAAGCCCTGCTGGGTCGGGCGGTTATAGTAGGGCACTACAAGAAGGCAAGCATCAACCCCGATCTTCTCCGCCTCTCTTGTCAGTTCTTGGCTTTCCCTGGTGTTGTAGTTCCCGGTGCCAGCCACCACTGCTCCACGACCAGCCACCTCAGATTTGACCTCAGCAAAAAGCCTGAGCTTCTCGTCGGTGCTGAGAGTCGGCGACTCGCCGGTGGTACCGCAGACAACCAGTCCATCGCTGCCAGAACCGAGCAAGGCCCTGGCCAAGCTCCTCGCCTGCTGGTAATCGACCTTGCCTGCGCCATCGAACGGCGTAACCATGGCGGTCAGCAAACGACCCAGTTTCTCCATGTCAACGCCTCCTCTTCCCAGGCTTTATCACCCCCCGTTGCACTCCTTGCTCGCCAATCTGAACAGCGTTCAATGCCGCCCCCTTGCGCAAGTTGTCGGCCACCACCCACATAACCAGCCCATTAGGGTGAGAAACGTCCTTCCTGATTCTACCTACAAACACGTGGTTTGAACCGGAGGCTGCCCAGGGTTGAGGATAGAAACTGACGCTGGGGTCGTCAAGAATTCTCACACCAGGTGCTTGAGCCAGGATCTTCCTTGCCTCCTCCGGCGTCATAGACACGGCGAATTCCACATTCACCGCTTGGCTGTGTCCAAAGTACACGGGAACGCGGACACAGGTAGCCGAAACAGCCATGTCTCTAGCGTGCATTATTCTCCGTGTTTCCTCCCCTATTCTCCGCTCTTCCCTGGTATATCCATTGTCTAGAAAGACATCGATTTCCGGCAGCACGTTAAAGGCTATCTGATGGGAATACACATGAGGGCAAACACGACGGCCGTCCAGAACCAGTTTCGCCTGTGCTGTCAACTCCTTCAGGGCGGCAGTGCTGCCGTCTGATACCGCATGGTAGGTGCTTATCACGACTCGTTTTATCGGAGTGACCTTATGTAGGGGGTAGAGGGCCACCGCCAGTTGGATAGCGGCCCCGCCTGGGCTGGCGATTATCCCCTTGTGGCGTTCTATGTCTTCCTCATTCACCTCAGGAACCACAAGGGGTACGGCAGGATCCATTCTGAAAGCCGGACTGTCATCTATGACCACTGCGCCAGCCTCTGCGGCTAGAGGCGACAGCCTTCGGCTGGAATCTTCGCCAACAGAGAAAAAGGCAATGTCGATGTCGCGGAATACCTCCGGCTTGGCCTCCTCGACCTCGATTTTGTGATGATTAAAGAAGAGCTTCGTGCCTGGAGAGTGTTCCAGGGTAAACAATCGCATGGAAGCCACCGGGAAGTTCCGCCGCTCCAATATCTTGACAACCTCCTGCCCCACAAGACCGGTAGCGCCAACAATAGCCACGTTGAACTCTTCCATTACTCTTGCTACAACTCCAGCAGAACATCCAATCCATGAACCAGACCTTTGTGCGTCGTAGCCTTCTTGACTGCCAGAACAACTCCCGGCGTATACGATTCCCGGCTTATGACTTCATGGTGCAGACTCAGGGTCTCGCCCTTGCCGCTAAGTATGACCTCCTGCCCCGCCATGAATCCTGGCAATCTCAGACTGTGGATAGCTATGCCATCGATTTCCCCTCCTCTGGAATTGCGGACCACCTCCCTCTCAGTCTTGGGATAGACGAAAGGTCCGCCATGAGCTTCCAGCATAGCCCTGGCTGTTGCAATTGCTGTTCCCGAGGGAGCGTCAATCTTCTTGTCGTGGTGCATCTCTACAATCTCAACATTGTCAAAGAACCTGGCGGCAACCTTTGCCAAATGCATCAGGAGCACTGCTCCCAGAGAGAAGTTGGGCGCCACCACAGCACACACGTCGTTGACACGGCACAGCTCCCCGATCTCCCTCAGGTTTTCCTCAGACAGGCCTGTGGTCCCTATGACCATGTTGACTTTGTGTCTAAGCGAGATTCGGGCCGCCGCCGCACAGGCTTCGGCATTGGTGAAATCCACCACTACATCAGGATTACAATTTATCAGAAGAGAGCTCAGGTCAGAGGAAAATGGTATCAGCTCTGAGGTCTCGGGCAATGGCAGATACTTCTGAGTTACCTTCTTCTCAACAGCACCCACTACCTTCAGTTCAGGGTCATTGTGCACAGCCTTGGTCACCTCTCGCCCCATCTTTCCCAAGGCTCCATTGATGACTACCCTTATCGCTTCCATGATGCGCACCCCCCGCACGCAGATGTAGCCTACCTGTTGCTGCCGTAGTTGCCGCGCTGCCCAGGTCTGTTCTGCGGACGAGAACGGCCATAGTTCGACTGTTTCCCCGAACTACGCTCCTGAGAGAATGAGTCCTTTGCCCCGGCAGCGCCCGGGCTTGGGACATTCTCCAATAGTGCTCTCCGGGACAAGTTTATCCTGCCCAGGCTGTCAATCTCGACAACTTTGACCGTTATCTCATCGCCAAGCTTGACCACGTCCTCAACCTGGGCCACACGGTAGTCAGCAAGCTGACTAATGTGGACCAAACCCTCTTTGCCAGGCAGAATCTCCACCATGGCGCCAAAATTTAGAACCCGGCTCACTTTTCCCGTATAGACATCGTCCACCTTCACAGTGCGGGTCAATTCCTCTATTCTCCTGATTGCCTCTCGAGTCGCCTCTTCGTTCGACGAGCCGATAATCACGGTGCCATCGTTCTTTATGTCAATGGTCGTCTTGGTATCCTCTATGATGGACCTTATGGTTCTACCACCCGGACCGATAACACTGCCAATCTTGCTCGCCTCAATAGTCATCTCGTGCATCCTGGGAGCGTACGGGCTGAGCTCAGGACGACTGGAACTGATAGTCTGTGCCATCTTGTCCAGTATGTCGAGGCGAGCCTGACGAGCCCTACCAAGAGCTTCTTTCAATACGCCGAAGTCCATGCCCTTGACTTTGACATCAAGTTGCAGAGCCGTAATTCCCTTGGAGGTGCCGGCAATCTTGAAGTCCATATCCCCACAGGCATCTTCCATGCCCTCGATATCAGTCAGGATAACGTGGTCTCCATTCCCTCCGCCGATTACCCCCATGGCTATTCCTGCCACCGGCGCCTTGATGGGCACACCAGCATCCATTAGCGAAAGCGTGGAGCCACATACACTGGCCATAGATGAACTGCCATTGGAGCTGATAATCTCGGAAACCAGCCGAATGGTGTAGGGGAAATCATCTTCGGAAGGCAGTATCGGGGCAACTGCTCGCTCTACCAATGCACCGTGCCCGATCTCACGCCTGCCTGGCATCCTGAATCGCTTTACCTCCCCGGTAGAAAACGGGGGGAAATTGTAGTGGTGCATAAAACGCTTGGTGCCCGCCAGGCCGAGTCCGTCAAGCAACTGCTCCTGACGCGCTGTCCCCAGGGTGGTAATGGTCAATGCCTGAGTTTCACCCCGGCAGAACAGACCCGAGCCGTGTGTACAGGGCAGCAGCCCAACCTCGCTGCTAATAGGCCGGATCTCATCAGCCCGCCGACCATCCACGTGCTCCTTCCTCCGCAGTATCTCTTTCCTCACGACGGCCCTGAGTCGAGTCTCAAAAGCGAATTCGATTTCGCCTTCGGAGAAGGTAGCACCCAGTTCATGGCTCGCTTGCTGCCGCAGCGAGGCCACAGCCTCGTTCCTCCCCGATTTGCCCGGCTGTCCCAGAGCCTCATCCAGCTTATCACCCAGCAAAGCAGAAATGCTCGCCTGGAGTTCGGGGGCAATCTCTCTGGCCTCTACTGCGACCTTAGGCTTGCCCCACTCCTGCTGGATTTCCTCCTGCAGGCCGATGATCTCCTGGTTGGCTTCGTGGCCGAATTTCAGTGCTTCAAACACCAGATCTTCAGAACCCTCCCTGGCCCCTGCTTCCACCATCACCACAGCCTGCCTGGTGCTGGCAACAACTATGTCAAGCAAGCTGTCTTCCATTTGCGGCATAGTTGGATTCAGAACTAACCTGTCATCAATATAGCCAACGCGCACCGCCGAAGCCGGGCCCGAGAATGGGATATCAGATATCGCAAGCGCGGCCGATGCCCCGATAAGAGCACAGGTGTCCGGGTTGTTTTCTTTGTCAGCCGAAAGCACTGTAGCTATGATCTGCGTCTCGTGGTTGAATCCCTTGAACAGCAGCGGCCTTAGCGCCCTGTCAATAGCTCGGCAGCTAAGAGTTGCCTCTTCGCTGGGCCGCCCTTCTCGCCTGATGAAACTGCCCGGTATCTTGCCGGCAGCGTAGAGTTTCTCTTCGTATTCCACCGTTAGAGGGATAAAATCCGTCTCCCTGGCAAGCTCGTTGGCACTGCAGACGGCAACCAGGACAACTGTATCCCCGTAGCGGACAACAACAGCTCCATCCGCCTGCTGAGCCAGCTTCCCCGTCCCGATGCTAAGCGTTCGCCCACCTATGGACCGCTCAAAAACCTCTCTCATACGCTACTCTTCCTCAGGCCCAGCTTGTCAGTCAGCAGGCCATATCTTCCGGGGTCTCTCCTGTTAAGATAGGTCAACATTCGTCTGCGTCGCCCCGTTAGCCTAAGGAGAGCCCGGCGCGAGTGACGGTCGTGCGAATTCGCCTTGAGGTGCTCTGTTAACTGGCTCACTCTCTCAGTAAGCAAGGCCACCTGAACTTCAGGAGAGCCAGTATCACCCTCTTTGAAACCGAAATTGGCAGTTATCTCTTTTACTTTATCCTTCTGCAACATAATGCCCCGCATTATAGCACAACCCTCCGAGATTGACCAAAAGGCGGCAACAATCTATAATGAGCCGTACTTCTATGCGTGAGAGCTGTGGCATCTTTGGAATTTACGGCCGCAGAATAGACATAGCTCGACTCATCTTCTTCGCACTCTTCGCTCTGCAGCACCGTGGCCAGGAGAGCAGCGGCATTGCTGTGTGCGACGGCGATGGAATAAAGGCCCGCACCAATAGAGGGCTGGTTTCTCAGGCATTCACCGAGAGTGACCTTGCCCAGCTCCAGGGACACATCGGTATCGGACATAACCTGTACTCGGCCTCCGGTTCAAGGCAACTGGGCAGTGTCGGCCCCGTTGTAGCAGGGATCAAAGAGCCGGCACTCGCAGTATCCCACAACGGCAACATACTGAACGCCAAGCCGCTCCGCGATGAACTCCAGATGCGAGGCTATAGCTTTCACACTTCGACTGACTCCGAGGTCATCGCTAATCTGATTCTAGCCTCGCCCGGCAACAACTGGCAGGAAAGAATCAGGCATGCCATGCACCGCCTCCAGGGAGCTTATTCGCTCACAATCCTTACCAGGGACAAGCTGATTGCAGTCCGTGACCCTATGGGCGTACGCCCCCTCTGCCTGGGTACTATCGACAGCGGCTACGTCATTGCCTCAGAGAGCTGCGCCCTGGACCACCTGGGAGCACAGTTCTCCCGCGATGTCGAGCCCGGCGAGATCATAGTCATAGACGACAACGGCATCGAGAGCTTCAAGGGGAAGGGCGACAGCAAGAAGGCCCTCTGCATCTTCGAATACATCTACTTCGCCCGCCCCGACAGCGTCATAGATGGCAAGCTGGTCTATGAGGCGAGACAGGCCATGGGAGCCGAACTGTCACGGCAGTACCCCGTTGACGCAGACCTGGTCACAGGCATCCCCGACTCAGCTACCGCAGCCGGCATCGGCTACGCCGAGGCCTCGGGTATCCCGTACTGCGAGGGCCTGCTCAAGAACCGCTACGTCGGCCGCACCTTCATTCAGCCAGACCAGAGACTCAGAGACCTCGGCGTCCAGCTTAAGTTCAATCCCCTCTCCCAGGTGATCTCCGGCAAGCGGCTGGTGGTCGTCGACGACAGCATCGTTCGCGGCACCACCACACCCCACGTCGTCAAGCTGCTCAGAAACGCCGGCGCCAAAGAGATTCACCTCCGCATCTGCGCTCCCCCTCTTTGCCATCCCTGCTTCCTCGGCGTCGACATGGCCACTCAGTGGGAGCTTATCGCCAACAGAAAGACCATCCCCGAAATCAAGGACTTCCTCGGTGCTGATTCCCTCGGCTACCTCACCGTCGATGCCCTCCTCCACGCTGTCGGCTTGCCCAGAGACCTCTTCTGCCTCTCCTGCTTCACCGGAGACTACCCCATACCGGTGCAGATGGGAATGGATAAGCTGGC
>Ga0114919_10000383_pt1 | contig 33828 bp, 31 predicted proteins | sample BlataG_FD_88682 | JGI IMG/M metagenome (GOLD analysis project Ga0114919, IMG submission 88682) | Deep subsurface microbial communities from Black Sea to uncover new lineages of life (NeLLi) - Black_00105 metaG | ecosystem: Environmental > Aquatic > Marine > Oceanic > Sediment | place: Atlantic... | reverse complement strand
TCTATATTTTACCTCTATCTCATGAATTTCCAGTAATGGTTTTAAAAACTCTTCCAGATCAAATACACTCAGCTGACTTGAGGCATCACATAAAGCCTTTTGAGGCTCAGGGTGAGTCTCTATGAAAATCCCATCTACACCTGCTGCAACACCTGATCTTGACAAAACAGGAAGGAACTCCTTAGCCCCGCCTTTTGGGTCTGCACTGGGAATCCCGTATCTTCGTACAGAGTGGGTGATATCAAAAACTACGGGAAATCCTGTCTGATTTAAATAAAAAAAGCTTCTGGGATCCACGATCAAATCGTTGTATCCAAACGAATATCCTCTTTCAGTTAATATGATCTGTTCGTTTCCGCTATCTATGACTTTCTGAACGGGTTTTGCCATATTTTCAGGGGCTAAAAACTGCCCGTGCTTTATGTTGACCACTTTTCCTGTTCTGGCAGCTGCTTCCAGAAGATCTGTCTGCATGCATAAGTAGGCCGGTATCTGTATAACATCAAGAAATTCTGCTGCTTGGGCAACCTGCTGTGGATAGTGAACATCTGAAAGAATCGGAAAATTAAACTCCTGCTTTATCTTGCATAACAGTTTAATTCCCTTGTCCAGCCCAGGTCCTCTGTAATTCTGGGCAGTACTACGATTATCTTTTTGAAATGAGGATTTATAAATAACAGGCAAATACAGTTTTTCAGAGACTTGTTTTAAAACGTCTGCTGTTTTGAGCATGATGCGCTCTTCCTCAATGACGCAGGGACCTGAAATGAGGAATAACTGATCAGCACCACAGGAGATATCGCCAACCTGAACAATTCTTTTTTTCATGAGATTTTAAAATATTATTAAAATTTTGTTAAACCGTTATTTATCGCCAGGAGTATGACCGAAAGAGTATTTTTTGTCAATATTTAAAACATACTTTAAAACCGGTCGCGAACAGTAAAACAATACACCACCCACTACCGAGCCTGACCCATAATGATCCGGGTAACTGCCTCGATATCGCCTGGTCGATCAACACCAAAACTCCGGTGTTCTGTTTTTACCACATGAATGGGTATTCCATTTTCAAGCAGACGCAGTTGCTCAAGCTTTTCTGTTAATTCCAGATTGCTCGATCCCATGGCCACAAATTGTTTCAGGATGCTCATACGGAATGCATACAGTCCGATGTGTCCGTAAAACTCACCCTTTTGTTGGTCACGGGGAAACGGGATAGGAGAACGGGAAAAATATAGTGCACGGTTATCTTTAGCAAAAACAACTTTGACCCGGTCCGGGTTTTTAGCCTCATCCGGATCGATTCTTTGGACCAGGGTTGACACTTTCATATCAGGATCAGAAAAAGGCAAAACCAACTCTGTTAGCATGGCTGTCTCGTGGGCCGGTTCATCACCTTGTATATTGACCACAACAGCGTTTTCCGGCACGTTAAGCAGTTCTGCAGCTTCAAGAACCCGGTCCGTACCACTTAAGTGGTCGTCTCTTGTTTTAATTACCGGAACGTTCAGATTTTTTGCTGCCGAGATAATCCGGTTGTCATCAGTGGCGAGGATGGTCTTCGAAAGTTGCGGACACCGGCTGGCCCGTTTAAAAACATGCCAGAACATGGGTTTTCCTAAAATTTCTGCCAGCGGTTTACCCGGGAAGCGTTTAGACCCGTAACGTGCGGGTATAATCCCGTAACATTTTGGAAGATTAGTCATTAGTTCCTTAGTCGTAAATTTTGTGCTTTTTGTGGCAACACTTTTATATTACTCCATATTTTACTGTAGTGGAAAAGATGCTTGATGCTGGTTTCTGGATGCTGACCTGTGAAAAGTAAAGTTATCCTTATTTTATCCAGAATCGAGCATCCAGTATCCAGTATCTATTCGTTAAATGGCGCAGGAAGTTAAATTATTAAAATATCCTATTTGGTTCCGGCTTATCCGGGTTAGGTCTCGTTGAGTAACTTCTCAATAAGACTGCAGGCTTTGGCCGTGCCGCCCTGGCGGTCTTTCACATACATAAGAGCTGCTTTACGTACTTTTTCGCGGGGAGTGGTTTTTTCTATACTCTCCACAAGAAAGTTCGCGACTTCCTTCCAGTCTGCCGCTACATGAACGAGACCCTGTTCCATGATTTTCTGTCCTACCCAGGCGAAGTTTTCCCATGAAGGACCGATAACGGGGATGATGCCGCAGGTGAGCGGCTCCAAAAAATTCTGACCGCCCAGAGGCGCAAGACTTCCCCCCACGAATGCACCTTTTGACAGTTTATAGGCTGAAGAGAGTTCTCCAAAAGTATCCCAAAGGATAACTGTACCGCCAGGGATCTGCTTTTCGGCTTTAGACCGCAGAGTCCATGGTATGGCTATACGATCCAAGGTCTTTTTCCAATACGTTATACGGTGCATATGCCGTGGAAACAGTCCGATAACCGTATCAGGGCGTCTGCGATGAATATTAAGTATGATTTTTTCGACCTCCGGTTCCTCCTCTCTTCTGGTGGATCCAAGGACAAGGAAAGGTGTTCCGGACCGGATAATTTTTCCGAGGTGTTTTTCTGTTTCGGGCCCGTGAGTTATGTCGCCGATATTGTCGAACTTGATATTGGACATCATTTCTACGCGTTCTTTTCCGAATATCGTGGCGAATCGTTTGACGTCGCTTTCTGAGATCCCAAGAATTTTATCCGGTCCGATCATACGCCAAAAAGATGGCCAGATCAGGTACCGGGTCAGACTCCTGTTGGTGACTCTGCCGTTAATAATAAGTGTTTTGCAGCCATGTTTTTTCAATGCGGCTAAAAGACCCGGCCAAATTTCTGATTCCAAAAGAACCATTACGCTCGGGCGAATGGTTTTTACCGCCGTTTCCATAATGGAAGGTTTGTCAAAGGGAAAGTAGACCGAATATGCACTCACGCTTCTTTGGGTCGGGGTAATATCCGCAATGGCGCGATCTATAATATCCACCCCTTGACGGGTGTTTGATGTCACGATAACTGTGACGGGCTTATGGGGATGCAATTTTTTGAGGATTGACCACGCAAGATAGGATTCGCCGGAAGAAGCGGCTTGAATCCACAGATCCGCCTTGGTCAATGCCATTTGCTGAAGCGTCCGCTGACTGAATCCATCGGCAAGGCGTGGGTTCAGGCGAAGCGCAGGGATAACTATATTCCAAACCAGGTTATAGAGATACAGAGTGGCTTTGAGTGTTATATTTTTCGACACCGTGGAGTTTAGCCTCTACAGATTTTTCCCAATATTCCATTATTCCATTCTGATGGCATAAACAGGTTGCCATTAATAAACTTTTAATTTCAAGAGGTTGTAAAATTTCCGAGATGTTAAATCAAGATACTACGATCTCTAAATTCTTGGATCATTTTTTAACAAATTATCAAAATATTTAATTGTCTTTATTAATCCATCTTCTATTTCGATTTTTGGAACCCAATCCAATTCTTTTTTTGCAAGGGTAATATCTGGTTTTCTTTGCCTTGGATCATCAAGGGGAAGTTTTTCGTATATGATCTTTGATTTAGATCCGGAAATTTTGATTATTTTTTTTGCCAATTCCAGAATCGTTAATTCCGTTGGATTTCCCATATTTACAGGCCCGGTTAAATGATCGCCGGAGTTCATTAAGCGAACCATACCTTCAATCATGTCATCAACGTAGCAAAAGGATCTTGTTTGAGATCCATCTCCGTAAATCGTTATGGCTGCTCCTTTAAGGGCTTGAATAATAAAATTTGAAACAACCCTTCCGTCATTGGGATGCATTCGTGGTCCGTAAGTATTAAATATCCTAGCTACTTTTATTTTTAAATTATGCTGACGATAGTAATCAAAAAATAGGGTCTCGGCACATCTTTTTCCCTCGTCATAACAGGCCCGCAGACCGATTGGGTTCACCCTTCCCCAATAACCTTCCGGCTGCGGATGGACATCAGGGTCTCCGTAAACTTCGCTGGTGGAGGCCTGTAAGATTTTTGCTTTAACCCGTTTTGCCAGTCCCAGCATATTGATCGACCCGTGTACGCATGTCTTGGTCGTCTGAACCGGATCAAACTGATAATGTATCGGCGAAGCCGGGCAGGCCAGATTATAGATCTGATCTACCTCCAGATAAAGCGGGAAGGTGACGTCATGACGGAGAAATTCAAAATTTGGATGATTATGTAAATTAGCGATGTTTTGCTTGGTTCCTGAAAAGCAGTTATCAACGCACAACACTTCATTTCCTTTTTGAACCAATCGTTCACAGAGGTGAGATCCTAAAAAACCACATCCGCCGGTAACAAGAATTCTTTTGCTAAGATGCATAATCAAACCTTTTTATAGTAAGAAATTTTCTCAACTCCTTTTTTACAATAAAAACATAAAAATGCTGTTCCACTATACATAAGAATGTAAAAATTTCAAACCTTTTTGTTGGAGGCATACGCGGGATATTTGATTAGGAAAGTGTATATCAGTTAAAATAGTTGAAAATTTTACGTTGATCCCTTATAAAGGAAACACTATAACTAAATTCTGCATTAACTTTTTTCGAAATTTAATCTGGATTTTAGTTTAAAGTAAAGGAGGAAGTTCATGGCCATAAGCAAAGAACTGCTGGATATTCTTGCCTGTCCGAAATGTAAAGGCGACATATATTTAAATGATACAAAAGACGGGCTGATATGTGATGCCTGTAAGCTTTTATATGAAATACGGGATGATATCCCGATTATGCTGATCGACGAGGCTAAGCACTTAGACGTTTAGTCTGATGATTATGAGCCGACCTCAAACGCCAAAGCCTGCCAAGCTGGTGATCGGTTTTTTTCTTAAAGAAAAAAACCTGGCTGTTTCTGTGGTAAAAGCACTTATAGAAAAATTTGGTCCTGTTGATATCGTAAGTTCATGGTTGCCGTTTAATTTTACCACATATTATGAGACGGAGATGGGGCAGCCTCTTTTCAGACGGATGCTTGCGTTTGAAAGGCTGATCAAGCAGAGCGCCCTGTCAGAGATAAAACGAATCACCAACGATCTTGAGCTGGAGTACTCAAAAAACAGCAAAAGAATGGTCAATTTGGATCCGGGTTATCTGCTTCGGGAAAGGTTTGTGCTTGCCACCGGCAAGAATTACAGTCACAGGATCTATATTGGGCAACGGATTTATGCCGATTTAACCCTGATTTACACCAAAGGTCGCTTTATTAAATTACCATGGACATATCCGGATTATGCCCAGCAAAACATGTTGAATTACCTTGAACGGGTACGGAATAAATATGTGATCGATTTGAAACAGACATGTGCATAGAATGAAAGGTTCAGGGTTAAGAGGTTCAGAGTTATCCGGCTTTGCCTGAAGAAACGCCGTAAGAGTTTGAAGTGAACTAAAGTTTAAAGTGAGCTAAAGTTAAGGAATTTCGTCAATTATATAAAATCAGCGCAGCGCAGCGACACCAAAACTTTAGTCACTTTAGATCACTTTAGACACTTTTAACTTGTACGGCTTTAAGTAAAACAGACTTTTTTAAGGTCAAACAAAAGCTTGGTCCTATGGACCAGGATTCTTTACTTTTAAAGGCTGATGAAAAATGCTAAAGAGTATGACCGCATATGCAAAATCGGAGAAGACCCAAGAAAAACTTACGGTTCAGATTGAGATCCGTTCATACAACAGCAGGTATCTTGACATTGCATTTCGTATTCCCCATGGATATCTTGCACTGGAGGAGAAGATAAAAACTTTAATTTCCGGCAAGGTTTCAAGAGGCCGCATAGAGGTTAATCTGCAAGTCAGGGACGATTCCGATGAGGCATATGCCTTTGAAATAAATACACCCAAAGCTAGGGCATATTATGACAGCCTTGTCCAATTGAAAGATAAATTTAATATTAATTCAGAAATATCGATGGATCTTCTTGTAAGTGGAGAAGCTATTATCAAGCCTGCCGAGATGGGTCTTGATATGGAAGCCTGCTGGCCTGTTTTTAAAGATTGTATGAATGAAGCCATAAATAACCTTATCGCCATGCGAAAAAAGGAAGGCAATTTTCTTGAAGCAGATATTTCTGCCCGGCTTAACGGTATAGAAAAACGTATTGACCAGATTCAGAAAGAATCGAGCGACCTTTTATCTCATTACCAGCAGCGTCTTAAGGACCGTATCGCTGCTTTAACAAAAGGGATTATAGAGATAGATCCTTATCGGATAGCACAGGAAGCGGCTTTTCTTGCTGATAGAAGTGATATCTCCGAGGAGATTGTAAGGGCTGCAAGCCACATCAAACAGTTTCGAACAATTATATATTCAGCAGAACCTGCCGGCCGAAAACTTAATTTTTTGATGCAGGAGCTTAACCGTGAATTCAACACCATGGGATCTAAGACGAACAATTCAAAAGTATCCCATATTATCGTTGAGGTAAAGTCCGATCTTGAAAAAATAAGAGAGCAGTTACAGAATGTAGAATAATATGGTGAGAATTGATTCCGGTTTATCCGGGTGAGGGGAGGTATATGGATCAGAATCTTTTGAGTATCGGTTTTGGAAATACAGTGGTTGCTGAACGAGTTATTGCTATTGTGTCTCCCAATCCAGCTCCTATGAAACGTCTTAAAGATGAGGCCAAAGATGAAAAACGTTTGATAGATGCAACACACGGCCGCAGAACTCGTTCTATTATAGTTATGGACAGTAATCATATCGTTCTTTCCGCCATACAGGCCGAAACAATATCCCAGCGCTATTTAACACTCAAGGCTTCGGAATAATCGATCATGAATGAACAGGAGATCAGGCCATCCGGTTCAAATTCCAAAGAGACAAATAGTGAACAGGGTCATCTTTTTATCATTTCCGCGCCGTCGGGGGGCGGCAAGACAACCCTTTCCAAAGCCATGGTTAACCGATTTAAGGATATTCTTTATTCGGTTTCGTACACAACAAGATCTCCACGCAACAGTGAACAAGACGGTGTCGATTACTATTTTATCCAAAAAAAAGATTTTGAAGAAAGGATAGAAAGCGGTTATTGGGCTGAATGGGCGGAGGTCCACGGCAATTATTACGGTACATCGGCTGAATTTCTGGAAAAGGGTTTGGCTTCCGGGCGTGACATGCTCCTTGATATCGATGTCCAGGGAACCTTCCGGATACTTGGGAATTATCCCGACAGCATCACGATTTTTATCATGCCCCCGTCACTTGAGACACTCAGAAAACGCCTGGAAATGAGAGGAACCGAAAGCAGGACAACAATTAAAAGACGCCTTTTAACTGCGGAAAAAGAGATGGCCCAAAAAGATCTGTACCGTTATATTATCGTTAATGATCAGCTGTCTGTATCAATTGAAAAACTTGTAGCCATTATCGAGAAATATCATTATAAAAAGAAAATAATGCCCTGAAAGATAATCGTGAAAAAAGAGATACTTTTTGGAATCAATCCTGTTCTTGAAGCCTTAAAATCCGGTCGTAGAGAGTTTTTTGAAGTCTATATTGTAAAGAAAAAGATCTCAGAACGTTTAAAAAGGGTATTAACACTTGCTGAAGCGAAAAAAATTTCTGTGGAGTGGGTGGAACTTTCACAGTTAAAATCTTTGACCGGAACGGATCAACACCAGGGAATCGGAGCCAGGACAAGTCGTTTCCCGCTATCCGGAATTTCTGACATTATAGACAGTATCCAGCCGGATGATACAAACCATTTACTGTTACTGGTCGACAATGTCATGGATCCTCATAACCTGGGCGCTCTGGTTAGAACAGCACTTTGTGTGGGCGTCAAGGGTATAATCATTCCAAAGGACAGATCTGTTACGCCCACACCTGCAGTATCCAAGGCATCAGCAGGAGCCCTGGAGCATATCCGTCTTGCACGGGCAACAAACATGGTAAACACAATCAAGACATTGAAGGAAAAAGGATGGTGGATTGCTGGAATGGATAAAGCCTCGGACAAATCAATTTTTTTGAGTGATTTGACAGGTCGTGTTGCAATTGTTATTGGTGGGGAGGAAAAAGGGATGCGCCCCCTGGTAAAAAAACATTGCGATTTTTTGATGTCCATTCCCCAGAAAGGGCCGATAAATTCCCTGAACGCTTCTGTGGCGGGAGCGGTTGCCATGTATGAGGCTTTCAGACAGCGACACTTATCTTGATGCCAATAAAACCGTTGCCCCAAAATATGTTGATCCGTACAGTCAAAGCCTTTAAACAAGCCCTTTTTCCGACGCGGTGTCTGGTGTGCGGATCTTTTTTTCATTCCGCACAGCATAAAAAATGCGATTTGGAACCAGGGGCTATGGATGCGGACCGTTCAAACATTGCGCAGGAATTTATTGAAAAACCAGTGTTAACTTCCGCCCACGGTAATTATTATTCGGACAATATCCCTAAAGTCTTTGAGAAATTGATGACCCCCTTTTTGTGTCCGACCTGCACCTCAGGATTCTTGCCGGTTGAATCTCCCCAATGTTCCAGATGCGGCATGGTGTTTAAAAGCAGGCAAGGGGAAGATCACGTCTGCGGAGAGTGCCTCGATTCACCAAAAAGATTCCAAATCGCACGATCAGCAGGGATTTATAAATACACACTTATGGCGGTGATACATTGTTTTAAGTATAAAGGAAAAACCCAACTGGCACGACCTCTCGGGACCCTTCTTTTTACTGCTTTTATCAATTTTTGGGATAAAATGAGTATAGATTTGATCGTGCCGGTTCCGCTACATGTAAAAAAGTTGAGAATGCGGGGGTTCAACCCGTCATTTCTTCTGGTAAAGGACTGGGTACGCATTCCAGAATTTTTACATGTGGGATTGCAGGATATACCGATTGACATAAATGTTCTTGAAAGAAAAAGATGGACGGAACCCCAAACCGGTTTAGGGCGCAAGGAACGTTTGGCAAACATTAAGGATGCATTCAATATAAGCAATGATTCGAAAATCACGGGTAAAAGAATACTGCTTGTGGATGATGTTTATACCACCGGAGCAACTGTAAATGAATGTGCAAAGGTTCTATTGAAGGGCGGGGCAGGGCATGTTGATGTGCTTACACTGGCAAGGGCTGTGTGATTGAAGACTTTTGATTGAAAATTGAAGATTGATATAATTGGTTTTTATCACCAGTAGGCCCCATAATTTATTGAGATGTTACAGATATGTTATCTAAGATATTAGAATTGCAAGACGTAATAAAAGTTGTCCGTGATCTGCGCAAGTCAGGAAATAAGATTATTTTTACAAACGGATGCTTTGATATTCTGCATGTGGGTCATGTGCGCTATCTTGCCTCGGCCAGATCCCAAGGGGATGTTCTAGTGGTGGGATTAAATTCCGATGAGTCGGCAAGATCCATAAAACCCAAAAACAGGCCGATAGTGAACCAGCACCAGAGAGCTGAAGTTCTGGCGGGTTTGGAGTGTGTAGATTATATTACGGTTTTTGATGAACCGGATCCGTTAAAAATTATAAAGGCATTAAAGCCTGATGTACTTGTAAAGGGGGCCGACTGGATTGAAGAAGAGATCATAGGGGCTGATATTGTAAAAGCAAATGGCGGCAAAGTGGTAAGGGTTTCGGTAGTACCCGAAGTTTCGACTTCGCGAATCATCCAAAGAATCGTAAGGCGTTATCAACGCGGGTATGGAGAGTGAGGGAATTCATGGCATGATAATAACGCATAAAAATGGCGTTTCATTTTTAGAATTTAAAAAACTTGCGAAGCTCCCCGGTATCCGGCATGGAATTTTTACGAGAAATACCGGTGTAAGCACCGGTCCTTTTCGAAGCTTAAATATCAGTTTCGGTGTTGGTGATGATGATCGGAATGTCAGGCGGAACAGGGAAATAATATCAAAATGCCTCAACGAAGAAGACCTTGTTTTTGCAGACCAGGTCCACGGAAGCAGAGTCATGGTATTTCCGAAAGACAATAATAACGTTATCATATTTGATTCTGATGGTTGCGGTGAAGTTGAACCGTCGGAAATTTTAAGCAGGCAGATTGGCGTATCTAATCCGGATTCCGAACACAAATATGTGGGGGATGCTCTAGTTACGAATATACGAAAAAAGATTCTTGTGATACAGGTGGCCGACTGTCAATCGTTAATTATGTACGATCCTGTTCAGCAAGTTGTGGCAAATGTTCATTCGGGATGGCAGGGAAGTATAAATGATATCATCGGCCTTACAATAAAGGTAATGAAAAAAAGCTTTGGTTGCTTTGCCCGTGATATTGTTGCGGGGATCGGTGCGTCTCTGGGTCCATGCTGTGCCGAGTTCGTGAACTACGAAAAAGAGATCCCGAAGAGATACTGGAAGTACAAGGATGATAACGATCATTTTGATTTCTGGTCATTAAGCTGTGACCAGCTTTGCCAGGAAGGGGTTTTGATGAATAACGTGAATTTAAGCCGATTATGCACAAAATGCGATCCAGACCGGTTTTTTTCATTTCGTGGAGAGGGTACTACCGGAAGGTTTGCATCCATAATCGGTTTGAAATAGTTTCTATAGTGTTTGTGAAAAACATTTTGGGGCGGCTATTCTATAATTTGAAAGCGTCTGTGACGGCGCCATCTGACTGATCCTGGATGCTGGATGCTTGATCCTGGATAAAAAATCTAGTGATTCCTCATAAATATCCAGTATCCAGAAACCAGTATCCAGTACCTCGCCTCAATCAACTTCAGGTCGCTTTTATGGCAACGGATGGGTGGACCCCAAAAACATTTTCTTAAAAGATATAATATGTATCAGGAAAAAGCAAAAATTCTGTGGAATAACCAGGCAGGAAACGAATATTACAGAATCGGTTTAACGTGTCACAAGGGATATTCAGGCGCAAAACCCGGTCAGTTCATCATGCTGCACTTTTCCGGCCGGAGGGCTCCTTTTCTGCCTCGACCGTTTTCAATCCACAGGATTATTAAAACCGGAGGTCGGACAGCAGGGATTGAACTCCTTTACAAGGTAGTGGGAGAAGGTACAAAAATGCTTTCCGGACACTGTAAAGGTGATGTTGTAAATATCCTCGGTCCCCTGGGCAATGGGTTTATATTTTCAAACTATTATAAACGGATTTTTATTGTTGCCGGAGGGATCGGGGTTGCGCCTATGCTTTTTTTGGCGTCATATCTGAAAACAAAAGGAACAGATCCCTCTGAATGCATGGTTTTTCTTGGCGGAAGATCAAAGGATGACCTGTTGTGCAGTGATGATTTTTTGCGTATGGGCATGAAAATTCATATAACAACGGACGATGGGAGTGCCGGGGACCAGTGTTTTGTAACCCATCCCCTTGAGACGGCTTTGGAGAGGGATCGGCCGGATATTATTTACGCCTGCGGCCCTTTGGAGATGCTAAAATGTGTGGCGGGTATTGCAGAAAAGCATACCGTGCCTTGCCAGGTTTCCGTCGAAACAGTCATGGCTTGCGGCATGGGGGCATGCCTTGGGTGTGCGGTTGAAAGAAAAGAGGCATCAGGGAATTACATGCATGCCTGTCTTGACGGTCCGGTTTTTGATGCAAGGTGCCTTAAGCTGTAATCTTTAATCTGACACCAAAAACAGTGGTTATTTAACATCAAACCAAGTTATCACACAAATCCGCGACGAACCAAATTTAATGCTTTTTTGCATTGACTTGCTTAAATTCATGTGTTAGATGCAATGCGTTTTTACCGGCTCTTGATTTGAAGAGTTTTTCCTTGTTCAAGTAAGGTGTTCTTTCCCATGAAGAGGGAAACCAGACGTGCCATAAAGGAACTGGCATACTATAGCAGCATCGGCTTGTCCGTAGCGCTTTCCATCTTTATCGGGCTTGCTGTGGGAGTTTACCTTGACAGACGGGTATTTAACACAACTCCGTGGTTTACGCTTATTTGCCTTGGGCTCGGGATCGCAGCGGGATATAGAAATATTGGGCTTGCAATAAAAAAGAGCAGAAAACTCTAACAGGATATTTTTAGCGTGGAAATTCAGCAGCGTCTCTTAAAATTTGTTACTCACTCAAACTGGATTCTGTTTTCTGTTGCTAGCATTATCGGGCTTATTCTTTTACCCCCTGATTTTGCCAGGGGAATTATTTTTGGCGGCCTTATTGTTACCGTCAACTTCCATTTATTGTACCGGACACTTAAAAAAGCGTTCAGGCCCTCCTGCCTGTCTTCTCACAGAGTTGTTTTAGCCAAATATTATATCCGCTTTTTAATCAGCGGCCTTATTATATTTGTCCTCATATCAGGTCACTATGTGGACCCTCTGGGTCTTTTTATCGGTCTTTCGGTTGTGGTTGCAAGCATAATGATTGCAACCATGTGCGAACTAACAAAACATATTTTCAAGGAGGCAACTTAAGGTGGAACATCCGTATCTCTTTTTTGTAAAGTTGTTTGAACTGATCGGTCTTGGGCATTTTGCCCATTCGTATCCTTACATTGTTTATTCGTGGGTTGTTATGATCATCCTTATAGTGCTCGGGTTCCTTGCTTCTAAAAGTGTAAGCCTTGTTCCCACAAAAGTACAAAATGTTATGGAGATCATTGTTTCAGCACTTGAAGAATTTACGATTGATATCACGGGGGAGGAAGGCCGCTGGCTCTTTCCGCTTCTGGCGACGGTTTTTCTTTATATTTTTACCTGCAACATAATAGGGCTTATTCCCGGATTCTATCCGCCCACCGCCAGTTTGAATACAACCCTTTCATGTGCACTTGTTGTTGTTACTTTTACCCATGTTATCGGTATTAAATATCACGGAGTCAAATATATAAAACACTTCCTTGGGCCTGTATGGTGGATGATACCCCTTATATTTCCCATTGAACTCATTGGCCATTTAGCACGCATACTGTCCCTTTCTTTCCGTCTTATGGGAAATATGATGGGCCATGAACTTGTTGCGGGGATTCTTTTTGCTCTGGCCGGTCTGTTTTTTGCACCGCTTCCGATAATGGTTCTCGGTATCTTTGTCGCACTGGTACAGGCTTTTGTGTTCTATTTGCTTTCCGTCATGTATTTTACCGGCGCCATCGAGCATGCGCATTAATATGCGTTTTAGGTTTTAAGATTTATCTTAGTTGTAATTTTTGTGCATTTTATGGCAAAAAATATCAAAATTTATTGAGTGTGAAGTGCCTAAAGTGACCTAAAGTGCCTAAAGTTAAGGTATTCTGTCAATTTTATCTAAAATAAATAGCCGGAGCGTAGCGACTCCTTAACTTTAGATCACTTTTAACTTTAGATCACTTTTAACTTTTCCGGTATATCCGGCTTAGGTTTGAGATAATTATAATTTGTTATTTTAACAAATGCTTAATATTTTGCTTTTTGTTTTTTTAATGGGAAAATGGAAGAAGCAAAAAAATCTTAATAAAAGGAGGAAGATTAGATTATGGAAGGACAAGCATTACAATTTTTTATCGCATGTGTGACTGCAGCTGGTTTTGGAGTCGGGATTGCAGCCTTTGGCTGCGGCATCGGACAGGGTTTAGGCATAAAGGGTGCTGTTGAAGGTATTGCCAGAAACCCCGAATCATCCGGTAAAGTTACGGTTACCATGCTGATCGGTCTCGCCATGGTGGAATCGCTTTGTATTTATGCGCTGGTTGTCGCACTGATTCTTATCTATGCCCATCCTCAGGCAGCTGCGATTGCCGGGTTGTTTGGCGCCGGCCACTAAAAAAAAGATCTATATGTAAATAAAGCAGGGCTGTGCTTTTTTAAAGGCACGGCCCTGTTTTGTTTTAACCTAACACCTTTCTTAAAAACTGCCCGGTATAAGACCCGCTTATATTAGCGATTTCTTCCGGTGTGCCGCACCCGACAATATTTCCCCCTTGATCCCCTCCTTCCGGGCCGAGATCGATAATATGATCGGCGGTTTTGATGACATCCATGTTATGTTCGATCACAATAACGGTATTACCTGCTTGTACAAGTTGTGACAGCACATTTAAAAGTTTGTTGATGTCATCCATGTGAAGACCTGTGGTCGGTTCATCAAGGATATAGACGGTTTTACCCGTACCTTTTTTGCTGAGTTCCCGTGACAGCTTTACCCGCTGGGCTTCGCCGCCGGATAATGTTGTGGCCGGCTGACCGATATGGATATATCCGAGTCCCACATCGATCAGTGTTTGCAACTTGGATCTGATATTTTTTATCTTTTCAAAAAAGCCAAATGACTGATTTGCGGTCATGTCAAGGATTTCCGCGATATTTTTTCCTTTGTATTTGACTTCCAGGGTTTCGCGGTTGTATCGTTTACCGCGGCAAACATCACAGGCAACATAAACATCCGGTAAGAAATGCATTTCTATTTTTATGATGCCGTCACCCCGGCAGGCCTCACATCTTCCTCCTTTGACATTGAAACTGAAACGACCGGGCTTGTATCCCCGCATACGGGCTTCGGGTGTTCTTGAAAAGAGTTCTCTGATATAAGTAAAAACACCGGTATAGGTTCCGGGATTGGAACGGGGAGTTCTCCCTATAGGGGACTGATCAATGTTTATGACCTTGTCGATATGTTCAATCCCAAGGACTCTGGAGTGGGTGCCTGCCGGCATCCTTGAATGATAGAGCCTCTGGGCAAGAACATGGTAGAGGGTTTCCAGGACAAGGGACGATTTCCCGGACCCGGATACACCGGTTATGCATATAAAGCAGCCCAGGGGGAATTCCACATCGATATTTTTTAGATTGTTTTGAGAAGCGCCTTTGATGATCAGTTTTTTTTTGTACCCGAGACGGCGTCTGGACGGGACTTCAATATACTTCCGGCCTGAAAGGTACTGACCGGTTAACGATTTTTTTTCATTTAAAAGTGCTTCCGGGGTTCCGGAAAAGACCACTTCACCCCCTCTGACTCCGGCACCGGGTCCCATGTCGACAACATGATCTGATGCAGTTATGGTCTCCTCGTCATGTTCTACCACAAGAACCGTATTGCCAAGATCACGCATCTGTAAAAGTGTTTCAAGCAGGCGCTGATTGTCTCTCTGGTGCAGGCCTATGCTCGGTTCATCCAGAACATAAAGGACACCGGTCAATTTTGATCCGATCTGTGTGGCCAGACGTATCCGCTGGCCTTCTCCGCCGGAAAGGGTGTAAGCGGATCTGTCAAGAGTTAGATAACTTAGACCCACGTTTTCAAGAAATCCCAGCCGTTCATTGATTTCTTTCAGGATTCTTTTTGCAATGATCTCTTTTTTGCCCGTCAGTTTTAATTTTTTTAAAAAAGTATGGGCGCTTGCCACCGAAAGTTGTGTGGTTTCGAATATGGTAAGGCCGCCCACCTTCACGGATCTGCTCGCCCTGTTTAACTTGGCACCATGACATTCAGGGCAGTGGCGAAAATTCATATAACGCTTAATTTCTTCTCTTGACGGGTATGATTCTGTTTCCAGATAACGCCTTTCTAATTTAGGAATAATACCTTCAAATCGTTTTTCATAAGTAAAACGGCGATTATTTCGTTCAAAATAGAATCTGATCCGTTCATTTCCGGATCCGTACAAAAGCACATTTTTAAAATGATCAGGAAGATCCTTGTAGGGGGTATAGATGTCAACACCATAGTGAGAAGTCAGAGCATCCAAAAATTCGATAAAATGAACGGTATTTCTGTTGGCCCAGAGGGCAACCGCTCCTTCCCTTAGCGAGAGTTCGTGGTTTGGAATGATAAGCTGCGGATCAAATTCGGTAGTTGAACCCAGGCCGTCGCATTTTGGGCAGGCGCCCTGGGGAGAATTGAAAGAAAAGCTTGCCGGCGTGAATTCAGGATAGCTTATGCCGCAGGAGATACATGCTGATTTTTCACTGAAAAGAACAGGCCCCATGTCGAGAACGTCTACGGTAACAAGACCATCTGACTGAGACATGGCCAGTTCCAGAGAATCTGCCAGCCGGTTTTTAACCGTTTCTTTTACAACCAGTCGGTCCACGACCACATCGATAGTATGCTTCTTGTACTTATCAAGTCCGCCCACCTCTTCAATTTCCAGGGTTTTCCCATCAACACGGACCCGGGCGAATCCTTCCTTTTTCAGCCGCTTAAAAAGCTTTTCATGTGTGCCTTTCTGGCCTGAAACAAGGGGCGATAGAATAACAATCCGGGTCCCCCGGCTCAGGGACATAACTTTGTCCAGAATCTGGTCCAGTGTTTGAGAAGTAATCGGTTGGCCGCATTTGTAACAGTGGGGGGTGCCGATTCTGGCAAAAAGCAGGCGAAGATAGTCATAAATTTCTGTAACCGTCCCCACTGTTGACCGGGGGTTGTGGCTGGCTGTTTTTTGTTCAATTGCGATTGCGGGTGACAGTCCTTCGATCATGTCTACATCCGGCTTTTCCATACGCTCCAGAAACTGGCGCGCATAAGTGGATAGTGATTCCACGTACCGGCGTTGTCCTTCGGCATAAAGGGTGTCAAACGCAAGCGTCGATTTGCCCGATCCGGAGATGCCGGTAACCACGATCAGCTTATTTCGAGGCAATTCAACATCGATGTTTTTTAGATTATGTTGTCTTGCACCGCGTATAACTATTTTTTCAGTGTTCATAGGTTAAAACCTGGTCCTTTGGGCCTGGTCAGAGTTCTCCGGCTCTGCTTAAAGAATCGCTGGTTCAGTTTGAAGTGAACTAAATCCGCCAAAGTACGGTGGCGGATAAAGTTTAAAGTGAGCTAAAGCCCGCCCTGGTGCGACTCATACATGTATATTGATATCGGCTATACATCATTGCAAACCCGCCTTTTTGAATATAGCGTATTGGTGATCGGTCTGGGCCAGGGTTAAGGAATTCTGTCAATTATATAAAATCAGCGGAGCGAAGCGACACCATAACTTTAGGCACTTTAGATCACTTTAGACACTTTTAACTTGTACGGCTTTAACTGAAACAACCCCATCCAGGGGAAAACCAAATCCGGGTCCTTTAGGCCCAGGATACTTTACTTTTTCCCAACGCGTACCGCCTGTTGGGCTGCCATATTTATCGCTGCAATCAGACTCCCCGGGTCTGCAATACCGGTTCCAGCAATATCATAAGCGGTACCATGGTCAACAGAGGTTCTTATAATCGGAAGCCCCAGTGTGGTATTTACACCATTATTAAAATGAATCAGCTTGAACGGAATAAGTCCCTGGTCGTGATACATGCATACAACGGCGTCATAACGTTTATTTGCTGCATGATAAAAAACAGTGTCCGGAGGAAACGGTCCGGAAGCGTAAAACCCCTGGTTTTCGGCATCACGGATTGCCGGCTCAATAATATTTTTTTCCTCGTCGCCGAACATGCCTCCTTCACCGGCATGGGGGTTAAGTCCGGCAACGGCAATGCGGGGGGCTTTAAATCCAAACCGTTCATACAGAGCCTGCCAGGCAAGTTTAATGGTCTTTACTATGTTTTGCCGTGAAAGGATGGCAGGAACATCTCTTAAAGGAACATGGATGGTTACAAGAACCACACGAAGCCTGTTCCCTGCAAGCATCATGGCGAATTCGTCGGATTTGGTACGTTCAGCCAGCAGTTCGGTATGGCCGCTGTAGTGACATCCGGACAACTGCATGGCCATTTTGTTTATAGGACAGGTTACCATTGCCGCAATACGTTTTTTGATTGCCAAATCGGCTGCGGCTGTTATGTAGCATACCATTGCCCTGCCGGTCTGAACCGTGGCTTTGCCCCATGATGTTTTGTCCGGATCAAGTTCGGAAATGTTCAACACATCAACCACTCCGCATTTATATGTGCCGGCATCAGGGTCCTTGATAGATTCGAGCTTTAGGGAGCTTTGGGTAATTTTCTTTGCAGCGCCAAGAATTCGGGAATCTCCAATCACAAGAGGCCGGCAGACTTCGTAAATCGAAGGGTTTATAAGGGATAAAAGGATAATCTCCGGGCCGATTCCGACAGGGTCTCCCATGGTAATCCCAATAATCGGACGATAGTTTGATATCATCATAGCCTCAAATAACCCGTCCAAGGATGAAATAATAAAAATTAAATATTATACTATAGAATGAAGAAAAAATTTTCAAATAAATAAAAAATTATCAAATCAATAAATATCAATGCCTTGCTGTTTAGTATAAATGAATAGTAATAAAAAAATGAATTGCGATTATTTTTTTTAAAAATAAAAGATAATAGAAGAAAACAGGAGATTTCGTTAAATAACATTATTGTCAAAATTCTGTGGATAACCATGGATATGTTTAAAATATTTATAGAAAACAGCCTTTGAAAAAAGGTTGTATTTAAGAGCAGTTGCCTTTTCCGTGTTAATTAATATTGATAAAACAATAGGATATAAATTGTTAATAACTCGATAACAAATAAACGAAAAACCGATTTTATCAAGATTGACAAATAAGAGATGATCCATTAACTATGCGAATGCTTTTTTTGGTATTTAGTCATTTTTCTGCAAACCTCCAATAACAGTCTTAAGCCGTTTGATATCGTTAGTTTTTCCTATTTCTTCTTAAAAACAGGATAATCTGTTTTTAAAATTGAGAGCATAAGCTTCTATGAAGGGCATTTGGGAAGAGACAAAAGCTGCTATTAAATTATCTATTCCTAACCACTGTTTCAGGATGTGGATTGAGCCGCTGGAAATGATAAAATGTACTGCAGACTCAATTGTTCTATCCTCACACAACTTTTTTTCCAAAAAACGAATACTTGACAATTATGGCGCCCTGATAGAGTCAGAGCTAAAAAGGGTGGCTGGAAAAGAATACAGACTGTTAATCGAGGTCGCTAAAACAAAGGCCCATTCAAGACCTAATACAGATGATAATTTTCAACTGCAGCTTCCCAATATAAATGTGTGCCCGCGTAACGGCCGCCTTATGCGGAAAGATTTTACTTTTGATCACTTTGTAGTTGGTGGCAATAATGACTTTGCCTATTCGGCATCCCTCTCGCTGGCTTCACAAAAGAAATCCCTTCAGAATTCTTTATTCTTATTGTCAAAGATCGGGATGGGGAAAAGCCATCTTTCCCAGGCCATAGGCAATTATATCTTGTCTGAATATCCTTCGGAACGTGTATATTATATGACTGCCGAGGACTTTAGCAATGAAATGATTCATGCTTTTCGGCATGACTCTATCAATAAGTTCAAGGGAAAATACAGGAATCAATGTGACGTATTGCTGCTTGAGGATGTTCATTATCTTAGCGGCAAGGAAAGGACTCAGATTGAACTTGCATTAACGCTTGATACACTGTTTGAATCCGGAAAGAAAATAATTTTTTCGAGCTGTTGTCTTCCGTCAGAAATACCGAAACTCAATGATAAATTAAGATCACGTCTTTCATGCTCTCTTATTTCGAACATAGATCCGCCAGACTTCAGGACCAGAGTCAGAATATTGCAAAGAAAAGCAAAGCATAACGGGCATAAATTGCCGGAAGATGTGATCCATTATCTGGCCGCTGAACTCACTGAGGATGTGAGGCAACTCGAAAGCGGCCTTATCGGGGTTACCGCAAAATCATCTCTTTTGGGATCACCTATTGACCTTATGCTTGCTGAAAGTGTTGTTAAGAATATCGTACGTCACCGAAAAAACATTACAATAGATGCCATTAAGAAACTGGTTTGTAAATATTACAGTATTTCCATTGCTGACATTGTTTCAAGCTCTCGCAAACAATCTATTGTTCGACCGAGGCAGATGGCGATTTATCTGTCACGCAGATATACCGATTCTCCTCTTCAGACCATAGGGAGAAGTTTCAACAGATATCATGCCACCGCCCTTCATTCCATCGGCGTCGTTGAACAGGAATTAAAAGGAAACGGTCCAATGCAGAAACAGGTTGAGTTTCTCTGCGGTAGGCTTGAATCCGGTAAATTTTAACCATGATGGCTTCGTAAAAAGTCCAACTTCTGCGTTGCGCTGCATTCCTCGTCACTGCGACGTACTATAAGTACGTCTCATTCCTCGGAATTTGCGCGCCTTGAATTTGGATCTTTTTACTTTGCCATCAAAATCTAACTTTTTACGAGACCGTCAATCTTGGCACTTACGGATACTGTATTCAGAAAACTTCAAAATATAGTGGGAAAATCCAGCTGCAGCAGAAAAAAAGAGGATCTTGTCTGCTATGCATACGATGCAACTGCCCGCACCTATCTTCCTGATGCCGTCGTGTTTCCTAGCAATACCGAAGAAATATCCGCCATATTAAATCTTGCCGATTCAGAGGGTTTTTTTGTGATTCCCCGCGGTTCCGGTTCCGGGATGACCGGCGGGTCTCTCGCCGTCAGGGGAGGCGTAATACTTGTGATGGCTCGTTTTAACCGCATTCTTGAAATTGATAAGGGCAATCTTGTCGCCCATGTGGAACCCGGTGTTGTTACCGGCCATTTTCACCGGGCTGTTGAAAGAGTGGGACTTTTCTACCCACCTGATCCGTCGAGCTCGGAATTTGCTACCCTAGGCGGAAATATGGCAGAATGTGCAGGAGGTCCCCGAGCCGTTAAATATGGTGTTACCCGGGATTATGTGCTGGGACTTGAAGCGGTTCTTTCAACCGGTGAAATTATACATACCGGCGTGCAAACCAGCAAGGGAGTGGTAGGATATGATCTGACCCGGCTTCTTATCGGATCCGAAGGGACCCTTGGGATAATTACCAAGATAACATTGCGTCTCTTGCCCCTTCCCGAAGCTGTAAGAGCTATGACGGCTGTTTTCGACAAGCTGGATACCGCAGCGGAAACGGTTTCAGAAGTCATCAGGCGCGGTATCATCCCTCGAACCATAGAATTTATGGATAATGCTTCAATTCGGTGTGCAGAAAGCCGGCTAAAGATAGGTCTGCCGGTTGAAGCCGAAGCGTTGCTGCTGATAGAAGTGGACGGGAAAGTCGGTGAGACTGAGGTGCTTATAGAGCAATTAAAAGCGATGTGCATATCCTTGGGGGCAAAGCGTATTAAAATAGCCGAGACCAAACAGGAGATTGATAATCTCTGGAAAGCACGCAAGGCGATTTCTCCGGCCCTGTTCCAGTTCGCCCCGGATAAGATCAATGAGGATATTGTTGTTCCAAGAAGCAAGATTCCTGATATGGTTAGAAAAATAAATTCCTTAAAGGAGGAAACCGGGCTTACTATGGTGAGTTTCGGGCATGCCGGTGACGGGAACATCCATTTTAATATAATGCTTGACAAGAAGAATAAAACGGAACTGAAAAAAGCTGAGTACGCAATTGATGTCCTGTTCGACTATGCCCTCAAACTCGGGGGCACGATTTCTGGTGAGCATGGGGTCGGAATAACAAAAGCCGCATACATAGAAAAAGAGATCGGCTCTGTTGAGCTTAACCTGATGAAAAAAATAAAAAAGGTTTTTGACCCTAAAGGGATATTAAACCCCGGTAAAATTTTTCCGAGCTAAAATTGTAACCGCTCACGGATTTTTTGTAATCCCAAATTCCAAGCGCCAAAAATCAATTAAATCCCAAATTCCAAGTACCAAATTCCAAATTAACCCGCCTTAGGCGGGTAAATCTCAAATCTCAAGCACCAAATCTCAAACAAATCTCAAATCTCAAACTCCAAATTCCAAATCGGTTCAAAAGTGATTGTTTTTTTTGTTTGGGATTTTGAATTTCGGTCATTGGAATTTATTTGTTTTTTGGGATTTGTTATTTGGAATTTCCATTGTCCCAACTACTCTGTGAACCGATACCTAAAATTTAATCATACCTGAAGGTCGTTTGAAATCGATTTGTTTCACAGAATGAACCTGTTATAAATGTATTTTTACATTGAAAGCCTGATCCTCTGGGCCAGGATTTTTACTGTATTTTGATAAACATCTCGCTAGAAGATATCAAATCCTCTAATAGCTCCATCCGGTTATTTTTATTTCGATCTATGGCACAACGCAGCCTTAACGCACAAAGCTTTTTGCAGATCGGATCCCCGATGTTGAAATTACCGAAACATCCAAGATGATCGTCAAAAGAGATTTTATTCATTAATTCCTTTTTCATGCTGTATCCTTTAACTCCAACAATGAAAGCATTTCCTCATGAACGTTACTGTTGGTTGCAAGAATTTCTTTTTTATAAATATTAAACGGTTTATTTGAAAAATCTGTTACGGTCGCTCCGGCTTCTCTTGCGATCAATTCCCCGGCGGCGGTATCCCAGGGCTTTAAATTCTGTTCCCAGAATCCGTCAAATCGCCCACAGGCTACAAAACAAAGGTCTATGGCTGCTGATCCGAGTCTGCGTACTCCCTGAGAGGCTTTCAAGCATTTTGAAAAACGGGTCATCAGGGGATTGAAACAATCTATCAGATCATAAGGGAACCCGGTGACCAGCAAACTCTCTGAAACTGTTTGTGAGTTAGAGACTTTGATGGGGCGGCCGTTGAGTTCGGCGCCTTTGCCTTTTACGGCAGTAAAGAGTTCTCCGGTTACCGGGCTTAAGACAATGGCGATAACTGTATCACCGCTCAAAGCAAAAGCTATGGAGATAGCGAAAAGACCGAGGCGATGTGCAAAGTTTGTCGTACCGTCCAGAGGATCGACAATCCATTTATGATCAGCTTTGCCTTTGTTCAGACCGCTTTCTTCTGCCAGGACAGTGTGATCAGGGAAGGCTTTTTTAATTGTCCCTATGATTGTCTTTTCGGATTCGGTATCCGCCTCTGTAACAAGATCAATGACGCTTTTTTTATCGACTTTGGATTTCCCTCCGCCATAATGCGACAAAAGCACCCTCTGGGCTTTATAAGCGGCGGCGATACCGACTCTTTTTACAAGTTCCAGATCCATAAAAAATGAATACAACGGCTAACGGATTTTTTAAAATTCCAAATTCCAATTACCAACTTACAACTAAATCCCAAATCTCAAGCATCAAATCTCAAATAAATACCAAATCTCAAGCACTAAATTACAAATTAACCCGCCTTAGGCGGGTAAATCTCAAATCTCAAGCACCAAATCTCAAACTCCAAATTCCAAACCGGTTCAAAAGTGATTGTTTTTTTTTGTTTGGGATTTTGAATTTCGGTCATTGGAATGTACCTGCCCTGTTAAATAAATCGTAGATTTAATGCGAAGCATTATTTAACAGGGTAAATGATTTGGGATTTGTTATTTGGAATTTCCACTAACTCAATTACTTTGTGAACAGATACGAATGAACCTTTATATTTATTTTTATTTAGATGTCAACCATAAATTATTGATGATTTTCGATTGATGAATTCGTAAAAAGACACATATTCAACTCTATTCTGTTGAGAAACCTTTTATATGATGTGTCGAAGTTTCTATCTTTTCAATCAGGGGGGGCAAAGTGGATTCTACGTTGGCTGAGATAGCTGTTCCGCCAAGGGTCCCGGTCAGCGTATCAACAATTATTTGGTCAACGAGATCCTTTTTGTTCAGAACCCGGATTAAGGGAATATTATGCAGATTAAGGTCGGCAAGTATTCTTTCAACAGACTCGATCTGGTCTTTAAAACGAGGATTGCTGATATCAATCACATGCAACAGAAGGTCTGCGTTGTCAAGTTCTTCTAAGGTCGCACGAAAAGCAACCATAAGGTCTTTGGGGAGGTTTTTGATGAATCCCACAGTATCCGTAATGATGACTTCTATATCTCTGGGAAATTTAAGGCGTCTGCTGGAAGGGTCCAACGTGGCAAAAAGTCGGCTTTCAACCCGAACATTACTTTTTGTAAGGGTGTTCAGCAGGGTAGATTTTCCGGCATTGGTATACCCTATAATGGAGATAACAGCCAGCTCCTTTTTAGTGCGCTTTGCCCTTTGCTGCTTTCTCTGTTTCATTACAAGAGACAATGCATTTTCCAACCGTGCTATCCGGTTGCGCACCCGCCTGCGGTTTATTTCCAGCTTTGTTTCTCCGGGCCCGCGACCGCCGATACCACCGGTCAAACGTGACATGGCGGTATTTTTTGTAATAAGCCGTGGAAGCAGGTATTTTAGCTGGGCAAGCTCAACCTGAAGTTTTCCTTCCTTTGATTGGGCCCGTTGAGCAAAAATATCAAGAATCAATTGGGTTCTGTCAATTACCTTCAGATCTGTCTTATTCGTAATCGACCGGATTTGGGACGGGTTTAATTCTTGATCAAAGATTATTAATGTTGCTCCTTTCTGAAGTGCCAGAATGATCAGATCTTGAAGTTTCCCCATGCCCATAAGGAATCTGGTATTTAATTTGCGGCGTTGCTGCAGCACCGTTCCGACGATCTCGATGCCACTCGATGCAGCCAGATCTTCCAGCTCTGCCAAAGAGGCCATGGCGGCATGTCCGGAGATCGTCGTAACACTGACAAGAAGCGCTCTTTCTTTTCCGGTATCGGCTTCAAATAAAGACGTTATATGGGCAAGTTCTGCTTCAAGTGACTGGATAAGGTCGATACATCCGATATCGAGTTGGTTGGGATTCAGAGGCTTTAAAATCTCAAACGGCTTTCCGGCTGAACTTTTTGGTAAGATATAACCCGCATGAACTCGATGAAAGTAACCCTCCCGGGTCATTGTGATTGCAGCCATGATGTCAAGTCTTAAAAGGGCAAGGTCGGTGAGGTCTTCGCTTGTCAATGGTTCATTATTCAGATGGGTGTGTATGCATCTTAGCCCTTTCAGACGACCTGGAGCCACACGATATTCACTGGTATCCGGGATGACAATCCCATGATGGTTTCCAACAATTACATAGACTGTTTTTCCCTGACGGTCTATAAGAAGGCCTATCTGCCGACGAATTTCATGGGAGAGACTGCTTATGTCTCGAGCAAGTTCGAATGTAATAAGGAACTGAGGTGGAAGGCGACGGCGATATAGATTTTCAAGCCTTCGGATCTGACCGGCCTTAAGCCCGCCGATATTCCCAAAAAGCCTTTTCATATTGATTGATCAGTTTATTTAATCTTGAAAACCTGGTCCTTTGGGCCAGGTCAGAGTTAGATGGCTTTGCCTTGGAGTTTTGTGTCTAAAATCACAAATTCCAAGCACCAAATTACAAATTAACCCGCCTCAGGCGGGTAAATCACAAATTCCAATATTCAATGACCAAAACCTTCCATTACGAGACATTGTTTAGATTTTCGAATTTCGGTCATTGGACATTGTTTGATATTTGTAATTTGATATTTGTAATTTTTGAACTTCCAACAAAGCAAATCCCCTCCGGGAATAAAACAAAGCCTGGTCCAGGATTCTTTACTCTCTGGCGGTGTAATTTTCAAACCGAGTGTATGTGTCCAAAAATGTCAATATGGTGAATCCGGTGGGACCATTTCTCTGTTTGGACACGATTAATTCTGCTTTGCCTTTATTGGGATTGTTTTCATCTTTGTTGTATAATTCATCCCTGTAAAGAAAAGCCACGACGTCGGCATCCTGCTCTAAGGCTCCGGACTCTCTCAAGTCTGCAAGCTGCGGACGTTTATCACTACGTTCTTCCAGTTTTCTGTTCAACTGGGAGAGTGCAACAACCGGAAGATTGAGTTCTTTGGCCAAGGCTTTTAAAGATCGTGAGATTTCCGAGATCTCAAGATCCCGCCGTTCGGCCGAGGCGCGGCTTTTCATGAGCTGTAGATAGTCAATAACGATAAGGCCGATATCTTTTTCCATCTTTAACCTGCGGGACTTGGCTCTGATTTCAAGAGCGGTAATGTTGGGAGAATCATCAATAAAAATCGGTGCTTGAGACAAAACTCCGGCAGAATCCGTAATTTTTATCCAATCGTCCTGGCTTATGAATCCCCTTCTTAAGCGAGAAGAATCAATTCTTGCCTCGGAGCTGAGCATTCGCAGGGATAGCTGTTCCTTGGACATTTCAAGGGAGAATATGGCAACAGGAATATTTGCGTCTACGGCGGCATTCTTTGCAATATTCAGGGCAAGAGCTGTCTTTCCCATACCCGGACGTCCGGCCAGGATGACAAGATCGGATTTCTGTAACCCTGCAGTTAGCTCATCAAATTTAGTGAAGCCTGTGGCAACACCGGTAACCAGAGCCCGGTTACCCTGGCGCTCTTCAAGAACATCAATATTGCTTTCGATTATCTTGCCAATGGGATAAAATGTGGGTCTGATTTTATTTTCGGATATCTCAAAAATGGAACTTTCGGCAAAGTCAATGACGTTATCCACATCACCTCGATCCTCGAAGCACCGTTTGGCTATGGAATTTGCTTTTTCAATAAGACGTCTTAAACAGGCCTTGTCATAGACGATTTTGGCATAATACTGTGCATTTACAGCGAGTGGGACAGTATCTACAAGATTTGCAAGATATGCTGCTCCGCCGATCTCTTCCAGCCGGTCATGCTCTCTTAAAATATTGGTCAATGTTACCAGATCAACAGGCTCATTTCTCGAAAAAAGTTCTGATATGGCGGAGAATATTTTCTGATGAGCAGATCTGTAAAAATCCTCGGGCGAAAGGATCTCAAGGATTTCAAGCAGCGTATTGTTGTCTACCAGAATTGCGCTTAAAATAGATTCTTCGGCCTCAAGGCTCTGGGGTGGAAGATGATAAAGATAGGGATCTTTTCCGGTTTTTAACTTTTTATCTGTCATAAGGATTCAAGTTAGTTCGTTTCGACCCGGTTGCCATTCCATTATTTTTACCCCGTGAAACTTTTTTCTATTTCACTGGGGACATGTCCGAGCTAAAAATATAAACCTATCCCGGATAAACCGGCCTCCGGCTCGGAGAGAAATAACAAATCACAAGCATCAAATCTCAAATAAATACCAAATCTCAAGCACTAAATTACAAATTAACCCGCCTTAGGCGGGTAAATCTCAAATCTCAAACAAATCTCAAATCTCAAACTCAAAATTCCAAACCGGTTCAAAAGTGATTGTTTTTTTTTGTTTGAGATTTTGAATTTCGGTCATTGGAATTTATTTGTTTTTTGGGATTTGTTATTTGGAATTTACACAAACTCAACGACTCTGTGAACGGTTACGATATTCTTTTTCCCCCCTGTTATAGCGGGATAGAATTTCTGAAACGTTTATTCGGGCACCACTTCAATAATAATTTCAGGCTCCACATCCTTGTAAATACGAATAGGGACTTTAAAGGTCCCGATATTTCTAATGGGTTCATTAAGCAAAACCATCCTTTTCTCCACCTCAATATTCTTTCCTGCAAGGGCATTTATAATATCACGGGTTGAAATCGAGCCGTAAAGACGATCCTCTTCACTTACCTTTGCACCAATGGTACATACGACGCCTTCAAGTCTTTCTGCCATCTCTTGGGCAAATTCTTTCTCCTTGGCAATCTGGAGCTCAAATTTGGCTTTGTCCTGCTCCAGCATTTTGCGATTTTGAGACGTGGCAAGCACCGCCTTGTTCTGAGGTAAAAGGTAGTTACGGGCATAACCCTTGGCAACGGTTACCTCGCTACCGATTATTCCTAATGATTCGATGGTTTCTTTCAATATTATTTTCATTATAAGTCTCCATTTAAAATGGGTTAATTGTTTTTATTAGGCGATTAGCGATGCCAGATCGACAATTTATTATCGATTTTTGTAGTATTTTGTATTTATTGATTAATAGTGAGCTAAAGTTTGAAGTGAACTAAAGTGAGCTAAAGTTAAGGAAATCGTCACCGGTGCAACACATTTAATATTTAAATTGATAGAATACCTTAACTTTAGGCACTTCAAACTTTAGTTCACTTTAGCTCACTTTTTCGGCTGGTTCGGGCTATGTTCTAATTTTCTGAAATTAAGCCACATATCAAACAAGCCAAGTCCTATTATAACGATCAGTACCACCTGCTGCAGGGCAATAAGACTGTATAAAAACACCCTGAGCATACGGGGAAATCTTTTTTTTTCAAAATAGAACGATACAATGGCAATCCCTTGAAAAAAATATATGGTTAACATGATTAAAAGGCCGTTTAAACCTAAAAATTTAAAAGTTCTCTCAGGCAAAAGGAGCAACAGACCGCATCCGATGATACCCCATACAAGAAATTCCGGCGCCTTCCAGAGCTTGAGGGAACCAAATGAAGGGTAAAAGATTCCGCGGCTTTTTAATATCGGTTTTGCCACCAGCAAATTCGTCCAAGATACAAAAAAAGTTGAAGCCACTATAAGCGCAGGAATGATTCTAATCAGAACATACTCAATATTTTCCAGTGAATTCGAAATCATGTGGATACTTTCCTGCGATACCCCCATGTTTTCGTAAATTTCTAATGTAAGCTTGAGGTTTTTGGATACATATTCTGCGACAAGGGCATAACATTCTTTATTTGATAAATTACTGTAAAAGAGCAGACCGACAATACCTATAAATATCACGGAACCGCACGTATATAGCATTGTCTTTTCAATGGAAAGATCCCGCTCAATAAGTTCACCCAGGACAAAGCCGAGCAAAAGTAGTTCAACAAAGAACAAGATGTCGATTGATACCCCCCCGAGAACGGCGATCATTACTATGATGGTTATAATCGGGATGAAAGCTCCAGTCGTTCTGCCGAGCTTTGAGCGATAGAAAAGAGTCGGCAGGGGGATAAACAGAGAACAAAAGAACCCGATAATCGGCATATAAACTGACATTACAAATATAAGGCTTGTGATCGCAATGCCGCTTACGATATCCTTTGGGATATCCCCTCGAATAGTTCGAGGCATTACTTTTTTCTCCTTTGAGGCCAAGCCCCTAAGTTCTTTAAGTGTAATCCATTGTTCCAACGAAAGGCAGAAGGGCAATTGTACGTGCACGTTTGATTGCACGAGTCAAGGCACGCTGGTGTTTTGTACATGTTCCGGATATACGCCTAGGAATGATCTTGCCACGTTCTGTTGTAAAATACCGAAGTGATTTTACATCCTTGTAATCTATAACCAGACTAATGTCGGCACAGAAACGACACACTTTGCGACGATGAAATACTCTCTTTTTTCTGTTCTCGCCCGTTCTTTTTTTCCTGCGGACAAAGGGTGCAACCATTTTATATCTCCTCTACATTACTTTCGGGTGATGTTGTTTCGTTTCCTACAGCTTCATATTCCGGAGCATCGGAAAGCTTTGTATCGGCATTAGATTCATTATTTTCGACGGCATCGGATTCATCGCTTTGTTCGGTTTGGACTTTCTCGGCTTCCGTCCTGGCTATTTCTTCTTTCACGCTTTCAATATCAACGTCTTTTTCGAGCAAAACCGTCATATATTTTAGTACCCGATCATCAATCCGGAAAAATCGTTCAATTTCATTTACGAGTATTCCTGCTCCACAGTAATCTAAACGAACATAATAACCACGAGGTTTCTTTTTGATTTCATAGGCGAGCTTTCTGGCGCCCCATTCGTCAACCACAACAAGCAGACCGTTATGCTGGAGAAAAAGATCTTTTAATCTCTCAAAAAGGGGAGCGCGCCCTTCTTCAGAAAGATCGGGGTCGATAATAAAAATTGTTTCGTACCGTCTCATATAACCTCCTTTTGGATATGAAGCCCTAACCCGGATAAACCGGAAAAGTTAAAAGTGATCTAAATCCGCCAAAGTACGGTGGCGGATAAAGTTAAAAGTGAGCTAAAGTTAAAGAGTCACTATGCTACGGCTGTTTATTTCAGCTAAAATTGACAGAATACCTTAACTTTAGGCACTTTAGTTCACTTTAGGCACTTCACACTCAATAAATTTAGATATTTTTTATCATAAAAAACACTAAAATTATCAATAAGCGCCTATTAGAGCAAGGGGTGGTGAATAAAAACGTTATATCTAAATTAGAAAAAACAGAATGTCAACCAATATTCGCAACCGTTCGCAGGTTAAATGTTATCAAGAAATTCAAGGTCCTTTGCCTGGGTGTTTTTGGTGCCGATGGTAAGAATTTCGATCTTGCCATCTTTTGTTTTGCGGAAATAAAGGCGGCCTTTATATGCAAATATTACCTCTTGGACCGTGGCCCGACCTTTTTTCCCGAACACCTTTCTTTTAACCAACACAAAGCTTGGGTCTTCATTAAGCTTGTGGATGATCTCTTCTCCTTTCATTTTCATGTCATCCGTAAGGTCAAAAAAACCGTTCAGGGCTCTTTTGTTGACAGATATATTTTTATAAAGCGTTTTAAATCGTTTCCGGACCGTATTAAAATTATTTGTTTTTTGCTTGTTCTCTTTTTGCCTTTCCTTTTCATAGAGTTTTATTTTTTCTTTTAAGGCATTAATTTCCTCCTGCTTCTCATTCTGTAACGCAATATTTTCATTAATATTTTCTTCGAGTGCAACAATTTCTTTTATCAAATCATCTTCGTTTTTGCTGGCTCTGATCCTCTCATGTACAAGTTTTCTTTTTATCTTAATAATTTCAGCTATAAGTTTTTGTTTGACTTTTATTAGGTTCTTAAGTTTGCTGGTATGATTTTTTTCGAATTCCAGAAGCCGTGCTATCTCAGTCTCTTTTTCGGTGTCCTCCTGCCTGGCTTTATTTATTCCTGTCCTATAATAGAAAAATAATACAAGTACGGATATACAGATGTAAAAAGCAAGTATGGTATTTGAAAGCAGGGTGTTATGCTCAAGTATTAAGTCGACATTTACCACAAGGCCTTCATTCATGAGGTTGTAGTTGTCAGCGGCTACTTGTATGGGGGCAGACGGAGGGATGTCACCTTCTTCATCATTAAAAACAGCAGGATATAAAATCGTGTTTTGTTTTGTGGCAACGGTTACCTTTGCTTTAACCCCCAATGATAGCATCGCCTTGTTTTGAAGATAGCGGTCAATATTATTATTTATGGCATCTTTCAGTCTTACGCTCCCATCAAATAAAGGGCGTGTATCTCCCGTATAAATATCTCCTATCTCCTTTGCATACCGCTTATTAAGATGACTCTCAATCGATTGTAGAGAAAATATATAAAGAATCGGCGGCAAAAGGATACATAATATAAGTATCTTAAAGGAAAGAAATTTCAAAACCACATCCTCTGAGTACGGATCGTTTTTTTAATGATTGAACATAAAAGCTTATAGTGTGGATAATATCTGTCGAGCCTCATCGGCGCCCTCAAATTCTTGATCCAGATTCAAAGCCTTTTCCAGTTCCGCCCTAGCCGGATCCTTGTCGCCTTTTTTATAATAGGCCAGGCCCAGATGATAGTGCACAACCGCATTATCAGGCATTTGTTCCAGGCTGTCCGCAAACTCACCGATGGCGCTGTCAAACAAACCCTTTTTGTAATAAATCAAACCTAGTGTGTCCATTACATTGGGGTCATTGGGAAGTTTTTCCTTTGCTTTTCGTGAAAGCTCTAAGGCCTCGTCGATATTTTTGTTTTGCATTACAAGCAAATAAGCAAGGTTGTTGGCAGCCGGAGCAAAGTCCGGGTTGATGTCGAGGGCTGCTCTGTAATGCTTTTCTGAAAGATCAACCCTTTTTTGCATATCATAAATAGTACCCAAAAGCATATGGGGAGCTGTCTGCTTAGGATTTTTTCCCAAGACATTCTTATATTGTTCAATGGCTTTATCCTCTTTTTTCTCTGTAAGATATATTCTGCCAAGGGAATAATAAGGGCGTAGGAAATTCGGGTTTTCTTTTAAAGCTTTTTTGAATGATGCTTCCGCTTGTTTTTCTTTGTGCTGGGCAAGGTAGAGTCCTCCTTTTAGATTGTAGATAATAGCCAGTAGTTCAGGAGCGTCCTGTAATTTTTCCAGTTTTTTGTCACACTTTAAAATTGCCGTTTCAAAATCCTTTTTTGCGGCATGCACAAGAATAATATTGGTAAATACATCCATAAGCCTGGGGTTTATGGACATGGCTTTTTTAAAGTTTTCCAAAGCAGGATCATACTCTTTCAGCAAACGCTGCAAAAGACCCAGACGGAAGTATCCCACAGGATTTTCCGGTGCAAGTTTGATTAATGATTCAAATGTGTTCTTTGCTTCCTTAAATTTTCTCTGATACATGTAGACATTTCCTAAAATCATTTTTGCCTGGAAACTATCCGGTGCGATTTCAAGAACCTCCAGGCTTTCTTTCATAGCCAGATTAACATCGCGTTCACCCAAATAAATTTCGGCCAATAGGAGCTTTGCTTTTAATAGCCTGGGATTGAATTCAATAGCTTTGGCAAGGGCTGTCTTTGCCAGCCTGGATTCACCTTTTCCCAAATGTGCGATACCCTTGAAGTAATAGACACGGCCATATCCTGGTTCTTCCTCTATTAGCTGATCAAATAATGTAATCGCTTCGTCAAACTTCCGCTGATAGACAAAGAATTCCCCTTTTAACATTCTGGTCGGAAAATAGTTGGGTCTTTGCTTTAAAATATCGGTGATATACTTTTCAGCATCCCCAATTTTTTTATTCTTAACATAAAACCTTGCGATTGAGTCCATTATCCGAAAATCTTTGGGCTGGAGGTCAAGAGCCTTGTTGTACATGGCTAACGTCTTGTCTTTACTGCCGATAGCATCGTAGAATCTTGCGGTGACCATGTAGGGCTTTATGTTTTTGGGGTTAATCACAACAGCCTTCAGATATGCTGCTTCTGCCTTGTTCATGTGGTTATGTCTAAAGTAAAAATTACCGAGGTCAATAAAAAGAGCTGGATTTTCCGGGCTTATTTCGATGGCTTTCTTTATTTCGGCTTCTGCACGGCCATAATCTTTATTACTGTCGTAGAAACTAAAAAGGGCAAGATGTGGGTCTACCGCTTTAGGATTGATGTGGACTGCCTTTTTAAGAATATTTTCAGCTTCTGAAAACTTTCCCTGACGTGCCAGTATTCGGGAGAGCTCTATATAGGCGCGGGGCTCCTTGTTATTGAGTCTAATAATTTTTTCAAATACAGATACAGCTTCATTCTGCTTTTTTTCCAGTTCAAGGATAACGGCAAGCAGGAATAGCGCCTCTATATTGTCCGGCTCTTTACTTAAAACCGCATCAACTTTTTCCCGTGACTCCTTTAATTTTTTCCCTAATAAATAGAAAGTAGATAGCTTAAGCTGAGCATTTGAGTTTTCCGGATCAAGCTTTGCAACCATTGAATATGCCCTGAAAGCCTCTTGGGGATTTCCGAGATTTAGATGGGTTTGGCCAAGCTTTATATAAGCCTCGACATATTCAGGATCTATATGTATCGCATTCTTGAATTCGAGCTCTGCGCTTTTGTATTCTCCTTTTTCAAAATAGGCGTTCCCTTTTTCAAAATAAGAAGCTTTCTTCTCTTCATTTGATGAGCAACCATACAGCAGAGTAAATACAAAAAGATAAAGAATAAGAAAATTTTTCAAACGGCCCATTGTTTGACCTCCACGGAAATATTTTTTGTGTTACCTAAATTCTGCAAACCTTGTATCAGCGGGATATTCAAGCGGTTAGTTCTGCTTTTAGGAGCATGAATAAACTTTAGCATTAAAACGTTTTGTTTTTCAACAAAAACATTTATGAAATAAATTACATAATTTTTATGTAATTGTAACATAATTTACATAAAAATCAGTCTGACCGAAGCTAAGATACAAGCAGTAAGCCCCGTTTTTTTTATGTATAACTCTCTAATATTTAAAGAAAATAATTTTAATAAAAAAGAATAGCAATTTTATTTTTTTTATGGCATTTTATTTGCAGAAGGTATCTAAAGAATTCGAAAAAAGTTAATAAAGATTTTAGGTGTAAACAATTTTGAACAGGAGAAATCAAGATGAAAAGATTATTAGTGTTTTTATGCGTGGTGTTTATGATCTTAGGAGCTATTGGCTGTAAAAAAGACAGTTCAAGCAGCGCGAGCAATTCAAGTAACCTTGTAGCAACTT
>Ga0114919_10000382_pt1 | contig 33872 bp, 23 predicted proteins | sample BlataG_FD_88682 | JGI IMG/M metagenome (GOLD analysis project Ga0114919, IMG submission 88682) | Deep subsurface microbial communities from Black Sea to uncover new lineages of life (NeLLi) - Black_00105 metaG | ecosystem: Environmental > Aquatic > Marine > Oceanic > Sediment | place: Atlantic... | reverse complement strand
GTCTCTGTCTCTGTCTCTTTTTCTTTTGCAGTGGTGCCTTCAACAAGGGGCAAGGAAATTCTGGCAGTAACTTGAAAGGCCAGGGTTTGACCAATTAAGAGAGGAGATTTTAAATACGTCCATGTCTGACAGCAGGATTGGTGATCCATTTTAGGAGGCGTTGTTCCATTATGCATGTCTTTTAGGCTGTTTTTTTTTTGTTCTTTTTGTGATTGAAAATGAGAGTGAGAGTTAAATCTATATATGTAGGAAGGAAAGGCCTGAACCCTAAGTTTCTGAAGACAAACCATTTTTGCAACCTTTTATCCTTCGGTCAGATCTCTCATCATAATTTTAATAATAAATGTGCAGTTCTGTTAAGCTAGGAGTTGTAACGATGTGCATTGATTAAACAATTACAGTAGAGTATAGGTTTAATGGACTAATACATGAAGATGATGGTACAGTACTAATAGTAACACTACTCTACAGAATGGACTGTGGCCCACTGTGTAGCAAATATATTCATGGCTATATCCGTCATGATAGTTCAAAACTCAAGAAGAGAGCTGCAGAAGCAAATGCAAGGGGGGGATGGAATGGAGAGTTGTGTGGACAAGCTATGCCGTTGCAGCGCTCTCGAACATGAATATAGTTAATCAAGTCATTGCCATGAACATCTGATCAACGACATCCAGGCCTGGGTTGTGAATTTCCTAGGAAATCAAAAGGGTTTCCCTCTGAGAAATCATTCAGCGATCATAAGTATTCATTTATCGATCAAATTCTACATTTCATGGAGTTGATATGCATGGGAAAAATGGAACTATGGCACGCATTGACCCAGCTAGGACTGATTGAAATTCCCAGTTCAGAAGATACCACCATTACCCTTACCATCATCTGTTTCAATAGCAAAGTCTTCTTCACGCATTAAGTTCTTGTGGAGATGATGGTACACTATTATTTAGCAATGCTTTGTTTTATTACTCCTATAACTTCTCATAGTTTACATAGAGTTTTTCCAACAAGCAAGTAGAAAGTTAGTCAATGGCAATTCTCCATCTCTATTACTATTCAACCTACTCCTCCTCCTCCCAGTAGCCATCAACACTTCTCCTAATGCCATCTTCTTCTGAACCCCACCCCCACCATGCGGAGTAGGTACTGCTGCCTCTCCTGCTGGTTGAGGTATGGCCAGTGGTGGTGGAGGCGGTGGTGGTGGTTTGCTGCTGGGAAAGAAACCCGTTGCTCCAGCCTTGACAGTACCACCCAATGTACTATCACCCATCACAGTACCACCACCACCGCCCATCACAGTACCTCTTCTCTTTCTTTCTACGCAGACAGCAATCCTTGCCTCCATGTCTCCTGGCTTCTCCGCTACGCACACAAACGGATGCATCAACAAATCTATTGCGCTGGGCCGTTGAGAAGGATCCTTTTGTAAACACAGGCACACAAAATCTTCAAATTCTCTGCTATACGCCCTCCCACTACCACTCTTCATTTTACTTGATGTACTAGCGAGGGTGGGGGGCTGCTCTCTCACGATGGCAAACAGTGCTTGGATGTTGGCAAGGTGAGAGTGAGGGGGGTTGCCTTCTGCCATTTCAATAGCTGTCACTCCAAGTGACCAAATGTCCACTGATTCATCATAGCCACCCACTTCTTCATTCTTATTAGCATTAGTAGCATTAGTAGAATTAATGCCAGGAGAAGTAGTAGATGTATTTGGTGTTGTCTTGGTAGGCAGAGTCTGAGCAATGACCTCAGGAGCCATCCACAAAGGACTCCCAACAAATGTCCTCCTCTTCGCTGCGGTCCCAGTCAGCTGAGCAGATACTCCAAAATCCGATACTTTCACTGCTCCTTGATCTGATAGCAGTATATTGGCTGCTTTGATGTCTCTGTGTATCCGATGATCTGCATGGAGATACACAAGGGCATTCAGTACTTCTCTCAGAATATAGGCTATATGAGGCTCTGGAAGGTAGTAGTTTTGGTTATTAGATGATGGTGATGGTGATGATGATGATGATGATGATGTGGGGATGGGGATGGTGGTAGGGAAGATGAGGAGATCTGCGACTGATGCAGCTAGTAGCTCCATGGCAATCATTAGCCTGGCGGTTCCGGGGAGCAACACTGCCCCATAGTACTCGGTGATGTTGGGAGACTTGCATGTCTTGAGGATGGCTATTTCTTGTTGGATTTGTTCTATATCTTCTTCTATGTCATCTAGATCTATGACTTTGACTGCTATATTTCTATCTGCTACGGTGTCGTAACTGAAAGGAGAAGAGGAAAGGTGAGGGGAGGTGGGTGAGAGAGTTGAGATTGAGACGTGAAGAGTCGAGCTGTGGGGAATTGGGACGGGATTGGGTGTTGCAGTTGAGTATTTGATGGAATCATTGACTTACCCTTTGTATACCTGGCCAAATGTTCCAGATCCAATGAGGTCTAGGAGCTTGTATCGTTCGTGTGGACTTTGTCCTCCACCTGATCGGTTCTGATTCATTGGGAAAGTGAACTATGGGGGGTTGTTTTGATGATATACACTGTAACAATCATCTATGGAGTAAGCAACGATACCGAAAAGAATGCAATCAGATGATCTTCAGGTCTCGTTCTTATGATGTGTACTCACGCCGACATCGGTCAGCAATGATGTGCATACTGTCGTTTGTCACTGCCAAACGAAAGCATTCTGATAGACAGGTATTTCTGCTGACCCCTCAAGATATGAGTGCAATAAGGACAGCAAGATTGTTGTTGGAAGTGATCTATTGAAAGTTTTGAAGATAAATCAGAATAAAAGGTGAGGAGAGAACATGGGAAGGTTGGACGATTGTCAGGAGCGGTGAGAGGAGCTTTTGCAAGACTAAACTAGATGAAATGGTGCCCAAAGTACTTTGAATTTGAAAGTATATCCACTAAAGTAAATTCAACGTAATAGAACAATTTGGTGAAATAAGAAGAGGGAACAAGGAACAGCCGTCAGGATTCATCACGGCCATTTTGTTTAGAAAATATGGCAGCAATAACACTTCGCCCTGAAGAGGAGAAGTTATTCGAGGGACAACCTAAAGGATTCCCCTTTGGTGACTTCAACTATGACGACGTTATGCTCCCAGAAGGTGATGACATGGACATTGCTAGTGATGATGACGCAGATACGCAACAAGAAGACCTCCAACAGGACAGTGCATTCGGCAATGTCATAATTATCAACAACATCCCTAAAGTCTCGCAAGAAAAGTATGAGAAGCTTACTAGCATCCTCCGCAAGCTCGCCTCTGGAACTGGCAACGTCCGCGAAGGAGGCTTGCACCACCCTCAAGATGCCTCTAACACTACCAAGGGCTATGCATTTGTAGAGTATGACACTCCAGAAATGGCTAGAGCAGCTGCTATTGCCCTCCATGGCTACCAATTAGACAAAAACCACAAGTTCACCGCCCTTTTACTCGATGACTGGGAACGCATTCGCAACGCCCCCGATGCCTACACTGAGCCTGCCACCCACCCCTTCAAGCAAGGGGAAGACCTGTTTACTTGGCTATCAGACAAGAGAGGTAGAGACCAGTTTGTCATCCGATTCGGTGATGAAACTGAAATCTACTGGAATGATCCAGCCAGGCAACAAGGAGACGCTGTTTACAAACGCTCCTTTTGGTCGGAGACATTTGTAGAATGGGGTCCCCGTGGTAGTATCCTGGCTACAATGCACAGGCAAGGTGTGGCTGTATGGGGTGGAGACCAGTGGGAGAGATTGCAGAGGTTTAGTCATATTGGTGCTTCACGTATTGCCTTTTCTCCATGCGAAAAGTACCTCCTTACGTATTCAGAAATGCCTCCCAGAGGTGGTGGTAAAACAGCAGGCCCTGAGTTTCTCCTCCATGTGTTTGAAACAAGGACTGGTAGAAAGTTGAGAACATTTGAAGGTCCTCAAGCAGAATATGCAGTTGGAGCAGCTGCTCGTAGTGGAGGTAGTGGGTTGCTGCAGTGGCCAGCGTTCAAATGGAGCGGTGGTGGGGATCCCAGTACTCCTAGGTTTTTAGCTCACTTGAAGGCCAATGGTGTGGCAGTATATGCTGCACCTGATATGGGAATGCTTGATAAGAAAACAATTAAATTGGAAGCTATAGAAAGCTTTGAATGGAGTCCCACTGAGCCAGTATTTGCAGCTTACCAGGCTGAAAACGGCAACTTGCCAGCCAGTGTGGTTTTGATCAAATGCCCAGAACGCGAAACACTAAGAGCTAAGAACTTGTTCTCAGTGGCTGATCTTGCGAAGTATTGGCACCCTCAAGGTGACTATCTTGCTGTCAGAGTAGAGAAATGGACCAAAACCAGGAAGAGCACCACCACCAACCTGGAGCTGTTCAGTCTGAGAGAGAAGAACGTCCCAGTCGACATGCTGGAACTGCCCAACAAGGCCGAGAAGATCCTGACTGTTGCTTGGGAACCCAAAGGACACAGGTTCGCCATTCTTCACGGTGAAGTCCAACGCCCCAGCCTATCAATCTATTCCATGAAGGATGCCAAGGGAGCAGTGGGCACAACACACCTCCACACGCTGCCCAACAAACAAGCCACTCAGCTTCACTGGTCTCCAGCAGGGAGGTTTTTGGTCCTTGCTGGCGTCGGTCAGGGGCACAATGGGGGACTGGAGTTTTGGGATGTTGACGATATGAGTTTGATGGGAGCTGGAGAGCACTTCATGGCTACAGAGGTCACATGGGACCCCACTGGAAGGTACCTTTCTACTGCTGTCACTGCGCATAATCAAATGGAAAATGGCTTTGTCATATGGTCCTTTGCAGGACAACAGTTGTATAAAACCAATAGAGACAGGTTCTACCAACTCTCATGGAGACCCAGACCCCCTACGCTGTTGTCAGAGGAGGAACAGAAGAAGATTGTTAAGAATCTAAAGCAATACAGTAAGAGATACGATGAGGAAGATGAAGCTTTATTGGCCTCTGCAGATGCAGAGTTGCTGGCAGAGAGGTCGAGGTTGGGGGCAGAGTGGAGAGACTGGCTGAGCAGTAAGAAGGAGTATATCGATAGGCAGGTTGGAGGGAAAGAGGGGCTTATTTTGGGGAGGTATGGGCCTGATAAATTGGCAGCGTTGGAGAGGCATACTATTGCTGATGTGGAAGTGAGTGTGGTTGTGGATCAGAAGGAGGAGCCTGTTAAAGGTGGTCTTTGAATTGATTTGAATAAGGATTAGGAGTAGGTCTTGTAAGTTGAATGGATGTACATGTATGCTTGCATTTCAATAAGTGAAATAACATGGGAAAGCTAAGAAGACAGGAATGAGAAGACAGGAAGAGAGAGATATCCCCTCCCCCCCTCCCACCATCACCCCTGTCTTCCTCTTCCATCAATCTTGTATGTAATCGTATAGCGAAGGATACAGCTTTTTTTGAAAATTCAGCTTTTTGAAACTCTCTGCCTAAATAATTAGCAGGATGAGCTCTCGTTACCTTGCGATCCGTTTCTATGATCAGTACACTCAATTCTCTTGCTGTTTTCCCTCTAAATCTCTGGGTAGGAGGACGTTTAGAGCCACAAGGGATGCCTTGTTTGGTTTCTGGGTCAATAGCTAGACCATTGGAGTTGACTACATTGGTGTAGTACTCTGCTACTATGTGATAAGTGGTTCTATCTATGCATATGATGAAGTAACAGTCGATGATGGTGATGGCTATAAGAATATAAAGGTAGGGAGAAAGTAGAGGATCCTGTATTTTTGTCGTTGCAACCATGTAGGCTCATCAACAATTGTCAAAGCCGCTGAACCTTGGCATACCATCAATCAAATGTATAAGTCCATACCAATGTTTCTAAGTCCAGCACAGTGATAATTATCTTCTGTTTTGCCAATAAATTAAATCAAACTGCACAAATCGATTCAAAAAATATGAGGCCTTTGTTTGAATTATTTTTCATCATCTTCCTCACCATCCATATTCCAATCGTCTTATTCGTCGATTGCCAGGTATGACTATCCGGCACACCCACGGAATTATTTCTGATCACTTCAAATAGTCTGATCCTTCCCCCGCTCGTCGCTCCCCCACCTCTCCCCTCGCCCATTTTCCTCCAGGCCATGATCCCCCCATTCCTAGTCCCATCAGCAGCTCGCCACCTCGTCACCACCTATGTCAATACCTACCGTGACCCCCTCTTCATCACCTACCCTCTCTGGTATCAATCCCTCGTCACAGCAGAGCTCTACATCCAACTCCCTTTTTTCATCGCTGCACTCTACGCCTTTATCAAACGCAGAAACTGGATCCGTATTCCGGCTATTATTGTAGGCTCCATGATGATTGAGAGTATGGTACCAATATTGACCACCTTGGCTACACATGAAGCCAGAGGGTATGATAGAGCAAAGGTACTGGGTTTCTATGTGCCTTACTTGGTGATACCAATGATGTTGGTGAGTAAGATGGCTATGAGTCCTACTCCTTTTAAAGCATTGAAAAGTGGTGGTGGTAAGGGAAGAGGAGGAGGAAGAACAAAGAGAGCATGAAAGAGAAGGAGGATCTGAAGCGAAGGTCTGACCGAGAGACAGAGAAGAGACTAGAAAAAGTGAAGGAGCAGAGTTTTTTTTTTAAATGACTTGGCGGCCCGTTATTGCACGCATTTTGTTGTCTGTAACAATACACGTATTTGATTGAAAGTACTGAACTCAGCTAGATAGATAGCAAAAGCACCAAAGGGCAAGTTGCCTCCCCAGAACAAACCATCCCAACTACATTACATAACACCGTTTGTTTTATTACGTTGCATTGGGATAAAATATGGTGCAACCAAACGACTCCAAGGCGGCTTTCAAGTCAACTGGAGGTATTAAAATTATTCGCGCCAACAAACCAGCCGCCAAGACCACTGTTTCACAATCTACACACTCCGCCACCGCCGACCAGTTGAGCAACCTCAGTCTCAACGGCAATGGCACCGCCGCTGCAGCAGCAGCAGCCATCGCCACTTCACCAACCACAGAGAGCATGTGGCAGCAACTCATCTCCACTCAAGGTTCCGGTCCATCTGCTGCAAATGCAGCCGCAGCCTCTCTCAGCACCCAACTCGCAGCTGGAGACAAGGGAGCAGCCAAGGCCACAGCAGGCCTGTTCAAGGACCTCGGCCTCCCTGTACTCCTCCAACACAACATCATCACCACCATAGCCACTGGTCTATCAGAAGAATGCCCTCCTTTAGTCAGAGAAGCAGCTTTAATCGCATTTACCGACCTTGCTAAGTGCAACTCCCCACAGTTGGAACCCTACCTCCTCCCCCTTCTCTCCACCATTTTGGAACGTTCGGGAGACAGAATCATCCCAGTCAGAAGACTGGCTGATGCATCAGGGAGAGCTCTCATTGCCACCATCAATCCACATGCAGCAGGAGCTTGTTTGGCCATCCTCACCGCTGTATACTCATCCGCAAAGAAGCCTCAAAGCAAAGCTGCCGCTTTATTGTTAATTAGAGACCTGGCTAATAGAGCTCCTTCTCAACTGGGACATGTTATGATTGACCTCATTCCTCTCCTCACTGAGGGCATGGTTGAAATTCAAGAGGACGTTGCCAAGGCTGCAGCTGAAGCAATGTTGGCTTCCTGCAGAGTGGCAGGTAATAGAGACTTGGATCCCCACATTCCTGCTCTGGTTTCTTGTATAACACATAACGATCAAGTCCCCGACCTCATTGGTAAGTTGTCTGCTACTACATTTGTTCAAACTATTGAAGATGCAGCACTTGCAGTGATGGTTCCACTACTGGAAAGAGCTCTGAGAGAGCGAAGTACCACCGTAAAGAGAAGAGCTACCATTATTGTAACCAATATGTCCAAAATGGTGCAAGATCCAGTGGAAGCAACACCATTCTTACCCAAGTTAATACCAATGTTGGCCAAAGTCAAGGAAGAAGCTGCCGACCCAGAGCTGCGTGAAACGTGTACCAAAGCGTATGATTCTTTGAAAGCTATCGAAGCAGCTGCTGCTATGCAGTGTGAGTCAAGGGGTGTTCCTGCAGAGGCATCTGATGTAGCTGCTGTCATGACTACTATATTGAGCAAATTGACACCCGACTGTGCAACAACTACTGCTGCTACCATCAAGCCAGTAGTGGATTATTGTGCCCTATTGGGAGCTTCTCTCATCAGAAGCAAAATCAGACTTGCAAGAAATTGGGAAGCAGCAGTGGTTCCATATCTCCTCCCTCACATGGGTGACACATCAGCACAAGAAGCCGCCAGAGAGCTGCAACACTGGGCCATCACCCACATGGGCCTGTCCCATGCTGGAGATGAAGACGACGATGAAGATGCTGAAAATGAGCTGTGTAATTGTGAGTTCAGTCTGGGCTATGGAGGAAGAATTCTGCTGATGAATGCCATTCTGAGACTGAAAAGAGGACACAGGTATGCTCTTTGTGGAAGGAATGGTGTAGGTAAGACCACGCTGCTCACAGCAATCAATAATGGACAGGTAGAAGGCTTCCCTCCAAAAGATGTATTGAGAACAGTTATGGTGAATCACGATATTGACGCATCTCAAGCTGAATCTTCAGTGTTGGATTATGTTATATCAGATCCTGATTTAAAGGATGCCCAAGGCCGTGCTGTGCACGTGTTGGAATCAGTTGGATTTGGCACTGCGTTTAGACAGAGACCAGTGAGCAGTTTGTCTGGTGGGTGGAAGATGAAGCTTGCACTGGCTCGTGCTATGCTGTTGAATGCTGATATCCTTCTGTTGGACGAGCCTACAAATCACTTGGACGTGGAGAACGTGGCTTGGCTACAGAACTATCTCATTAATAGTCCTGAAATATCATGCCTCATTATTTCCCACGACTCTGGCTTCCTTGACGCCACCTGCACAGATATTATCCACTATGAAGAACGTAAACTGGTTCTCTATAAAGGAAACCTGAGCGAGTTTGTGAAGAAGAAACCAGAAGCAAGGACGTATTATGAATTAGACAACGCAACGACGTTGAAATTCAAATTCCCCGAGCCTGGTTTCTTAGACGGTATCAAAGCCAAGACTCAGACAATTCTCCGGCTTCAAAAAGCTAGTTATTCCTACCCAGGGAGAAGCGGCAAAACACTGGAAGATGTCAACGTGAGAGTGACTTTGGGTTCAAGAGTGGCGGTACTGGGAGCTAATGGAGCTGGTAAAAGTACGCTGATTAAGATGATGACGGGAGAAACTGAGGCTGATGAAGGGATTGTATGGAAGCATCCCAATTTGCGTATTTCCTTTGTAGCCCAGCATGCCTTTCATCATATTGAACAGCATTTGGAACAGACACCAGTGAATTACCTGTGGTGGAGGTATGGCGGTGGAGAAGACAAAGAGGCGGCTAATAAAGTGACCAGGAAGCTGACAGTGGCTGAACAAGCAGAGAGAGAAAGAGCTATTGCTGCTGGCGAAAAGGTGATCGATTATCTCAACAGCAGACGTATGGGTAAAGGAAAAGAATACGAATATGAAGTTTGTTATGTTAATTTGGGGGTTGAGTGGAATGAGTGGCTGCCCAGGTCAGTGTTGGCAGAGAGAGGGCACAGTAAGCTGGTGGAAACTATGGATTCCAGAGCTGCTGTGTTTTTATCGTACCGTCCAATCACCACTCCAGCTGCCATTGCACACTTGGCAGACTTTGGGCTAGAAGAAGAAATAGCGTCACACAACCCAATTAAAGGCATGAGCGGAGGCCAGAAGGTGAAATTAGTGCTGGCAGCTGCTCTGTGGAGTCAGCCTCACTTGTTGGTCCTGGATGAACCTACAAATTACCTGGACAGAGAGTCGCTTGCAGCGCTTGCAGCTGCAATTAAAGACTTTCAAGGAGCCTGCGTTATGATTTCGCATAATTCTGAATTTACGAGTGCATGCTGTGGAGAGGAATGGTATGTTGCCAATGGAAGGGTGACGGTGAAGGGGGCTCCTCAGTTGCCAGGATCTGTTTCAATGGCCAGCTTGGCGACAGTGTCATCTGTGGCGTCATTGGCCAGTATGAGTGAGATGTCAGCTCAGAGTGATGAATGTGGCGATGAAGAGCTGGATGAGGCTGCGTTGGAGGCAAGGATCAAAGCAAAGGCAGCTGCGAGGGAGGAGAAGGTGGCAAAAGCGAGGGAGAAGAAGGAAGAGAGGGACAGGTTGAAAAAGTTGAAATATAGTAAACGTTTCTAAATATTGATTTGGTTGATATGTAGATATATGTTGCAGTTGAATAGGTTTATACCTTGCATTCTATATATGGCAGGCAATCATGTAATAGATAGACATATACGTAGGTAGTTGAGCTTGATTCAATGGTTGGTTGTTGAGAGAGAGAGAGAAAGAGAGAGAGAGATCACCACCATTCCAACATCATTATTATTCCCACCAAAGAAGAAGAAGGTAGGAAGAGGGAGATGAAGACCTCCAGGTGGTAGCAGTACAGCCTCCTCCTCTGCAAGGCAGCCAAAGACATCAACAACTGACCTTGGCAACAACAACAACATCAGTATCCTAGCAGTGAGAGACTTCTATTCATACTGGGTTGTTTCATCTAATGCAGTGCCTCCAGTTGATGGTATATTCAGAGTAGAGCTGGGTGAACAGGGGAGGCTGAACAAGGCCAAGGACTATGGGTTTCTGGGGGAAGCAGCAGTGGTTGATCAACGGACGATAAAATCTCATACTGCCCCTATTAATTGTATTGAATAAGATGATGTATAGAGCATTCTTTGAGATGAGAGAGGGATAGAAGGCTGCTTTGGCTGCGTCTGGTGTTCCTATAAAGGCTGTGTATAAGTAGATGGAGAGAGAGGGGAGGGAGCTTGGAAAGTGGGAGAAAGCGGAGGGATGTGTGTATTGTTGTTGGGTGTCAAATATATGCAGTGTTCTACATGATCGCCACTTTAAATACTTTTCAAGGAGTGCATACTAGAACAAGAATAGCAACATCTTCCAATGGACGACGAAAGGGAATAGAAAAAAATAAAAATAAAATCCCATTAATTGATAGCGTTTTCCCTTTTTAAATTGCGTGTGTTTATAGATATAGCAGTCTCATCAAGCACATACGCATGCATCACCAGTAGCATTCAAATTGCTGCATAGATGTTGCACTCAAACTGCTCCTCTTCAGCTGGTTTAAAGGAATCACAGTAATCCAGAAATGATCAAGGACACTGACCCAGCTCTTCCTTCGCCAGACAGTAGCAAAGGCAATCTCAAGCCAGAGTTCAGCATCGTAATGGATAAATTTAATCTCCAAGACTCCACCATCAAAGTTTCAAGTAAGTTCTTCACATCCTCCTCTTATGTCGGGCGCCCGTTTTAAATAACACTCTTCCACTCACACTTACTCCTTCCTTCCCTTCCCTGCCTCCCTTCCATCTAGATGACATTGGCAAAGTGCTGTTTGCATCCTTAAATTGGGATAATCCAACTCCAACCATTATTCTAGAGAATGGCGATGCCACTAGATCCTCCTGGCCAGTTCAGGTCCGTACCAGGCCTGGGTCAACGGTGGGCATACCGTTATCCTACGAGCTGATAAGCTTGGCTGACTTGATTAATGATTGTAGTCTGCAAGTAGGAGATTCGATGCATATCAAGTTCAAGAGAAATGCTACTAAAAGAAGTAGAGCTCTAGGTGTGTATTCATTCTCCATCACTCGGGTTGATAATAACAGTAACAACTATGGTAGTGGAGGTGATAGATATGGAGCAAGAGGAAGAGCAAGAGGAAGAGGAAGAGGAGAGGGTGGTGGTGGTGGTGGTGGCGGCGGCAAAGAAAAGAAGAAGAGAAAAGGAAAAGGACCAGTAGCAGAAGAAGTCTTGTTTGATGCTATTGCACAAGTTGTAGCGAGGCAAGAAGAAGAAGCTGAGGACGCTGCTGCTGCTGTTGCTACTACTACTGCTGCTCTCAAGAAAGCAAATGCCGACAAAGGAAACAAGAGAGCCACAAGGGGCTTGACCAAGAAGGAGTTTTCTGAGATCAGTGTTACTGACGACGGTGAAATGGAGGAAGCAGTTGCTGGTAGGTTAAAACAACAAGGCAAACCACCCAACAAGAAGAAGGAAGAAGAACCTGGTAAGAAGACCCCTCCTAAAAAAGGGAAGACGTCTGGTGGTAGCTATGCAGCCCTGGATCTGAAACGACAAGAAATCCTGAGTGCTCTCTCATCTCCTAGGACAAAACCAGTGAATGCCCCGGACCTAGCTCTGTACTCTCAAGGTCATGATCAGGATGCTTTAACCCCTGTTGAGCTGTATGAAAGAATGAAAAACACCTCTGGAAGGCTGGCTGTTGCTGGTGTGACTGATACTGAGTGGCGTTGGATTAGAAAGCATGTACCGATCAAAACAAATGGTCGTGGTTATGCAGAATTTCATCTACCGGATGGCAGCAAGAAGTTGACATCCAGAACGCAAGCCATAGCAAAGATTAGGGCAATCATGGCAAAGTTGCCTAGAGAAGAGCTGGAACAATTGGAAATGGAGGAAATGGATGAAAAATACTTCTCCTACAGCGTTCATGGTACTGCACGAAAAGGTGGAGACTTTAAAGAGGCTGCCAAAGCCAAGCTCGGTGAAAATAATGCAAAGAGGAGAGAAATAGCAAAGGTGGAGAAAGAAAGGAAGAGGGAAGGAGAGAGAAAACGAAGACAGGAAGGTAGAGGGATTGATCCCGATATAAATCTCTCTTACGTAGTAGATGAACGTCTTAGAAAGAGAAAACCTCCACCTCCACCCTCCTCCTCTGGCATAGAAGAGGAGAAGCCTACAGCCAAAAAGGCAAAGAAAAAGGCAGCAGCAGAGTCAGGAGGCACAATAGTCAAGCAAGAAGAGCTGGAAGCAGCATATAAAAGGTTCATCTCCCGCCCTGCCTCTGATCGCTCTCTCTACATGGACGTAGACATCACCCTGTTGGACAGTCCTACTAATTTAATAGGAAGAGGAGTCAACATTTATTGGCCTAGCGAGGGCCAATGGTTTGGTGGCAAGGTTGCAAGTTATGATGCGTCAACTGGAAAACATAAGGTTGACTACTTGGACGAAACTGAGGAAGAACACTACCTGGCAATGTCTAAAATCAAAGCGTTAATTGATGGTGATGAAGTTGCAGTGTGTTTATCTGTAGAGAGGGTACAGGAGCTGGTAGCGGCCTGGCAGGAGCATTGTGACGTGGTGAAGTGCCTAGATAAAGTAGAGGACGCTGATATAGAAGAAGATTTTGATGGTGATGTTGTTGATTATGTCAAGTTGGTGGAAGAGAAGGTGGAGGTGATGAAGAGCATGCTTCCTGTTGGGCTGCAGTCACAATTGGACAAGGGGAAAGCAGATGGGGAGGAAGAAGAAGGGAAGGAAAGAGAGGAGGAGGAGGAGGAGGAGGAGGGCAAGATAAAACTTCCAAATGTATTGCCAGTGATTCACCCTGAACCTTCCCAACAACAAGGAGAAGAAGTGCGAGAGCAGCAGCAGTTGGTATCCCAAACATTCCCATCCCAACAACAACTGTGCCTAGATCAACAGCAACAAATCCAACTCCAACAGCAGCTGCAGCTGCACCCCTCCCTTCCTACACATAAAAACTTCCACATAGGCGACATAGTATGGTGTGATTTCAAAGAACACCCACCTTGGCCCTGCATAGTCACCACAGCAGAGGTAGTAGTAGAAGAAACTATTGTGGCAGGAGTTAACCCACCAAAGAAGGCCCCCAATGCCGTCCCGGTCAAGCTTCTGGGCAGTAATAAGGTGGCATACACATCGTCTTATAAAACATACCCCTTCTTGCAAGGCATGAACAAGGCTTATAGCAGTGTGAGTAGTGGTGTTAGTTTTGGGGGAAGGAGGCTGACAATGAATAGGAATTATAAAGCCGGGTTGGTGGAGTTGTACAACTGGATGCAATCTGGTATATTGCCTCCTGGGTTTAAGACCAACGCTGAAGATGATGAGGACGACAAAGAAGAAGAGGAAGAGGAGGAAGAGGAGGAAGACGCAACCAAAGGGAAAAGAAAGCAGCAGCAGCAGAGGAGGAAGAAGAAGAAGAAGCAAGGAAAAATAGGGGGAGGAGGAAGAGAAAATGGTCCTCAACAGCCTAAACAACTCACCCCAGATGGCCGAAAGACCAAGAAACAGAAAACAGCTCTAGCCACCACTAAACTAGAACCTGGTCCCTTCCCCATCACCATTTCCCCCACTCTTAAAGTCCTCAGCCTGGGTTACATTCAATGGCTGCACCCAGCCTTCCACTCTAAATCTCAACTATGGCCAGTCGGATATACTATTGAGAATAAAATGGCTTCCCCCGCCTCTCAGAAGATCCTCACCAGTCACATTTGTCAAATACTGGAAGCTGAAGATGGATCTGGTCCTTTGTTCAAGATTACAGTCATGGCTGTTACTTATGAGTGTGATTTGAAAGATTGGACCGGCAGTGAGGCAGCAATTGGAGGAGAAGGAGGAGGAGGAGGGGGGGTGGAGGCTATAGCGGTCGTGACTGGGCGCACACCTGCCCAAGCATGGTCAGCTCTACAATCTACCACCGCTGATGCCAGCAATAGCAATAGTATTAGGAATGAGTCAACTATAACTAGAGCTATAAAGAGAATAGGAGACAACCAGTTTGGACTGGCTGATAGTAATATTATGAGGTTCATCGAGCAACTGGATAATGTTAATAAATGCAAAGAGTACAGGCCCAAGCATTATAAGAATGGTGGTGGAAGTAGTAGTACAAATAGTCATAAAATTAGTAGTGATAAGAGAGCAGTAGCAACTGGAAGAGATGGTAGTGATAGTGGAGCATCAACAGGTACCGCTGAAATAGAAGAAGAGAAGATGGCAAGAGTGGCGTACCAATCTCTGACCCAATCACTCCCCCCAGGAATCAAAGGTATCCCCTACCTTCCCTGTGGCCGTGCTAATGTCGACAACGTCCTGCAATCCCACCCATGTGCAGTGTGTGGAGACGACGATGAAGATGATGAAGATCTACTGATCACATGTGACTGCTGCAATCTGATGACACATATGAGCTGTTACGGGATTAACAAAAAGCCAGATGGTAGTCCCTGGCTGTGTGATGCTTGTAGTTTAGGGCTGCATCAACGTCCCCCGCCGTGTGTGCTGTGTCCTGTGTTGGGTGGACCGCTGAAGATGACGACAGATGGGAGGTGGTGTCATAGAGTGTGTGCTGCATGGATGCCTGAGACTGAGCTGGTGTTTCTAAATGAGGGGGGTTGGATTGAGGAGGAGAAGGAGAAGGAGAAGGAAGGAGAGAAGTCGCCATCAAAAGGAGGAGCAGCAGAAAAGGTGCAATCATCATCATCATCATCATCATCATTACCGCCGTCACCTTCAATATTTAGAGGTTTGATTGACGGTGTGAATAATGTCCATTCATCCAGAGCGTCAGCCAAAACATTGAAGTGCTCAATATGCAAACAAGAACATGGCTGCATTGTACAGTGCTGTGAACCTAAATGTTGCGTTACTGTGCATGCTATGTGCGCTCAACAGTCTCCATTTTGTGGATGGAAGTTGATTCAAGATGAAGATTGTGTGTACCTTGACTCTGATGAAGAAGAAGATGCAGAAGAGGAGGAGGGAGAGAAGAAAAAGGAGAAAAAGGGATCTACTGCTCGTAAGAAGGCAGGGTCACCAGCGAAGAAGAAAGCCAAGACCCAAGATGCGATGGAAGAGGCAAACGCTGCTCGGGACAATGATGTTGGTGTTGGTGGTACTCAGATAGATAGGAAAGGTAAAGACCCCCCTGCTGATGCTGTTGTTGATGATGGTAATGTAGATGAAGATGCAGGTGCAAAGACTGTAGTTCAAAAGAACAAGAAACAGAATGACAGTAATGAAGAAGGAGGAGGAGGAGTAGAAGGAGGGAAAGCCAACCCACCTGCATCTGCAGCAGCAGCCTGGACCAGCACCCAGACACCTGCCTTCACTGACGGTCTTGGTGGCGGTGGGGACCCAGAAGAGAGGATTATCTTCTCTCCAACATCAATTAAAAGAAAGAAGAACTTAGCCAAGAGAGATATCAAGGAAGGAATCAGTGTGGGGAATGGGCTAAAATTGCTAGTGTTTTGCTCCAAACATGGAGCTCAAAGAATGCCTGGATTTGCTCGTCGTCAAGGGGCATTGAAAGGAGCTGCTGCTGGAGACGGAGGGCCATTGCTTCCACACGCAGTGGCTGTGCTACGTCATCCAGTGCATGGTCTGTCTCGCAACCCTACCCCAGTCAGTCAACCCAAACCGTCATCTCGATTAGGAGGAGGAGGAGGAGGAGGAGGAGGAGGTCCTGGTGGTGGTAAGAATACTACTACTAATGGACCTAATTCCCAATTAGAAGCCCTATTGCAAAGATATGGAGCATCAAGAGCTATGCCTTACAACCAAGCAACTAGAAGAGGACACAGAGCCCCAGAGGCAATGGCAGCAGCTGAAGCCAAGAAAAGATTTGTCACCGCTCTTCCTCTGAAATTGGGAGGGCCAAGAGGAATGTACTCATTGCCAGTGTTGCCATCTTCAAGGTGCATTATTCATGGTGTTATTATTATTAATAATAGTAGTAGTGATGAAGGAGCAAAGAAGCTGCAACCTCTAGATCCTGTTGATGAAGAGGACGGAGAGGAAGAGAAAGGTGCTGCTGCTGCTGCTGCTGCTGCTGTTGCATTAAAAGTTAAATCTAGCAAGAAGAATGACAACGATCTCGATAAGCAGCTGGCAATATTCAGGAGACTAAGGCCCCACCCACCATCAACATCAGAGAAATTTGCTGCAATGAGAGCCTCAATAGCGGGCCGCATCGCTCCTGGAAAATCCGCTATTCACGGGTGGGGAATGTTTGCCCTACTCCCCCATGGTGCACATGAATTTGTCATTGAATATGCCGGGGAGCTGGTCAGACCATCAGTCAGTGATCATAGAGAAGAAACACTGTACAATGGCATGGTTGGAGCTGGCACCTACATCTTCAGACTGAACTCTCATCACCATGTAGATGCTACCAGGACGGGCAACTTGGCCCACCTGATCAACCACTCTTGTGATCCGAATTGCTACTCAAGAACACTGACAATAAAAGATGCAAAAACTGGAGTAGTGGCTGATCATGTAGTGATAATAGCAAAGAGAGATATTGACCCTGGAGAGGAGCTGACGTATGATTACCGATTTGCGGGAGCAGAAGAGCTGCTGTGTAATTGTGGAGCAGCAAAGTGTAGAGGAGTGGTGAATGTCAGGCAGCGGGAGGCGGATGAGGCTGTGGTGGTGCCCAAGGATGAGGTGATGAAGGTTAGTATAAAGGAGATAATTGAAGGATTCGAAGAGGAGGAGATGATGAAGAAGAGGAAGAAGAAGAGGAAGGGGGAGAAAGACCACTGAGCTGGCGGAGTTGGTACTTGAACGAGTTTGATAGAAAGATGGTTGCTTTCAAGTGTAAACGCATATCAGATTGGTAGTTAATGATGACGCTTCTGTATTATTATATATTTTACAACAATTGCATTGTACTATCTGCCCTCTTGTCTTTTTTGCTGGTTGTTTTCTAAAAACCTCAACCAGAGTATGCCCATCCACTGTGGGAATGAGTTTTGATATCAGTCGGTTTTTGGAAGAAAAATCTCGATGTGTACGACTGCTCTGTGTCCTTGATAATTTCTGTGACCTATACTTGCATGCATTTTGGAAACAATACCATCTATCGATACTGCAAGAGTATAATCGACGTATTGTCATACAGTCAAAACCATATTGAGTTGCATATTGCTTCAAATAACTAAGGAAAATCTTATCATCCACCGCAATTTCTAGCTGAGAGGATTAAATTACCTTTACAATTCAAGATGAATTTCATAGGACACAGCATACGATCACTAAATGTTAATAGAATTGTAGCCTCTACAAAATGCAGACCAATCCACACTGCCGTCGGACATGTCACATCCAATCTTTACAGGGGCGCATTGACGTCAAGAAGCGCCTCCATGCATCTTTTGAGTGTCAATGGGAGCTTGGGATCTTTCACTACCCGCAAAAACCCTCCTTCTTTCGCGTCAATCACCAAGAGAGGCTTCCGCTCCACCGTCGTCACTTGTGGCCTCAAAACAGGCATTGTTGGCCTTCCCAACGTCGGAAAATCTACTTTATTCAATGCCCTTTGTGAAAATGGCAAAGCGCAAGCTGCAAACTTCCCCTTTTGCACCATTGAGCCAAATGTAGGAATTGTAGCTGTCCCCGATGGCCGTTTGAGCATATTATCAAAACTTGCCAATTCTGAAAAAACAGTACCAACCAGCGTCGAGTTTGTAGATATTGCTGGCCTAGTTAAAGGTGCCTCCAAAGGAGAAGGCCTTGGGAACCAGTTCCTGGCCAACATTAGAGAATGCGACTCCATTGTCCAAGTCGTTCGCTGCTTTGAAAATGACGATGTGGTACATGTCGCTGGGAAAGTCGACCCCGTTGACGATGCCGACGTCATCAACTTTGAACTGGTCTTGGCTGACATTGGACAACTTGAAAAGCGTCTAGAAAGACTCAAAAAGGGTAAAAAAAGTGGAGAAGAAGCTAAAATTGCTGTAGTAGAAGCTGCTGTATTGGAAAAGGTACTGGCTGTACTGGAAGAGGGAAAACCAGCCAGAGCTACAACTCTGGATGAAGAAGAACATGCAATAATAAAGCCTCTGTATCTACTGACAATGAAGCCCATGGTGTATGCAGCCAATGTAGCAGAGGAAGATTTATCAGATGCAGGTGCTGGCAACACCCATGTGAAGGCTATTCAACAGAAGGCTGCCTCTGAAGGTTGTTCCGTCATTGTCGTCTCGGCCCAAGTGGAATCAGAACTCAGAGATCTAGATGCTGAAGAAGCTGCTGAGTATCTAGAAAGTTTAGGAGTAACTGAAGGTGGGTTGAGCTCTTTGATTCAAGCCACGTACAAGCAATTAGGGTTGTTGACATATTTTACTTCAGGCGAGAAGGAAACCAGAGCATGGACGGTCAAGGACGGTTCCACTGCTCCTTAGGCTGCTGGCGTTATTCATACAGATTTTGAGAAAGGATTTATCAGAGCTGAAACTGTAGGATATGAGGATTATTTAAAGTCGGGAGGGTTTGGGGCTGCAAAGGAGCAGGGATTGTTGAGATTGGAGGGGAAGGAGTACTTGGTAAAAGAGGGAGATATTATGTTATTCAGGTTTAATGTGTAATGAATTAGTGGGGAAACATTATTATTTCTTGTCATCAGTAGTCTACTTAGTATATATTGACAATTAAATATAATATGGGCCTGGGATAATGAAGAGAAATGAAAGGGGCTTGTGTTATTTAGCATCAAGAACACTATAGAGCTCTCTCGCTGTTGGAGATGGTAGTGTAATAATAAGGTTTAAAGTGTAGCAAAGGCTTCTGTATGGCACTGATGTACTAACCCAAGGCCACTCTCTAACCAATGCTTTGAATTATTATTTGGTAGTTCCTTTCTAACCGAGTCTACGAGTCTCAAGACACAGCAGCTGCAACCACCGGACAAAGGAGAGAGAGCAGCGGAGGGAAGGAGATGTGATGTTCAAAAACTGACGTACCTTTTGTGCATATAGTAACATACTGCTGCATCATATCGTCAAGAGATTGAGGATTAAGGAATACACCTGTTATACTTTGGTACAGTTATCTGAGAAGCGAGACATTGCCATTAATCCGACACATAATAATAGTCTCGACTCAAAGATAAAAAAGGAGACGTTACTTACGAAATCCATAGTCTATTTTACGATAGGGACCCTTGCTATTGAATGCAATGCATGCAATCTGGTGGAAAGCTGGAGCATGGTTTAAACGACCTGCCTGACCGTTGCCGCTCATTCCACCCTCTTCCACCCTCGATCATTGAAACCCTTTTCCTTGTCCTTCAAATTCCAAAACTAGGCCACCAAGACATGTTTCATTGTGGTCATTGATACCATTCATGTTCTCCCATTGGGTTGTTCCAACTGACATCTGCTAGGGTGCGGTCGACTAACAGCATCGGGAGCGGAGGTTTAAGTGAAACACATGCATCAGTCAGAGGCTGTCCGTAGTTCTTTTGAGTAACTTCTAGCATCACAATTGAAATGTTTAAAACCATACGCGGGACTCCAACACCAGGGTTTTAGTACAGAAACGTAGGGAAAAACTATCAAGCAATCAATCTTAGTATATATAAGAATGCGTGTCTTGTGCACTAACACAATGGTGGTGACTTATTAGAGGTTAATAAAATGGAAGCAAAACGCAGGCTACGTCATAATCTTAGAATTGAGAAGACCTACTCATTCCACCGACGACAATCATCACAAAACACCGACGCCTCTAGCGACGATGAAACCAACAGCGACGTCGAGGTCGGTGCCACACCAACAGTCGGCAGGAGATTGTGGGGTGTCGCTCGGGGCAACCTTGAAGCCATATTAGAACAAGCCCCGCATCCAACAGAGCAACAACAACAGTCAGATTCAGCCTTCGCCTATTCTCAATTACCAGGAGGTGAAGGAGAGGAACGCCTTTTCAACGGAGACCGTCCCTCCTCTTCACATGCAAACCTGTTCATCAAGCTGCTCACCTCCCAATTTTCTCTGGGAGCCGGGCTCGCCTTGCATGAGGCAACCTTAGAACACAACAGTGCCGGAGAAAGACCAGGAAACTGGGCTCCCCGTTCCGATTTACAAAAAATCAAACACATGCTCACTTCCAGCTACCTCAACGTCCTCCTCATCTGCATCCCCATTGGTATCATTGCTGGATCCCTCCCTAGTAGCACAGACCACCCCACCCTCATCTTCTCCTCTAATTTCCTAGCCCTTGTTCCCATGGCATTGATCCTGGGAGAAGTAACTGAAGATCTGGCAATACGATTCGGTGACGCTATAGGGGGACTGTTGAATGCAACATTTGGTAATGTAGTTGAAATGATACTGGCTATTGCTGCGCTACATAGAGGATTGTTTACTGTCGTTGCAACATCATTAATAGGGTCAATTCTGTCCAATCTGCTGCTAGTACTTGGAATGTGTTTTCTACTAGGAGGAGTGAATTATAAAAACCAGAGCTTTAATTTAATGGCGAATAAAGTGTCGTGTAGCTTGTTGTTCATGGCGTGCTGCTCTTTGATCATTCCTAGCAGCGCCAAGGCATTCTATGGGCCACAAGTTATTACTACTGGTGCGTTGATGCAATTAAGTTATGCTATTTCTATCATGCTTATAGTTACATACGGTTGCTATTTGTTCTTCCAGTTGAAGACGCATGCCGATTCTTTCAATGGAACAGAGGGGAATGAGAGCATCCCAGCGTTGTCTCTTTCTGGAGCATTGTCTCTTCTCACAGTCATTACTCTCACTGTGGCTACGTGCAGTGAGTTTCTGACTGGAGCTATTGAAGCAGTCAGCGAGCAATGGGGCGTCAATCAGGCATTTTTGGGTCTCATTATGCTCCCAATTGCAGGGAATGCATGTGAGCATATTACTGCTGTGTTTGTAGCGATGAAGGATAAGATGGACCTGGCTATTGGTGTGGCACTAGGATCATCCATTCAGATTGCTATTTTTGTGATACCGGTAGTTGTAATGGCGGGGTGGGCGATGGGGATACCGTTCACTTTAGATTTTGACCTGTTCAGTGTACTCATGCTGACGTTGAGCGTGATTTTAGCTTATTTTGTCAGTTCGGATGGGAGCAGTAATTGGTTGCTGGGTCTGCAGTTGGTGGCTATCTATGTCATCATTGGGTCGGTGTTCTTCTTGGAAAAGGAGGCTCCAAAGTAATGGAACAATATCTATCTACCTAGGTACATGTATTGATGTTGTTAATATGCTTTACAGATAGCTAGCTAAAATATTGCCGCATTTATTGATAGGGTGATACCTGTCTACTGAATCGTCCATGTAAATCCAGGCGTTCATAGTAGTATTAAATATTATTATCTATAAATTGTCGTTGACAAAAGGAAAAAAAAAGGGGGAAAAAGCCGATAATAATAATCTTTTAGTTTAAGATGAGGGGAAAACACAGCCGCCCCCCCCCCCTCCTATTGCGCATATCATTGACCTCTCTTCGAAGGACCACCATGTAGCTGTACAAAGGAAACGTCAAACAAAATAGTACACATCATTCTATTCTTATTGTCTCATAGAAGGTGAGAAACCATCCCCACCTCGCAATGAAGAATCTGGCGTGACAGTAGTAGAATCACCAGCAGCAAAGAATGCAGCCATAGCAGTGGAAGGACTCCTCTTCATAGATCTCATCGCTCTCATATTTGTAACTTGTCTCCCCAGAGCACGTGCCTTCATGGACAGCTGCTTCTTCACGGCTTGAGCTGGTTTGCGGATCAGAGCCATGGTGAGCACTGAAATGATGGGGGATACGCTTGCAATAGTGAGCATACCGAACCCTTCGGGGGAATCTACGGCAATACTTGCACCGATACCGATAGAAAGGACGAATGGCACAGTGACGGGGCCAGTTGTGACGCCAGCACTATCCCATCCTACTGCCAGGATACTTTCCTTTGAAAACAGTGTGAGCATGCATGCGATAGCGTATTTGCCCATGATGAAGTAAATAATCTGCCAAGAAAAGAGAATCTTGCAGACACCGACTGACAAGCCGATACCGACTCCAATACACACTGAAGTGATCAACATTCTAGAGGTGAAGGTTCCTCCAGACAGACGCTCAACAGTACGACCAAGCACATTCAAAGCAGGTTCCGCCCTTGTGGCCAGCACTCCCAACAAGAACACCGTTACAATCACCAATATAAGCCCACCAGCATAGGAATAGTAGGGGGATTTTGAAAATCCAGCAACTGTTAAGAAGGCTGCAGGTAGAGTAGCACCAGTTTGGTCTCCCAACTTTGTGAATGAGTAGGTAAGACCTTCATTAAAGCAAATCATACCGATCTGGGTGATAGTAATGCCGCCAATGAGGGGTAGATGATGCCTAAATCCACGACCAAACCTAGTCCAGCATCCGACCTTCTCCTCTGCCTCCTCATCCTCTCCTAGCTCTGGAACACTGACTTCCTTTTTAGGAGTACCTGGGTCGCTGTCTGCTATGCTTTGCTCTGAGGGCACTCTCTCAATAGCTTTGGAAATATCCATAGCAATCTCTGCTGGAGTAACTGACTTTCTGGCCAGAGCCGGGGGCTTTCTGATGCTGGCATCGTCCTCGTCATCTTTACTGGTGACCGAAGCATCTCCTATTGATCTTGTAGACAGGTCATCGTCTGCTGGTGGATCGACCCAGAAAGAGCACTCTGGGAGTGGTACCCTGAGAACTAAAAGGATAATGATGAACAAGAAAACAGTGAGGGGGAGAATCGCACGGAGACCATAGATAACTTCCTTCCAGGGTGAAGTTTCATACACTGGCTCTGGTTCATCTGCATTAGCAGCTCCTTCTTTTGCTTTATTGAGGACGTATTCATTGTCATAAATGGCCCCATCAATAACTGCCATCAATTCAACAGATAGAATAGGCCACAGAGATGCCAGGGTGACAATTCCAAAACCTTCAAGGCCACCACCTGCTCCTTGAGCAACACTGCCTTGCATTGCAGCAGTAGCCAACCGACGCTTTCTAGAACTTTGCATCACACCAATACCCAGAGCCAACAGCACAGGCACTGTCACAGGTCCAGTCGTGACGGCACCGCAGTCCCAAGCCATTCCAATGACAGGACTGAGATCAGGATTGCCCCACTGCATATAGCAAGCCAATCCAATAGTAGGTGCTAAAGATCCGAAAATTAGGGGAACTAGAGGAAGATTCTTCATAAATCTCAGGGTACCAATAATAGCAGCCACACCCACACCAGCTCCGATGGCAAACACGAGCAGCTCTTGTTGATCATTCATGATAAAGTAGAGGTAGGGCGCCGCATTGGGGTCCACAAGCTTGGCCAGTGGACGGAGAGATGAGATGGCAGGCTCTGCATAGGTAACTAATATACCTAATATACCAGCTATTAGGAGAACAAAGAATATATGTAATCGTTTGGGTAGTTGAGTTCCGACGACTTCTGCCAATGGCATGATGGCGACACGGAGACCGTCGAGGAAAAGTGTGAGGCCAAACATGGCAAGAAACATGCCCATTACTTGTAGGCCGGCGTCATTGATGGTTTGTTGGAAGAAGACACCCAAGACAAAGACCTGGAGAGGTAGGGGGAAAGGGTGGGGTGAGATGGCATTATGGATGGAAAGAAGAGAGAGCTGTGTGGGTGGGTGGTTGAAACGGGTCCCCGCTGTCAGAGGGTTCGAGACCATGGGTCTTTTCCGGTAGTTTTACCGTCACGGAAAAGCGCCTAGGTTGGAATCAGCAGATCTGTAGAGAGTTAGAGAAATGTACCTGAAGAAGAGTGATGGGAATAATGGCTAAAACCTGGTCCCTTAGGAGGCTCATATAATGCCATGACAGGTGAACTTGCTTGGCTGAGAAGCCCCAGTTATCCATCAGGAAGTAATCTATCCCTTTCTTGGTCTTGTAGAACCAACCACTGATTTTCCCAGACAGATTCATCTAGAATATTCAAACAAATCCACAGACTGGTCCCAATTCCTTTTTCGTCAATATAGTCGAAAATAAGGGCTGTATAAACCTTTTACTTGTATGAAGAGATTATTGTGGTATGCACGCACATTCAGGTTGGTACATTGGCGGGTCAAAGACTGAATTTTTCTTTATTCAATACCCTAACCCTTCCCTTTTATTTTTCTCTCCGCCTCTTCTTCGATGACCAACAAGAGGAAGGAAGACTGCATCTTATTTGTCCTCTATTTTTCAGTCTACAGGCTGTATTTCAACATTTCATTCTTGTACATCGATCGTGACACTGCATAAGAAATTTACAAATCTTAAAATTTGTCAGTATGTGGGTTGATGTGTTGAGCAGAGTGGATTTGTTCCCCAAGCAAAAACTAGATGCTGCAGAGTTTTTTCGCAAGACGACCACAGGTGGAATCATCACAATAGTCTCAGCATTGATCATGACGTTACTCTTCTTTTCAGAGCTAGGTAAGCTCACACTTTCATCAAAAGTGATCCTCAAATCTCTTTGCTCAGAGTGTGTCTTCTCCCCCTTCTTCTCCTTGCCCATCCAACACCTTCCCCTCCTTCCCCCCTTCCCCTTCCCTTCTCCACAGGTTCCTTCCTAAGAGTCCGCACAACTCATGAACTCTCAGTAGACACATCTAGAGGAGAGCAAATGGACATCCATTTTGATATCACATTTAAAAAAATGCCATGCTCGTGGATTTCAGTCGACGCCATGGACGTCAGCGGGGAATTGCAATTAGAAGTCGACCACGACATATACAGACGCCGACTGAGCTCTGCAGGCAAACCTATACACCAGGCAGAAAAACATGAAGTCAACCCCCAGAAGAAGACACCAGACAGTTCAACCCAAGGTGACCCTGCTGATCCCAACAACAACAACAACAACAACAACAATGGCACTCCGTACTGCGGCAGCTGCTACGGAGCACAAACAGAAGAACGTCCCTGTTGCGACACCTGTCAAGACATCAGGGATGCCTATAGCCGCAAGGGGTGGGTCATCAGGGACCTCAGTCAGTTTGATCAATGCCACGATGAGGAGTACATCAAATCATTAAAAGCCCAAGCAGGAGAAGGATGCCGAGTATGGGGGTCTTTAACCATCAACAAAGTAGCAGGTAACTTTCATATTGCCCCGGGGAGGAGCTACCAACAAGGAATGATGCATCTTCATGACTTGTCTTCCTTCTCACAAGCTGGGCTGGCCATGGATTTTGATTTTTCTCATACGATACAGAAACTGGCATTTGGAAAGGATATCGGGCTGCGGGGGCTGAAATTGACCAACCCACTTGATGGGGTGCTGGTTGCTGATGATGGAGGATATAGGAAGAATAATGAAAAGAATAAAATGTTCCTGGGAGGAGGAAGAGAAGGAGGAGGGGAGAGAGCAGATGGAGGACTGTTTCAGTACTTTTTGAAAGTGGTACCGACAGAGTTTGTAGATCTACGCGGCAATGTGGAGAAGACCAATCAATTTGCAGTGAGTGAGAATTATAGAGAAGCCAATCCAGGAGGGGGGCAGCAGCTACCTGGGGTATTCTTCTTGTATGATTTATCACCAGTCAAGGTGAAGTATAAGGAAGAGAAGACGTCTTTTTTGACCTTTTTGACTGGTGTGTGTGCGATTGTTGGTGGGGTGTATAGCCTGAGTGGATTGCTGGATGCATCCATCTACCATGGCCAGCAGGCTTTGAAGAAGAAGGTAGATCTGGGCAAGGCAGCCTGATAATAGAATGTAAATGTATAGAATAATAAAACGCCTCTCTTCCTTCAGGATGTTAGAACAATTCGTGCTATTGGTGTTGTTACAATATAAAGTAGGCATGTTGCTTGGTTGGTTGGTGTGTTGCCTGTTTTCAACCCTGTTTCACCTCCCTCCTTCTTCCTCGACCCCCCACTCTCTCTCTCTCTCTCTCACACTCTCTCTCACTCTATCTCCCCCTCTCCAAACAAGTTAAACCAATACTGCTGCTGCTATGACTGCCTCCTTCTGCATTACATATTCCATACATACACATACATCCCCTTTTCCTCCTCTTCTCTTCTCCCTTTCTTCTACATGGCATATTTCCTAGTCCACTCCCTGGCAGTTTCCTCATACCTGGATCTGTCTGTTTTATAAATATGCGCAATTTCAGGGACCAAAGGATCATCAGGGTTAGGATCAGTGAGCAATGAGCAGATGGAGAGGAGGACCTTGGAGATGGTGAGAGCAGGTGACCATTGCTCTTTGAGAATGTCAAGGCAGATGCTGCCCTGACTGTTGATGTTGGGGTGATACACTTTAGTTTGGAATTGGACCTTTGGGGGTTTGAAGGGGTAGTCTGGAGGGAAGTGTATGGTGACAAAGTATACGCCGCCGGAGTAGGGGGAATCCGTTGGGCCCATAATCGTTGCCTGTAAGTGGGAGAGGGGGAGAAGCAGGGGTGAGTCGGGGAGAAAATTGAATGTTGTCTTTATGTGGCTTTCAGTGGATAGACCGTTCTGCACGTTCCATAATCCTTGATGAAGTATCCGCAAAGATCAGGGATATTGTCAGAAAAATGAGCGAGGAGGAACGCAAAGGGGAGAGGCAGAAGACTAATTCGGAGCCGTGTGGGGAAAAGGTGATTGAGCGACATACCTGCCAGTGGAAGAGATCATCTCCGGCTGGACCGGCGCTACATGAAGTAGGCGGATCCTTTTGCAGGTCCTGTGGATAAAACAAGGGTGGAAATGGTTTAGAGACGTGTTTAGAAGGGTCTTTGCTTGATTTGTAATGGAAGGCTCTCTTCTGAACTTTAGAAGGCCAACATCAATCTTCATCTTATTAAATGTCTACATACCTGCAACTCTTTTTGAATGCGCTTAGAAGCCATGTTATTATTCAGGGGATGTCTGTACTAAACAAATTAATTGATGGCAAGGGGCAACGAAGTGGGAATGTTATTTATCTCACGTTTCAGTCGAGATTGTTGTTGATACTTATGCAATGACAATGCCAGAACACACAGAAAACCTGCCTTTATTGAGCCACAGTCCTCTTCACCCTGCTCTTCATCGAGCAATCGGCCTCTCTCTAGAGGTCGCCTTCCACCCTCTCCACACTCATATATTTGCGAATTTAAACGGTTTCAAAATTAATAAATCTGATGTCGAGCTAATGCACCCCACATTCTCAGGCATGCACGCCTCTACTTCCTCTTGAACCCATCAAGTCCCAGTGAAATCCTCACACAAAATCACCCCGACCCCAACATATGTCATCTCTCAGACCTTATTACCAAAAGGTAGCATTCCTCTCCTTCTTCCTTGGAGCAGGCATGGAACTCTTCATGATCAAGACTGGTTTCTACCAAAAAGTCACCCAACTTGAATCAGAGAGGCTGACAGACAGTAGGGAGGAGAGGGAAGTGTTTCTGAACTCGCTACGAGCTGAACTAGAAAAACAAGCTGCTGAAAAGGGTGTCAAGATAAAACTACCACCCAAGTAATGATATCATAAATATACATATATAATCATGTAACACAAGTAGTAGTACTAGTAGTAACAACAGTACTCACTTATTACTGTTGTTGTTTTTTCACCCCCCTTTTACCAATCTTCTCTCGCAGCTGCTTTTTCAAATAGGCTCGTTTCAACTCTTCCTTCTTCTTCTCATCAGCCTCCTCTTGTTCTTTCCTCTTCATTTCTACACGTCTTCTTTCTCTATCTGTCTCATCTGCTATTTGTCTAAGCGTTTCTATCTTATCTACCCTCTCATCGTAATTATCACCATTATGATGAATCGTCCTGGTCGAGGCCTGCTCTTGTTGTGCTTCTTCTGTATATGTCCTGGTTGAAGCCACAAAATGATGTGCATTAGAGGTGAATACCTGGGCAGTACGAGTTTCATTCACATCATTATTATCTTTATCACTATTATTATATATTATTGGGTCTGAATGTTTCATCAGAAAGTCAACCTGATACTGCTTCAATATGCCATCGTCATCAGTGTCATTATCATCATCATTATTATCATCTCTTCTTTGGTGTTTGCCCTTGGATAGTTCATCATATAACTTAGTCTTTCTTTCTAGAGCTGTCCGGCTTTGAACTATTCTGTCTTGAGATGATAGGGGTGGCTGAGTGGCTAGGTCTTTGGCAATTCTGGACTCTATGCCCTTGTTTCTCTCATCGTTGAGACGAAGACGACGGGAAGATGTTGGTTTTGGGTGCCGGTTGGCAGGGTCGGCTTGTTGTTGCGCTTGGAATAATTGAGCTTGTAGAGAGACAAGAGAGGTAGTGCTTACTCCTTCAATAAGGGTGGACTTGCGTTTTTTGGAAGGTAATACGGTAGTTTGCTTCAGACCACTAGGTAAGAGAGCTTCTTCTTTCATATGTACTTGTCCATCTTCTTCTTCTGAGTCAGTTGGATCAATGTCTGGCTTCCCCCTGTTGCTCGACATTACGACACAACCTTGGTATTATATATTGCATACCATCTTTCTATATCTGCATAAATTGTTGAAAGCCTGCAGTTTTTTGTACAAGTCTTCCCAACAGAAACTCCCCCGGCCCCGAAACTTTGAAATCCAGGGGACGTTCCAGGCTATAAATGCAGGGTTTGAATCGACTGATACATCTATAATTGATAATATGCTACAAATGAGAATCGGATGGAAGCAATGTTGGTTTAAATCAAATGTAAATTCGTCAAGAGATTGCAACAAAAGTCAGAGATGCAATAGTAAAGTAATTATGTCCTCTATACCCGCAAATAAGAAGAATGTATCCATCATATGGTTCCGTAAAGATCTCAGAATTGAAGACCATGCACCGTTATCAACTGCTCTATCGCAATCTGATCACTTGATCCCAATCTACACCCTGGACCGACGCCTTCTCTCCCCCTTGTCATCCTCCTCCTTCTCAACATCGTCTCCTTCCCAGCAAACCCACAAGCGCCTCCCCATCCCACACATGGGTCCTCATCGTCTAAGAGCAACCCTCCAGGCCCTTCATGGCCTCAACCAATCCCTCAACAACTCTCTCCTCTTCTCCTCCTCACTCTTCCCCGAGGAAGCCATCCCCCTCCTCATCTCCTCAATCGCTCCTCATTGCCACCACCTCTCTCTCCATTTCCATTCACTATCCATCACCTCTCAACCTATATATGCCACTACAGAGCAACTAGTAGTAGAATCATTCATAAAAGCAGCCAATGAGGCAGGAATTCAGGATCTAAAGGCAGTACCGTATTATAGTCATGGTCTGAATACCTTGTACTGCATTCACGATATTATCACCACTACTACTTGTACTACTAGGGATCATAATGATGATCATAAGGGATTTCAAGATGAGGATGCTAATAACATTAACATTAATGGTGCATTAATGTATAAAAGGTGGGGTGCAGCATTAGATCAACTTCCCACTACAATGACAGAATGGAGACGGTTAGTGCAAAGCAGCATATCCGTAAAGAGTTCCTTGGAACAAATATCATCATCATCATTGAGTGAATCATTATTACTGCCATCATATCTATCACATTCTATACCAGCACAGTTAAAAGATCAAATTCCTAGTGCTGAGGATAGTATGAAGCCTCTCTACACCGCAGCTGGTGCGATTGATGCATTTGAATGCCTTGAAAACCTCTGTTGTTGTCATAATGGCCAGGATTATGAGTCTGGGAAGAAAATATTAACACTTGATATTGCTGGTGATAATAATAATAATAGTAGTAGTAGGAATAATTACAGTGATCTCAGTGCTGTACCATTTGAGATCAATGAAGCTAATGCTAAGAAGCGACTCGAGTACTATCTAAATAATAATAGCAGTATGGCCAGTTACCAAGATGGTAGAATGTTGGCATATGGGGTAGATACTAGTTTGAAAATATCTCCATTTCTCTCTCTGGGATGTATCACTCCAAGAATAATCTGGTATGAAGTGGTTAAATACATACTAAGTGGTAGCGGTAGTGGTGAGGATGATGGCGGCAAGTATGAGTGGAAAGAGCCGGAGAAAAAGGCAATTACACCAGCTGAACATGCAATATGGATACTGGTCCACCTTGCAATACGTGATTACTTTATTTACGATGCCATCAGGTTGAGAATAAATGATAATGATAATGACGTTGACAATGGCGGTGGAACGGTGTTGGAGCACTCGTCTCAACAATGGGACAATGAAGCATCAGATGCTCCTCCATTGTTGTTCCAAAGATGGGCCCGAGGCAGAACAGGCTTTCCCTTTATAGACGCATCAATGAAGGAGCTTCTATACACTGGATTCACTTCCAATAGATGTCGTCAGAATACAGCCAGCTTTCTATCCAAAAGTATGGCAGCAGCAGCAGCAGTAGATTGGAGGCAAGGGGCCCAGCTATTTGAATGTTTATTAATAGATGAGGATTATAGTGTTAATTATGGAAATTGGAGGTACTTAGCTGGAGAGGGGCGTGATACTAGAGGTAGAGTGTTCAAGGTGGTGAGTCAGGGGGAGAGGTATGATGGAGAGGCTGTGTTGATCAGGAGGTGGTTGGTTGAAAATGCAAAGGAGGGGGCGGGGGAGAAGGTGACAACCATGTTGATAAACAGGCCTTGGGAGAAAGACAGAGGTGGGTATACACATTTTGGGGTAGATTATCCCAAGCAGCCAATAGTGGAGGTAGGTAGTCAGGTAGGTAGAGGAAAGAAGAAGAGTTGAGGAGGGAGCGGGATAGGGAGGAGAAGATCGAACTGGGCATGAGGGTAGTCGGAGCTTGTCATAACCGAAAATGGTTAAGAATAGGGGAAACATAATGATCAAGAGCATCATTCGCGGATTTAAACATGATTGTAATGACAAACATGCTTCTATTTCATTCTCTTGCCGAAACCAGGTGTGATTGCAAGTAATTTTCAATAAATTTGGATATACAACCGCGTGAAAGAAATATACTCCTTCTCTGGGCTTTCGCACACCGTACTAATACTGCATATGTCGGGACCTGCAAAGTACTTCAAAAGAGTCAGCCACAATGGCACTCAAGTTGCAGACTCCGACACCAACGAAGGCACTCGTCACCCTCCCCCAAATGAAACAGCTCAGACCACTGCAAACAACAGCTATATAGGCGGCCTTCCAGGTTTGACAGCCACAGGCAAACCCAGATTACAGTTTTTAAGCAGCACATTATCCTCCAACGACAGCGATGACGGTAACCACACATTCATCGCTCCTCAAGATGACGAACCTCTCCGCCGATTCGTCAACAGATCCATCAGTTTTGACCAGGACGACTTTGCCAACCTCCTCTCTGACACCAAATACGGAGTCTACATGGTCTCTGAAGAATCAGAAGGCGGCCAACGCTACTTTAACACCAATTTCAGGCCAGAAAACGTCCTAGAACATTTCAGAGACGGCAGATCTAGATGGCACCGCCAAGGTACCCCCAAGGACAACCAGCACAGATCTATTTGCAAATTGAAAACCTTCAGACCTGATAGCAAGTACTACATGATATGGAGTGCTATTATTCTGATACTAGATATGACATATTCAGCCTTTGTTGTGCCTATATCTATTGGAATGATGACATCCTACTACACTTTTAACTGGACGTCAATATTGGATTATGGAGTCGGGCCATTTTTCGTGGCAGATTTCATCCTGTCATTTCATGTAGGGTTTATTGCTACTTATAATATCAGGAAGGTTCTAGTGCTTAATGGAAGGTTAATAGCAAAGTTTTATTTATCCAGGGTATGTGTTTGTTTATTTATTTGATATTTGATCAGAAGTGAGGGGTTTTCAGCATCAGCATCTTTGCTTACTCCCTCCTTCTTCCTCCCCCTCTCTCTCTAATATCCACCTCCTCCCCTTTCTTCATCAATCAATATATATACAGGGATCATGCATTGCAGACTTCCTATCCGCACTAGCATGGGTAGTACAAATAATCCTACTTATAGTGTACTACACAATACCTAACGCTGACCCGAGTACAGGCTTTATAATCATGGAGGTCTTACGCCTCTTCCGTCTGGTCAGAGTAGGTCGACTGGTAAAACGGCTGCTGAGCCAGTCATTATTTGCTTCTATACAGATCCAGTATAAATTCTTCAAATTCTTGGGCAACCAAGACGTAACCTACTTACTGTGCATCAGTTACGTGCTGCTAGTGTTGATTAATCTGTTGGGGTGTATCTGGAACTTTATAGCTGCAGTTCAAGGGTGTACAAACAATTGGGTTAACTATTACGCTCCATTTATCAATTCTTATGGGGATGGTACTGGTGCACCGCTGACCAAGGATGAATGTGAGAATGTCAATGGCGTTTGGTTATGGCTTGCTGGTGTATATTGGGCCATTACAACTATTGCTACAGTAGGGTACGGAGATATATTGCCAGCTAATGCAGGAGAAATGGTATATGTAGTAGCAGTAGAGTGTCTGGGTGTCATGTTTTTTGGCCTCTTAATATCAACGATAGGAGAGTTGATGGCCCAAGTGAATAAAAGAGCCCACAAAATGAGCATGTTTAGGACAAAATTAGCATCAATAGATAACTGGGTGAATTCAAACAAATTGCCGAATAGGTTGCAGAAAAGAATCAAGACGTACTACGCTGAAGTATGGTTGAGGCACTCTGAGAGTAAAGAGGAAACTGAGCTGTTTAAGGAGCTGCCTCATGTGTTGAGAAATGAAGTAGCGTGGTCGGTGTTGAATCCAGTATTCGCAAAGATGGATTTCTTCAGAGGCCTAGATCATAAATGCCTCTATTTATTGGCCTCAAGAATGACCCCATACAGATTTGGTCCAGGTCACGAGTTGGCAGCAGAGGGGGATGCAGCAGAGAGGATGTGGGTACTAGTGGAGGGGGAAATCTTGGCTTTGTGGCACTATGACAAAGCAGACCAAATAGAAGCCCCTGGGATCATTGGGGAGACAGTTATCTTACAAGATGTAGAAGGACACTTTGGCACCTATCCATGTACATATAGAACAATAACCAGCTGTATGTTGTGGAGTATTAGGTGGAAGGACTTGAAAATGATCATCTTGCATAAACCGATACTGGCAGAACATTTGTCTGCAAGAGCAATGGATGATCTGACTGGTCATGTGCAGCATCACCCAGATGTGTGGCAGGGGACAGTGTTTAAAAGCCAGCACCTGAGGGATACTGTTAATGATGCTGCACAGAGCAATGCAGAGCAATCGCAGCAACTTAATGGTGGTGGTGGTGGTGGTGGTGGTGGTGGTGGTGGTGGTGGTAGTGGTGGTGGTG
>Ga0114919_10000380_pt1 | contig 33936 bp, 42 predicted proteins | sample BlataG_FD_88682 | JGI IMG/M metagenome (GOLD analysis project Ga0114919, IMG submission 88682) | Deep subsurface microbial communities from Black Sea to uncover new lineages of life (NeLLi) - Black_00105 metaG | ecosystem: Environmental > Aquatic > Marine > Oceanic > Sediment | place: Atlantic... | reverse complement strand
TGATAAAGGTGAGAGGGGAAGACCACACCTTCTGCAACCTCTTGCGCAAGTCCCTGTACGACGACGAACACGTCATCGCGGCATCTTATGTGATTGAGCACCCCCTTACTGAACCCCCCAAGTTTTACGTGAAGACAAAAAAAGGGAAGACGCCCGAGCGTGTTCTCACGGATGCAGCTGGACGGGTAGCGGGGCAGTTGAGAGAGCTACAGAAGCAATTGCAGCGGGGACTCAAGAAATAACCGCGGGGCGCTCCTTATGGGGGCATTGGTTGCAAAGGTCAAATTTTGGAAGATAAAGCCAGAGATAAGGGTTCTCGGCATAGATGATGGACCATTCGAGCCGCATGCGGGAGGGGAAGTCCCGCTTGTAGGAGCCGTTTTCAGGGGGGGCCGATGGCTCGACGGGGTTTTGAGCACCACCATCGAACAGGATGGAACCAACGCGACCGAACGCGTGGTCGAGATGGTTAATCGAAGTCGCCACCGAGGGCAGCTCAGGATAGTGATGGCGGACGGCGTAACCTTTGCGGGGTTCAATGTGCTCGACATTAAGGAGGTGTTCAAACAGACCGGTCTGCCGGTAATTGTCGTCTCTAGGGAGCGGCCGAACATGGCGGATGTCAAGAAGGCGATCAAGCATCTCCCCAACTGGCGTGAGCGGTGGGAAGTAGTTAAGGGCTCGGGCAAAATTTATTCAGTGAGGACCAAACGTCGAGCGGCGCCCATTTACGTGCAGTTTGTCGGCATAAGGCGCGCCGATGCCGAGCAGGTGGTAAAACTGACTTCGACACGCAGCCTGATTCCGGAGCCGTTGAGAGCCGCGCACCTGATTGCCACAGCCATGGTGCGTGGTGAGAGTTACGGGAGGGCCTAGCTTGGTGAGGAAAAAATCACGGAAGAAGCTGCGCGTGGTTAGGGAATTTGCAGTAAAGATATTTGGCAACAATATCGTTCGAGAGGTACTGGGATTCATCCTGATTTTAGGAATCCTCTATTTCACCGTGAGCAGCGTCCTAGTCTTGGCTATGCGGACTGATACGTACTGGAGGGCGGTAATATCCAACAGCATGAAGCATCAGGATGAGAGCTGGAGGGAGTATTTTGAGGCACGTGGTTACGATCCCTCACAATTTCCACTTCAGGGCGGGTTCGAGCGCGGGGACATGCTTGTCACTCAGGGCGTGGATTCCGTCACGGAAATAACGGTTGGCGAGGTCATTGTTGTCGACACGGGGCAACGGCACCCGCTCGTCCACCGGGTCGTAGATATAAGGAACGAGAACGGGGAGGCCCGGTTAACAACGAAGGGGGACGGCAACAAAGGGCTTTTGTCGGCGGAGATGTCAATAAAACCCGAACAAATTAGAGGCAAGGTAATTTTCGTGCTCCCAAAGCTCGGCCATCTATCGCTCTGGTACCAAGGGGTGTGAGCGCTTGAGGCGGCGCCCGATGCTCGTGGTCGATATCATCATCCGAGTCCCCGGGGGCTTGGTGTTAATCAAGCGAAGGAATAAGCCGTTCAAGGGGAGGTGGGCTTTACCAGGCGGCTTCGTGCGTTATGGTGAAAGGATTGAAGATGCAGCGGCGCGTGAGGCGGAGGAGGAGACAGGTTTAAAAGTCAAGCTGGGGAAGCTCGTGGGTGTGTATTCGGATCCAAAGCGCGACCCGCGGGGACACGTGGTCAGCGCATGCTACTTAGCGAGACGGGCGGGCGGCAGGTTAAGAGCAAGCAGCGACGCTCAAGAGGCGAGGATTTTCAAGCACATCCCTTGGCGCAAGCTTGCATTTGATCATGCACGAATTTTAAAGGACGCGGGGTTTAGGTGAGAGCATGCAATTCTGTCCAAAGTGCGGGGGCCTAATGTTGCCCAAGCAAGTTAAGGAGGGCCCAGTTTTAGTTTGCAACGCATGTGGTTATGTCACAAAAGAGGCAAAATTGGAGGAATACAAAGTCGTCAAACCAGCCAAGCGAGAGGAGATGGTAACGGTGATAGAGGAGACGAAGCCAGCGCTGCCGACAACTAGGGCTAAATGTCCCAAATGCGGGCACGGAACGGCCTACTGGTGGCTTAGGCAGACACGTGGAGCAGATGAACCAACGACACGGTTCTATCGCTGCACAAAGTGCGGTCACACCTGGAGGGAATATAGCTAAAACATGGAATGATTAAACGTAATGGGAAGATAAATAATGGAGACCAAATATGGAAGAACTTCGTCCACGCGTAAAGCCGGCGAGGAACAGGAAAATCTCTGAGATAAAAATAGGCGATGAGCGCGTGAGGGTAATCGGATTAGTCGTTGATAAGAAAGAGGCCGAGTTCGTGCTCGACGATGGTTCCGGTCGCCTCACCGTGGTTTTTGATGACCCAGCGGTGGTTGAGGGTGTGGAAATAGGCTCGAGAGTTCGCGTGTTCGGGACGCCGCTGAACGTTGCCGGTGCCCACGAGCTGCGGGCCGAGATCGTCCAGAAAGTCGATGGGCTGGACCTAGGATTGTATGATGAGGTCAGGCGCGAGGTCAAAAAATTGGAAAGGGAGCTCGAGGGGTGAAGTGAAAATGGTGAGTGCCAGGATGGCGGATTCGAAGACTTGGAAGACATGCGTGGGCGCGATGGTGAACCTCATCGACGAGGCGGCGTTCAAGTTCACCCCCGATGGCATCAAGATGAAGGCGATGGACCCCTCGCACGTTGCTCTGTTGGATTTCGAGTTGCCGGCCTCGGCATTCGAAGAGTACAAGATTAAGCAACCAACGACTTTAGGCATAGGTCTCACTGAGATGAACAAAATCCTTGCACGTGCAAAGGCCGAAGATGAACTGGCCCTCGAGCTCGACGAGGAGAAAAATCGTTTGACCCTCACATTCAAGGGTGTATCGACGAGGCGCCTCAGCTTGCCACTCATAGATGTAAGCGAGGCAGAGTTGCCTGAGCCAAAGCTTCAGTTCACCGCGACCGCCGATGTGATGGCGGGGGTGATTCAAGACGGATTGAAGGATGCCGAGATCGTGGGTGATAATGTAAAATTCGAATTGAGTGAGGATGGATTTTTCCTTTCCGCTGAGAGCGATAAGGGCACCTCTGAGCTCAAACTGCGCAAGGGCGATCAGGCACTGCCAAAGCTCAGCGTCAAGCAACCGGCGCACGCGATGTTTAACATAAAATATCTCAGCGATATGGCAAAGGCAGCGGGGTCATCGGATGTCATCACCATTAACTTGGGCACGGATTTGCCGATTCAGCTGGACTTGCAGGTCGCTGAGGGCAAGGGCAGACTGCGGTTCTTGTTGGCTCCAAGGATCGAGGCGGAGTAACTTCACCGGCCTCAACGATTAAATGCGATGGCGTCAAATTATTCCAGAATGAACCGTTGGTGAGGCTGGCCCTTGATCGCTCCAGAGTATGTAGCAACGCTAGATCCGTTTGTAGATGAAGCAAAGAAGCTGGTGGAGACATCACCCCCGCTGGATTCGATGCCGCAGGAGATAGTCGACCGAGCCATCGCACGCGTGAAATGGTCGAGCAAGGACATGGTGGTCGAGCCAGATGCTGAGGCAATTCGGGCTGACGTGCTCTCCTTCTACCTCATGTGTCAGGGTGTGGCCGCAGTGTCGTACCCCTACTCACGTGAGGCCCGCCTGATAAGTGACGCGACAAAGGAAACGATTAAGTATCGCATGTACGATCTTTTCAAACGCGGTCATGAGGATTCATGTTTGGATGTGGTCAAGCGTTCGCTCAAGCTCGTCCAACTGGAAGGCGGCGATGGGATCAAGCTTGGTGGTGTAGAGATCCCGCGGGAGGACTTCTACAAGATACGTGACAGACGCCTAGCGCAGGATGGCATAGAAACCATAGACGATCGCCTACTCCCACAGTATTTACCCAAGTATGCGGTGCGCTGGACGGACCTTGCGCCCCTACTCAGGCGTCAACGTGCCGAGCTAAGTGTCGAACTAACGAAGCTCTACCTGGTGAACGGCAGGGCAGTGATCACTCCCCGCGATCTCTGGGACCTTTTTTCAAAGTTCATAGCCGTGCGAGCCGAGGAATACGTGGCATCGGTATACGAGCGCTTTTCTGACATCGGGGCACCGTCCAAGCGACTTGCCGAAGTTGGCGAGCGCATATCGTCACTTCTGCCTTCGGAGCTCGAACTTCGCGAGAGATTCGCGCGCGGGCCAAGCGGAAAGCTGCGCCCGGAGTTCTTCCCATCATGCGTGAAAATAGCTATGGGTGGGGTCGGCTCCGGGTTGAGGAACTACGCGATTACTGTTCTGCTGACGTCATTTCTTTCGTACGCGCGTGCTTCTCCCCCGCCTGCCGCCACTCGGATCGGTGATTTTATCAAGGACATTCCGGTCATTCGGGATGAGATTGCGGCGCCAATCTTTGAGGCGGCCGAGCGATGCAAACCCCCGTTTTTCAAGGATCAACCCCAGGAAAAGGCGAACATTTACTACCATCTCGGGTTCGGCATGACAGCCGAGCCCCGTCCGGAGGAGAGTGGAAAATCGAAGTGGTACCGCGTGCCGAATTGCTCGAAAATACAGATGTCGGCCCCGCCGCTCTGCGACCCGGATGAGCTCTGTCGCAAAATAAAGAACCCACTTACCTATTACTTCAGAAGATTATCCGAGCACGCGAGGTCGGGCACAGGCGGGTAAAATGGAAATGCATGAAGTAACCCCTGAGGAGCGAAGGCGATTTTACTCTGAAGAATGGAACAAACGCGAGTTGCCCGATTTCATCCTTCACACCCTCTCCCTCCGTGAGTTCGGGTTCGATCTGGATGGCACAGGGCCGAGCCACCGGTACAATCAGTTCATGACCGTCGAGCAGCTGGCGGAGTATTTACAAAACAGGGCCCCCTACTCGGCATTCACCAGCGTCGCACTTTACGAGCAGCCGTCGATGCGGAAGGGATGGATGAAATCCGAACTTGCATTTGACATCGACGCAAAGGACCTCCCCTTGAAGAGTTGCAGCTGTGCCTCCGGGAGCGTTTGCGAACTATGCATCGATGAGGCCCGCCGAATCGCGATGGAGTTCGCTGAAACCATGGGCAAGGATCTGGGGTTGCACAACATTAACTTTGTATATTCCGGCCGCGGCTTCCACATCCGAGTGATCGACGACGCGATAATGACGCTGGAGCAGACCGAGCGGGCCCAAATTGTTGAGTACATCACCGGCGGCGTGATCCCGACCGATGTCACGATGGCGCTCGGATATTCTCAGGTCTTTAGGGAGCGCCTCGCGCGGACCTTTGAGGGGATGGATGAGCAGCGGCTTTCGAAAATTCGTGGGTTACGAAGGTCCGTGATTCAAAAGCTAATGATGGAGAAGGAGCGGGCTTTAGGGGCGATACGCAGGGGAAAATTGGACGAGCTTTCCGAGCTCGAAGGGATTGGCCCAAAAACCTTTCGGCAGCTTTTGGAATTTTTAGTTAGGCTGAACTCGGAATTCACCGACGGAAAGGTCACGATTGACACAAAGCGCATCTTGCGTTTGCCATCGAGCCTGCACTCCGGTGTAAGCATGAAATGCATGCTTGTGCGAGATATCGGGCGTTTCAAATTAGAAGACGCAGTCCCGAAATTTGTACATGAGCGTGGACATTGATGGCTGAATTTTCGTATGAGGACGTGAAGCAGGCGTGGTTGGCGGAAAAAACTTCACGCGAACTCGTGGAAATCCCAGATGAATTTTACCAAAATGCAGCCAAGTACGTGGCGCAGCTGAACCTCGAGCTCAAGCATAGCGAACCCCTGCGAGGGGAGCTGCTAAATGAGGAACTTCGAGATGTTTTTCGGATGATACAGGAAATCCACCTCTCCCGCGTGCTCAAAGCCATCGATGAGATAGCTCAGGGGAGGCTGCCGACCCCCCTGTTGGAACGCGAGCGCCACACGTTCAGCGAGATAAGGCAGAGCTTGGAAAAGCTCTACGCTGAGCTCGTCTCCTCAACGATGGCTGGAAAGGCGAGGGTTGTGGCGCCTCGTGAGATAACAAATGTTTTATTGATTATGCAGGCTGAGGTTCCACCCATAGTCGGCGACGACCTTCGACAGTACGGACCGTTCAAGAGTGGCGAGATAGTTAGCCTGCCGAGGCGTAGTGCCGAGCTCATGGTGAAGCATGGCCTCGCAAGAAAAATAGAGGTCAAGGTTTGACTCGACGATATCCTTTTTGGGGAAGAGGCTGAAGTTTTTCAAGGGAGTGTATGATAATCCCAAAAAAACTCCGCACCTATTGCCCATCCTGTAGGAAGCACACGAAGCACAGCGTTTCGCAGCTAAAAAAGCACTCCGCCCGCCCGTCAAGTTGGGGGCAGCGCCAGTTCGCCCGTGTCACGGCTGGTTATGGCAGCCAGCCGAGGTCCGAGCAGAAGAAATTTGCGAAGACATCGAAAAAAATCGTTCTGATGCTCAAGTGCAGCGTCTGCGGGAAGTCCCACCCCCACCGCGGTTTCAGGGCTAAGGGTGTGAAGTTCAAGGGGTAGGTGAGTAAATGGAAGGAAAACAGCGATCTAGATTTTTGAGGGTCAGGTGCAGCGATTGCGGGAGCGAACAGTCGGTGTATAGCCATGTTAGCTCCGTTGTCAGATGTAAGGTGTGTAGCAAGACGCTCGCGGTGCCCCATGGTGGGAAGGCGGAGATAAAGGCCACGATTCTCGAGGCGATGGAGTAGGGAGGCGATCAGCTGGTAAGGCGCAAGTCGGAGTGGCCAACCATCGATGAGTTTGTCATGTGCACGGTAACGAAGGTCTTCGCCCAAGGCGCATTCATGACGCTCGATGAATACGGTGGGAAAGAGGGAATGGTCCACGTATCGGAAGTCGCTTCGGGCTGGATCAAAAACATTCGTGATTACATTCGAGAAGGGCAAAAGGGGGTGTGTAAGGTTTTGGACGTAGATCCTAAACGAAAGCACGTCGATCTTTCGCTCCGCAGGGTCAAGGATAGCGAGCGTAGGTGGAAGGTGCAACAGTTGAAACGGGAGCAGAGAGCCGAAAAGCTCCTCGAGCTGGTGGCGGCCAAGTTCGAAAAGAGTCTTGACGAAGCCTATGATGAAGTAGGCTTTGCGTTGCAAGACAAATTTGGAGATATATACTCAGCGCTCGAGTCGGTTGTGAAGGACAAGAGCGTACTAGCTGACGTGGTTAAGGATCGGCGCTGGGTGGACGCACTCAGCGAGGTCGCGGCTTCCGCGATAAAGCCACCATCTTATAAGGTCGTTGGTCACCTCGATCTGAGTTGCACATCCTCCAACGGCGTCGAGGTGATAAAATCAGCCATGATAGATGCCCGCGACTCCACGAAGGGAAACGAAGTCGACGTGGAGTTCTATTACGTGGGCTCGCCGAGATATCGCATCGAGGTTACTGCCCCTTCCTACAAAGCGGCCGAGAATGCGATGCAGAAGACAGTTGAGGAAGCCATCGCAGCCGTGGAGAAGGCGGGTGGGAAAGGGGAATTTCATAGGTAGGGTGTTGTGGATGAAACTGAAAAAGTGCAAGTCGTGCGGGGCATACACACTTAAGGACGTGTGCCCAAGTTGTGGAGGGCAGGTGATCTCACCTCACCCACCAAAATTCTCCCCGCTTGATCCGTACGGCAAATACCGGCGGATGTTGAAAAAGCAGGCAGGGGAAGTGTGAAGATGAAAAAGACAACGGTTAACATCATCTCGAAGCCCAAGCTCAAGGCGCCGGTTCTAATTGGGGGTTTGCCTGGCATGGGCTATGTTGGGAAGCTGGCGACGGATCACTTACTGGAGGAGCTTCACGCCGAGAAATTCGCTGAGCTTCGTTCACCCCACTTCCCCCATCACGTCGTGGTCAAAGCGGATGGCACGCTGAGGCCGCTTAGGAACGAATTTTACTCTGCACGCACCGACGGCAGAGATGTTGTAATTTTGGTCGGAGATGTACAACCCGTTTCCCCGGAGGGACACTACGAGGTTGCCGAGAGCATCCTTGATGTTGCCGAGCAGTTTAAAGTGAAGCAGCTCTTCACCCTCGGCGGGTATGCGACGGGTAAGTATTCGAAGACGAAGCCGAGAGTTGTGGGGGTGGGTGACCCTGCACTCTTGGGGGAGTTCCGCACGCGTGGCGTCACGGTGGAGAAGGGCGGGGGGCCGATAATCGGAGCCGCCGGCCTGCTGCTGGGGCTTGGAAGACTGCGCAGGATGCGGGGGGCATGTCTACTTGGTGAAACCCACGGGATGGTGGTCGATCACCGCGCAGCGCAGGCGGTACTGGAGGTGCTCCTTGGTGTGTTGGGCATCAAGGCCGATATGAGCGCCCTCGAACGCCGGGCGAAGGAAACGGAGCGCACGCTCGATCGGATTCGAAAGGAGATAGAGCTTCGCACGCACAAGGAGCGGCGGCGCGACGAGGAAGAAGCTTGGTACATCGGATAATGATTTTAACTTTTACAGAAGCTGAGTTAAATCATGTTGGAGAGAATGGGTGAAAGATCAACAATTTTCATAGCGATGGAACTTCAAAAACTGTCATGTGCCCGTTTACGCTAGTTGATGGGCGGTATTTAGAAGTTTAAAATTGGCAAGATGATTTAAAGAAGAGCCGATAAAGCTGGCACAGTATTTGAGAGGGGAGAAAAAAATTAGTACCTTCTTCTACTCCGGTCCCCATATCCGCCTCTGGATTCGCCGCCGTACCTCGGCCTGAACCCTTCGCGCTGCTGCTCCGCGGCGCTGACATCGACTTCCATGTTGACATTTGGTATATCCTTGTCGGATTTTGTCATCTTGCCGTATTTCCCGACGTTGAGGTGCATGTGTCCCCGCACGAGCGAGACGTATCCATTCTCTATAGACAGGACATCGCTCTCATTGACCGACCCGATCTGGTCCTGCCACAGGGAGAGTATAATCGTCCCGGTTTCGTCGCCCACCTTGGCCTCCGCCACCTTCTTTGCTGCTCCGCCAAGTCTGTTGGGGATCTCTTTTGGCTCCCCGACACCCGTGACCTTCACCAGCACGTTTACTTTATTCGACCTGGGCGTCAGATCTTTTACCTTCGTTATTCCCACTGGGCCCTCTTCTATTTTTCCTTCCATTCTATCCCTTTCTCCGTTATGCGTGCCACGTATAAATAGTGATGTATGAAACTTTTTTAGTAAATGCCGTGAGGACAAGATGGTGAAAAAAATCTGGCGAACGGCAATGGTGATTGGAAGAGAGTTTTGAGCGCAAGGGTGGAAGGATGTTTTTGAAACAAGTTAAAATTTAACTTTTTTACTATATTCCACATTTTGACCTTGCTCGAACCCCATCCAAGCATTCTGGCATATTGTTTAGACCAATCCGAGCTCTCTCCACCTTGGGAACACGCAAAACTCTACAAACTACTCGGTTTTTCGGGCTTAAAATGTAGGGGCGCATAAGACGGATCATACGGAAGAATCTGGGCTATTTATACAGCGATGGGGCATGTAAAGCTGTTAGCAAAATGTGGAAGGAGGGGTGAAAAATGGCAAAGGCCAAAAAGTCAAAGAAGAAGCGAAAGAGATAGGTTTCTTAAAACTTGATACATCGGCATCTAATCGGCCCGCAGAACGCCCCCCGATTGCTCGATTTTTAGTCTCGGAAAATGGGCACTTTGATTGGGTCAAAACTTGGGGCTTGACGCAACTAACTAATATGGCTGTGGAGCATTGTCGAGAACGGGATATAGATGAGCCTACACAGATACCGTTGGCACAAGCCGAGCTGGAGGGATAGAAAAAAGCGCCGCCAGAAGAAGCGCAGGCGCCACAGGCAAGCCAAGCTAATCCACCAGCTTGTGGTCAAGGCTGGCGAAAGCCTCTGACACTCTTCATCGAAAAATGGGCACTTTAATTTGGTCAAAAGGGTCAGGTAAAATTAAATCCTTGCTAATAGCTCTTTTTTCTTTTCTTTTCCCCAAAGTAATGCTTGCTTACGCTTTTTCTACCGTCCCCTGTGAGAAGTTTTCTTTCCAATCCCCTTGCTGTTTTAGGTCCCTTTCTTTTCCTCATTTACAACACCCCCTTTGTTAATTCGAAACTACAAAGGCGCCTCTTTGCCTGTGAGGAGGAGGCTCTTGGGGATAGAGGGAAGACTCACAGATCGATACTTCAACCGAATCTTTCAACTGTTCCCGATAAGACCAGGTTCTCGAAAAGCATTCAAGGCTTACGACAGAATGAATAACATCTTCAACTTGGCCTACACGATTTTGAAATGGAAGGTTTATGAAGCCGTGCTGAAGGCCAAGCTTGAGCCTTACTTGGGGTTCCTGCATTCCGAGCAGTTCGGCAAGCCCTCGTTGGTGTGCGACTTTCAGGAGCTGTACCGCTATCTCGTGGATGATTTCCTGATTCAGTACTGTGGGAAACTAAAAAAGAAGGATTTTGTGATGAAGCATGAAAGCTTCTCCAAAAGGCGTAAGGGAAAGAGGGAATATCTGAACGATCCCTTGACTAATGAGTTGATGAGGGGTCTCAACGCCTATCTTGAAAGCAAGGTTGAAGTTCCGAGGATAAGACACGGCTCTAAACAGACCTTGGAGACGCTGATCAACGAGGAAGCCCTACTGCTGGCCAAGTACCTTCGAAACGAAAGGAAAACGTGGATTCCCAGAATCGCTGTTTAACTTTTAATTATTTCTTGCCTTTGAATTCTCCTCAAATCGCTTCTTTTCTGAGGGGGTGGAATGGGTGGAATTAATTTGGCCAAACGCATTTGTGATTTATGTTTGCATAATTGACTGATACTTAAAATCATTTTAAAAATTAAAATATTTTTACTCTTTTGCAAAAGTTTTTTTGAGGGAATCGTTGTTGTCTATAATCTTGTTAAATAATCTCATTATTTTTTGATTCCCTTTTTTAAACACAAGTTCTTTGATTTCATTTGTAATGTTTGGGCGCAATGATTTATAAGCTAGAATCATTTTTGGTAGTAATTCAGCTGAAAAATGATTCTCTTTTCCTTCTTCCACCAATTCGCCTAGAAAATTTACGTATTCTTGGATCTGTCCATCAATGTTTTCCATTAGAGCTGGCAGTAAATATTCTTTTTCGAAGGCGTTAATTTTAATACCATACTTTTTCTGTTCTCTTTTAGCATATTTAATGGAATCTATTAGATACGTAAAGGTTTCAGCATCCCAAGAATATTGATCGTTAATTTTAATCCAATCGGTTACTTGTTTAACAAAAAAATCTAAATCTGGATTTTCTTTCATTTTTTCCAATACGGCCGCACCAAGTAAAATTTCTTTGCTAAGAATCTTAGGTTCGAACATGTCCCCGGCTAAGTTATCAATTGATGTAAAACAATCGATACTCACTTCTAAATCCTTATCAAGAAAATCGATTCCTAATCTCAACATAACTTTTGCTGCCTTTTCTCCTCTTTCAACATTATAGCGTATCCATGATCCAAACAAAATCAAACCAAAAGTTTTAATCATTGAACCGAGCACATGTTTCCTTTGTGAATATGCATAACTAAACAAATCTTTAAAAATTGTGCAAAGTTCACAAAACCCTTTTTTCTCGCTAAATTTATAGATTTTTGCGAAAAGTTCTTCAGTAGCAAATTTAACTGATGGAACATCCCATTTTTCGATTCGTTCCTTAATCAACATAATGACCACATCAATTAAGTCATTTAATTTCTTTGCCTCGTATGACTTGCTTTTTAATAGATTAATAATAGCTGAAAGATTAGAAGAAAAAGCTTCTTTAAAATCTAAATTAACTAAATCAGTGGTACGAGTTGAAGGTTTTACAAACTCTTTTTTTGATTTATTAATAGCTGAGATAATTTTATCCGCAACTATGGGCATACCTTCTGAAGTTTTTGCCGCATATCTTTCTGCGAGTGATGGGGAGAATTTGGCCACATATTTTTCGTTGACCTCGTGCCAAATTGTCATTGGCATCTTTTTTTTAGACTTAATTCCCTTTTGTACAAGGCCATTTAGTTCATATTGCTTCCATCCCCTTTTGAAGAAACTTGGAGATAGTATAACAACGCCGTAATTAGAATTTACTAAGCCACGGTCAATAGACTCTCGAAGACGGTCTCCAAGTCTAAGTTGCTCATCGTCGAACCAAATTTTTAAATCTCGTGCTTTCAATTCATTCGCGAGATTTCTAGCTACTTCTTTATCCTCGCTTGCGTAACATATAAAAACATCAAAACGTTCTGATAAAATTTTTTTCAAGATTTTTCCCCCAGTAAGAAGAATTGAGGTCAGATTCACAGTTAAGTAATTTTACTGGTTCGTAATTCCCCTTTTCACCTCTCAGGTGTTGTCCCAATTTTATCGGCTCCTCACTTATTGCCTCATCTATCAATTACGCCTCCAATCGTAAAAAACCCTTTGCGCGCGGCAAGTGATTTTGGGGCGTGGGGGATAAAAGTCGTTGTGATGGTTCTGTAAACTGGTTTGGGTTTGGGGGTTAAAATTTAACCCTTGAGATTCGTTAACTTAAGCTTATTAGAACGTTGGGCAGCAACATCGAGTAGGTATCCGTTTGCCAGAACTCCAAACCTACCCAGCCGACCTACACATACATTCCAGATATTCGAGAGCGACTTCAACGAGGATGGTTCTTGACACGATTGCGCAGCAGGCCAAACTCAAGGGACTGGCATTCGTGGGCACGGGCGATGTTTTTCATCCGCAATGGTTTGAGAGCATTAAGGCGGAGCTGGTAGAGGTCGCGGATGGCACCCTCGAGCACCCCCGCTATCACATTCGCTTCATCTTAACGGTTGAAGTCGAAGACAAACATCGCGTACACCACCTAATTTTTTTGCCTGCTCTCGCCGCCATCGAAAGCGTGCGTGAGGAGCTAGCGAAGCATTCAAGTGACATAAATGCAGATGGGCGTGCACGAGTTAACTTGGGTGCTCCCGAGATCGTTGACATAGCATTATCACACGATTGCTTGATTGGTCCTGGGCATGCGTTCACCCCTTGGACGAGCATGTACAAGGAATTCGACAGCATGCAAGCCTGCTACGGTGATCGAGCCAACAAGGTGAGGTTTCTGGAGCTTGGACTTAGCGCGGATACCTCGATGGCTGACCGGATTGCTGAGCTCGCGGACGTTACATTTCTATCATGCTCGGATGCACATAGTCCGTGGCCAGATAAATTGGGGCGCGAGTTCAACCGCTTCGAGCTGGCGGAGCCAACTTACGCGGAAATCATCAAGGCTATTAAGCGGGAAAACGGTCGGCGCATTTCGTTTAATGTTGGTTTCGACCCGCGACTTGGCAAGTATCATTTAACCGCTTGTTCACGCTGTTACGAGCAGTTCACGCTCGAGCAGGCGAAGGCGTCGCGGTGGCGTTGCGACAAGTGCGGCGGGTGGATTAAGAAAGGTGTCCGGGATCGTGTCAACGAGCTGGCGAATTACTCCGAGCCAAAACATCCACCCCATCGGCCCAACTACCTCAGAATAGCGCCGCTCGCCGAGGTCATAGCACTGGCTCTCGGCCACAATGACGCCCACGCGCCCGAGGTTCAATCGCTATGGGAAAAGCTCGTCGGGCGTTTTGGCAATGAAATTGAGGTGCTCGTCGACGTGCCGGCGGAGGAGCTCGCGAATGTGGCAGGGACAAAAGTCGCGGCTGTAGTTAGGGCATTCAGGGAGGGCGCGCTGAGGGTAATTCCAGGTGGGGGTGGGCGGTACGGTCATCTCGAAATCCCGCTCGAGCTGGCCAAAGCTCAAAAGCTCGGGGGGCAACGTACGCTGGTGGAATTTGAATGAGCGTGAAGGTTAACGCGGGTGCATGCATCCTGTGTGGCGCTTGCCCGGGCGTCTGTCCTGTTAACGCGGTCGAGGTTTCAGTCATCGAGGTACATATCTTAGACGATTGTACGGAATGCGGGCTCTGCGCCAAGGTCTGTCCGATGGGGGCGATAGTGGTTGAGAGAAAAGTATGACATCGTGGTGGTTGGAGCGGGTCCAGCTGGCTCGATGGCTGCACGAGCTGCTGCGCGTGAGGGAGCAAGCGTCTTGTTGTTTGATAAGCGCCGCGAGTTGGGCGTACCGGTACAGTGTGGCGAGGCCCTGAATGAAGATGTTTTGAAAGAGCTAGACATTAGGCTGGACCCCCGATGGGCACTCAGCAAGACAAATGCGGTGAAGCTGGTTTCGCCCTCGGGCATCGAGGTGCGCATAGCCGAGCGGAAGGTTGTCGGCAAGATCGGCTACATCCTCGATCGCAAGATTTTCGACAAGCACCTTACAACCCTTGCAGCTAAGGGAGGCGCGGACATCATGGTCGGAACACTAGTCGATGGACTGATTTTAGATGACGGCAAGCTCAAAGGGGTGAGAGCACGGGGGGCGAACGGCAGGCTTGAGGTAAGAGCTGAGGTCATAATCGCAGCCGATGGCGTAGGCTCTAGGGTGGCTCGCTGGGCGGGACTAAACACCTATCTAAAATTGGATGACATCGAAACGGGCGTTCAATTTCAGATGGTGGGAATAAATTTCGAATCCCCCTCGATGATGGAATATTATTTTGGGAACAAGATAGCGCCCGGCGGGTATTGCTGGGTGTTCCCGAAGGGCGAGGACATGGCGAACGTTGGGCTGGGGATCCTCGGGAGCCGAGCTGAGCGACGGCCGATTGAGTATCTCCGAGATTTCGTCGCACGCATGCCAAGCCTCTCGAAAGGGAAAATAATCGAGATAAACGCCGGGGGGGTGCCAGTCGGTGGGCCCATCAAGCAAACGGTGAAGGACAACTTGCTTGTGGTTGGAGATGCGGCTCGACAGGTGAACGCCTTGACAGGGGGCGGCATCGACTCAGCCATGCGGGCGGGGAACATCGCTGGAGAAGTCGCGGCAAAAGCAGTGGCGGAGGGTGATACCTCAGAGAAACGGTTGAGCGAATATGAGAAACGGTGGCGCGAGCTCATGGGGAAGCGGCTCGAGCGCTACTTGAAGGCGAAGAACGTGCTCGTGAGCTTGACGGACGACGATTTGGATCGACTCGCGAAGGCCCTGAGCGAGGTCAAGTTCGATAAGATAAGCCTGACCGACATGCTGAGGGTGCTGATAAAGGCGCACCCGAAACTGTTTTGGAAGTTGAAAGGCTTGATGTAACCTAGGGTGTTAGCCTCTTTCTATCTCGTGGAAACAACACGCACTCCCTGATGTTTTCGATTGCGGTAAGGGCCATCGTTAGACGATCCAGCCCCAGCCCCCATCCCGCGTGCGGCGGAAGCCCAGCTCTGTGGCTCTGAAGGTGCGATTCGAAGTTCCGCGGGTTCAACCCTTTTTGCTTGAGCTGTTTAACGAGGAGTGCCTCTTGATGAACACGTGTTCCACCCGAAGCCAATTCTATCCCTTTGTGCATCAAGTCGAATGCCTGTGCGAGCTTCGGGTTGTCCTCCTTTGGCATAGTGTAGAAGGGCTTTATTTTCAGCGGCCAATCCACCACAAAATAAGCCCCACCGATGAGCTCACCGAGTTTTTTTCCGGCTGGGGTCGGCAGGTCCTCCCCCCACGGGACTTTCACTCCCCCTCGCTCTAATTTTTCGAGGGCCTCGTCGTAGGTTACGCGCTGGAGTGGCTTCTTTGGGACTTCCAGCTTGTGGTCGAGGGTCTTCAGTTCCTCGACACATTTTCGTTTGACGTCCGAGAATACTTCAACGATCAAATCTTCTAGAATTTTCATCACATCCTCAGCCGCCGCATATGCAACCTCGATATCGATCGAAATTGCTTCGTTCAAGTGACGGGGGGTGTCGTGCTCCTCAGCACGGAAGATCGGCCCAATCTCGAAGACACGATCGAAGCACCCCGTGAGCACCTCCTTGTAGAGCTGGGGGCTCTGGCTGAGGAAGGCCTCACGCTCGAAATATGAGATGGGAAAAAGCGCGGCACCGCTCTCCGTCGCGGTAGCCACGATTTTTGGCGTGTTGACCTCAATGAACCCCCTTGACACGAGGTGATTCCGCGCGCTCTGGAGGACTTGGTGGCGGATCTTGAAAATAGCGAGCGACTCGGGGCGGCGGAGGTCCAGGGCGCGAGCATCCAAGCGGGTATCTAGATTGGCTTTCACCCGCCCTCTCGGATCGAGCGGTAGGGGAACGGAGGCGAGGTTTAAAACCCTGATTTCAGAAGGGAAAATTTCAACGCCTCGCGGCGCCTGCTTTGCAGCGACCACTTTGCCCCGTACCGCAACCGCCGACTCTTGGGTCAGGCCGTCTATCTTGGCGAGTAGCTTTTTACCGACTTTAGCCTTTGGTGCCGTGACTTGGATGGAGCCGGAGATGTCAGAGAGGATGAAAAATTTAATCCCCCCAAGGTCGCGGACATCTCCAACCCTCCCCATCGTCACGATTTCCTTGCCGGCCAGTTGGGCGGTGACCTCGGTGGAGAGGTGAGTTCGTCGCAGGTTTCCTAATTCATCGAGCTTCATAGCAACCCTACTCGAATACAACTGTGATGTTTTTATTAGTTAGTTTCGTTAAGAGGGCTTGAATCCCTTTGACGTTAGCAGGAAGGCGTTTCAAGTGCGGGCGCGGTACCCGTACACGATGTTCTTCCTTTCCATCCGAGTAGAGCACGTTGACGCCCAGAACCTTCGCAGGGGTGAGGATATCTTGGGCCAGTTTGCGGGTTTGGGCCCCTTCTTCAATCAAGCGGATTTTCGTCTGGAGCTGATTTTCGAGCTCCCGAACAACTTTGCCCCCCACCCCAACGGCGAAACGTATCTCCCCCCGCCCAACCATCAGGACGATCAAACCGCTAGTGCTAATCGCGTGTTTGAAGTTTATTTTTTCCAACCCTCGGCGTTTTTGCGCTATCTCAAATAAAGTTCTAGAAATTTTAATATCAAGTTCGGAGATTCTACCTTCTTTTAGCTTGTTTTCACATCCTTGGCAGAGGATACCGCTCCTGAGGCACACGTTGCAGATAGGTGTTCGCAAACCCAAGCCCAATAGCCCTTCGTTCTGGCGGTTTAAGGGCTTTCAGACTGGGTAAGAGGGCAAAAAAAATAAAAAAAGAGCGCGGGAGGGTCTACTTACTCCTTCCAAGCACTATTTCGACGGTCGAAACATTGGCCGCGCCGCGCTCGCCTTGAAGCTCTTCAGTCCCAATCAAAATGTTTTTCACTTGGAGCCCCTGCATGAAGCGATTTCTGGTAATCTCCGCAACATCGACGGCCCTGCTGATGGCTCTTCCTCGTGCCTTCAAGATGACATCGCCGGAACCCATGTTGAACTGCGTTATCACTGCAAGCACGTAGTTCATCACGGGCTTTATCCCGATAAAAACCACGTTCTCCGCAGCTTGTCTTTCCTTCACCACAGGTTTCTCTTCAGTCACGGCAGGTTTCTCTTCAGCCATTGTACCTTGCCTCCCTTTGTTTTTAGACAATTCTCTCTATCCTCGGCCTTCATAAATACCTTTTGGGGGTCGAATCAAGGGTAGGAAAAGTTAAATATTTTAACTTTTTATAGGGTTCCTAGTTTCGGGCCTGAAATGTATCCATCCAAGCAATTTGATAACCTTTTAGGCCAATTTACACCTGTTGAGAGCGTGTAACACGAAAAATCCAATTAAAAATGCTTCTTTTTTGAGCGTGGAAAATGGGCACTGGTCAAAAGGGTCAGGTAGATGACATTTGGCGTGATTCTTCATGTTAAGGGTCGAGAGCAGGTGACTAACGCCGCCGTGGGACTTCCTTTGTAAGCTGTACCATTCGCTTTTCGATCCTGTCCCGCAGCTCATCCATGTTTCCTTCGCCGCGAGCCAGCGTGACGTAGTCGAGCATGTCGTCTACCATGAGCTCGGCGGTTTCGGCTTCGAGGATTCCCGCGTAGACAGCTAGCTCGAGCGTGTAAAACGAGCGCATGATGGCGTCACGCCCCCTCCACCAGCGCTTCCAGGCCCCAGGCCTCTGAATGCGGAGCTTCTCGGCGAGCTCCTCAAAGGTCGCGCCCTCGCTCCAGTAGTGAAGGAGCATGGTTTTGAGCGTTTTTTCGTCCAAGTGGGACCTCTCCAGCAGTGCGCGTGCGAGCAGATTCTCGCGCAGCCATTTTTCAGCTCGAACGAATTCCTCTCTTGGCATATGTCCTCCACATGTTTCCCTTTTTTGGAAACAGGATTAAATACCTATTGGAAAAAGAGTCACCTTAGGAATGGAAAAGCTCGTTTTAGGGCTGAGCGTTTGTTTGACGCCTTTACAATGCGCGCGTCGATCGGCACATCCATCTCCGCGGCATGGTGAATAGAGTTGCTCGCGGCCTTCAAGGCCAACCTCGGGACTCCCTTGCTGAATTTGTAGAGCGATTTAAATCCACTTGGGGTCAATAAACCGCCGTAGTTGGCGCATCCAGCGGTTCTTAGGCGGAGTTCGAGTAATTCCTTGAGGTTTTTCCTGTTCATCGGCCTTAGCTTGGCATGAACTTGTATGCGGTCAAGTAGCGCGGGCACCTTGGCTAGGAATCGCCGCATCTGTTTGAGCTCACCGTTAAGTAAAATTGAGATATTTGGGATGTCGGACAGCACGCGCAGGAATTCACTAACCTCGACCACGTCTGCGCCGCTCTCGGGGACGTCGTCGATGATCACCGCCAGCCGCTCCTGGTGCTCATGTGGCCATCGGCGCAGGATTTCGAAGAGGCTCGCTTGGTCTTTATTGGCGTCCAGCTCCAGCCCCAAGATTATCGCGCGCAGCAGCTCGTCGGCAGATTTGTACGTGGCGCCGTGGATGAGGATGGGCAGGACGTGTTTTGAAGGATCGGGTGCGGTTAGGCTTTCCTCCCTCAGTGAGGCGGCCAAGAACTTGCAGGCGGTCGTTTTGCCCATTCCCAGCGCGCCCGTAAGGACGCCGATCTTGCCCTCAGACAGCAACCATTTGAGCTTGCGCAGGTCATCCTTTTGAAATGGGGCGAATGCATCCACCGAGGGTAGTTCGAGCTCGAATGGGTCGCCCTGCATCCCCCAACGCTGAAGGTAGCTCTCAAAACGCTCGTCGCGGCCGATCTTTTCCTCGAATGTGGTCATCTCGCTATCCTCACCTGCAGTTCAAATGTCCCATTTTTACCCTTTAGGTAACCGCGAGCGCTCATTCGCTCACAAAATGTCGTCGTGAGCGCCTCCGGGCAACGGGCACGGGAGGCGAGATCTTTGGGTGTGAAGGTTTTTAACACAATAGCTGCCGAGAGAAGGTCTCCGAAAACGGTGCGTTGAGCTAATCCAGCAGGTGTGAGCGCGTCGAGGATGGCGTGACGAGGGGCTTCTGTTATCTTTGGGGTGACGGGCGCTGGCTGAATCTCTTCCTTTTTCGTTTTTTCGGGCTTTGGGACCGTTATTTTTGGCGATATGGGCACTTCGGGCGTTATTTTACGCTTTTGGACCTTTGGAGGGGCTCTATGTGCTTCTTGGTGGCATTTCTGGCAAAGCGTGACCAAATTATCGGGATCGTTCCGGCTCGTTCCGTCTCTATGATGTACTCCGAGTAGCTCTTTCCCACCACATTTCGAGCAAGTGTAGTCATCTCTGATAAGAGTAGCTCTTTTCACAAGCTCCCAATCATCTCGATGGTAAGAAAAGACGTAGCTTAGGAAGAATGAAAGGTGCTCATCTTGCGGGAAGGTAGGCTGAGGGGACGACGGAGGCGAAATTACGGACGGTTTTTCCAGCAAACGTTTTATTTCACTCTCAGATATCCTCCTTTGACCCCCCTCTGGACGCACGACTTTGATTTTTCCTTCTTTATCCCACCGTCTGATCGTGTTTGGGTGTACTCCAAGTAAGGTGCACGCTTCCTTCATTGCATAAAACTTTTTCAACTCTGCCACTACTTCACCTTTTTTAACAACTCTTCACTTCTCCTAACAAATTAAGTTCTAGTTTTCCTTTAAATAGTTAACTATTCATGACTACTCCTGACTACAATTGAGGAATTTTTAACAAAAGCTAACAAAATTGGGGTTAAAAAGCTAACAAATTCTAGGCGCGGGATCCCCGACAGGCGATTCTAGCAAGCGCCGCCCCCCGACAACCGTTTCAAGTATCACATCGCTGGGGTGGTCGGTTGTCACTTCGCCTATTACACAGGCTTTTTTGCCGTATTTTGTCTTTAGGACCGCAGCGAGAACCTCATCGCAGCGCTCGGATTCAACCCCGATGATTGCCTTACCCTCGTTTGTTATCTGGAGTGGGTCAATGCCCAGCATTTCGCTCATCGACCTAACTGCGGGCAGAATCGGGATGTCAGCTTCATTCACTAGGATCCCAACTTTCGCCTTCGAGGCCATATCGTTAAGCGCAGCCGCTAAACCTCCACGTGTTGGATCCTTCATTGCCGTCACCCCACCTGCTTTAAGAGCAGCTTCGACGGTTTCCCAAAGGGGCGCGACATCCGAGCTAAGGTCAACATCGACGCTGATACCTTCCCGGTGAGCTAAAATGCTGATTCCATGGTCTCCGATGGTCCCGGTGACGATGATTTTGTCCCCCGGTTTAAGGCCGTGATCGGTAACTAGGGTTTCGGCCACACCGATTCCGGTGGTGGTGAGTACTGCCCCATCGAGCGCCCCCCTCTCCATGACCTTCGTGTCGCCCGCTATCAACGGGACATTTGCCTCCCGCGTAGCGGCATCGATCGATTGACAGATTTTCCGGAAATCTTCAACCAAAAATCCCTCCTCGAGCACGGCGGCGCACGCCATCGCCAGTGGGCGGGCTCCCATCACCGCGAGGTCGTTCACCGTGCCAGCAATTGCGAGCCTGCCTATGTCGCCCCCAGGGAAGAAAAGTGGTTTGACGGTGTGGGAGTCGGTTGTCAGCACGAGGGTTTTGTCGCCAAGCGATATCGTAGCCCCATCGTCTAGTTCATCTAGCCCAACCTCTCCCGCACGCCTAAGCGAGAGCTCTTTCAGCGCGACATCTACAATTAATTTCATCATCGCCGCGCCGCCGGCCCCATGAATTAGCGAGATTTTCTCATCCGACGTTTTTTAACCCCCTTCTCAAGTTTCACATTTACAATTTCGAGCTCGGTGCCCGAAGTTAGAGATGCTCCATGCCTGCCGCATTTTGGGCAGGCAATTCCAAGCCCGGGCTCCGGCAGGTGGGTGTCCAAGCTTTTTGCTTTGCCGGAGTAGCCGCACTTGCACTTGATCATAATTGGCACCCTGACGATATTAAATCTCGTTGAGTTGAACTCGTCACCCCCAAGCTTCTTCAGCCATAGCCTCAGGGAGCTGGGCTCATTGATTTCGCCCGCACGCAAATTTACCTCAAGGATCCGTGCTCCTCGGTCGGCCGATATTTGGTGGAGGGCCTTTAGCACGCGAGTTGCAAGCTCGACCTCATGCACCGGCTACACCTCGGGTCACTTCCTCCCAGGAGCTGAGGATTTCCTTGGCCTTGGTTTCATCTAGTACCTGGATGGCGTAGCCCGCATGAACGAGCACGTAGTCGCCCTCACGCACGTTCCCGAGCAGATCTAGCTTGACCTCCCGCCGCGCACCGCCAAAATCAACGGCCGCGACCTGTCCATCGATTTTCAACACTTTACCTGGGATCGCGAGACACATCCGGCTTCTCCCCTCGGCCATCTTATTAGATTAACCTTTTCAATGCTTATTGGGTTTATCTATTGTGGTCTTTATGCCGGCGAAATTTGACTTTCACGTGCACACGATGTACTCAGACGGCGTGGGGACGGCCGCGGCGATGGCGGAGGCGGCAGAGGCACGGGGATTGGAAGCGGTCGCCCTCACCGATCACGGACCCGAGTTGAGCGTGGGTACCCCCCGAGAGAAACTCACCCCCATGCTGCAGGACATCAGGCTGGCGCAGGAGGACGCGGGTATCCCGGTACTAGCCGGCATCGAGGCGAACGTGGTGGACGAGGGGGGAACTATCGATGTCGATGACGAGTTCATCGGGAAGCTAGACATCTTGGTGGTCGGTATTCACAAGCTAGGGAAGGCTAAGGATTCAGTTGAGCTCGCTAGAGATTACCTGGGGAGGGCAACCCATGCGATCGAGCGCCACAAAATCGACATCTTAGCGCACCCGTTTTACTTTCATCGCGATTTGACACCCCACCTTTTACCGGAAGATCTCGAAAATTTCGCGAGGCTCGCGGCTGAGCGCGGGGTAGCGATGGAAGTTAACATAAAATACCGGGTGCCAGACGAAGAGTTCTTGAGGCTCTGCTTGCGTGAGGGGGTCAAGCTGAGCATAGGTACAGATGCCCACACCACGGGTGAGGTTGGCAGGGTCGATTGGGCGCTTGGGATACTCAGGCGCATAGGGGCGAGACGCGAAGATCTAATTTTGGACAGCTTTTTAAGGTGAGGACGTGCCGCTCGAGCTTTCTTCCTTCCTAAAAGGCGCAGACCGCGTGGCGATCGTTGGCGTTGGGAGTGAGATGCGGGGGGACGATGCAGCTGGTATCGAGGTGGTGCGCAGATTGAGGCACAAACTCAAGTCGTCAAGGGTGCTTTTAGTTGAGGGCGGAGTGGCGCCGGAGAGCTTCACTTCAACTATTAGACGGTTCAAACCCTCACACGTGATTTTTATCGACGCAACCGACTTCGGCGCCGAGCCTGGCGAAGTAATCTTAGCAGAGCCCGAGGCCATCACCGGCCAATCCATCTCGACCCACACTCTGCCGCTTTCCATCCTCGCGGGCTACCTTCGAGAACAGACGGGGGCGAAAATAATACTGTTAGGGATTCAGCCGGCACGGGCGCAGATGGGCGCGGAGATGGGTGAGCCGATAAAGGACGCGGTTGAGAAAGTCGATGAAGCTTTGCTGAGGGAACTTGGCTCACTTTAGCTTGTTTCGAGCATGACACACGTGTATCATTCGGACCTAGCTTGCTGTATGTCGAAGGTCGCGAGCTCGAAATTCTTGGTCATGGTGATGGCGCGCGTCGGGCAGGCCTCGGCACATTCCCCGCAGAATGTGCAGCGCCCATGCCATATGCTTGGTTTTTTGGTTTCCTTGTTCACGCTTATCGCCCGGTCTGGACAAGCCTTGATGCAGAGCCAGCAACGGATGCACTTCTCCTTGTCGATGACTGGTGCGCCGCGGAAGCCCTCGGGCGGCTCCACCTTGACGTAGGGGTACTTTACCGTGAAGGGCTTGCGGAAGACGTTCTTTATCACAGTGGGCAGGATTTTTGGCATCAGGGCACCACCAGCACCAAGACTAAACTGATTATCGCGAGCAGCGCCCCAAATGTCAAATAGAACTTCAGGGCCTGGTCGATGCGCAGGCGTGCCATGATGTTTCGCAGGGTCGTCGTGATCAGCACGATGACAAGGGTTTTGATGAGAAAGTCGACAACACCGGGAATTTGCACCCCACCGATTGTGTAAGCGACTGGTCCTCCTAAGAAGAGGGCGGCGATGAACCCCGCCACGACCAGCGTTTCGATGTCGTACACGACGCGCCAGATTGCAAGCTTTGGGCCTGAGTACTCCGTCAGGGCCCCGTGCACAATCTCGCTCTCGGCTTCGGGGATGTCGAATGGGACGCGCATGAGCTTTCCTTGGATGCTGGTGAACATGGCGATTAGTGCAGGTATGAGGCGCCAGTCTAGGATGAGCCAACTGTGCTGGGCTTGGTAACCAACGACCGTCGTGAGGTTAAGGGACCCAACCCGAGTGACGACGGCGATGATTACAAGGATAAATACAAGCTCGTAACTGAACAGCTGGACCACATGGCGCGCGGCTCCAACCGAACCAAACGGGCTCCCAGAGGAATAGCCGCCGAGCATGAGGCAGATGGCAGGGATATTGAGCAGGTATATAATGACGATCAAGTCGGCAACCGTCGTTAGCGCGGGCTGGGCTGAGTAGACTGGCAACAAGAGCATCACCGTGACGACCGCCCCCAGGGCGATGAGAGGGACGACGTTGAATACCAGAGATTGGGCGGCGTGCGGCGTGATGTCCTCTTTGCTCATCAGCTTGCCAACATCGAGGTATTCCTGCCAGATGGGGGGCCCTATGCGGTGCTGCATGTGCCCGGTGACCTTACGGTCGATGCCGACGTAGAGCAACCCAATGAGGGAGGCGAAGAGCAGCCCCGGAAAGACTAGGGAGTTGAAGAAGAAGTCCAGGACCTCCATCATTTCCTCCGCCCCCTCAGCTCATCAAAACTCACGACCCGCGTCTTGCCCGTGCGCGAGTCCACGAGAGCGACCCGATCGTTACAACCGAAGCAAGGGTCAATGCCCCACATCACGATTGGGATTTCTGCCACGGTGCCGCCGACGAACATCGACTTCATCGAGGCGAAGTTTCCGTAGGTGGGGGTCCGCACGCGCACGCGTTCGGGTATCTCGGTACCGTTTGAGCGGATGTAGTAAAGGAGTTCGCCCCGGGGCGCCTCGATGCGCTCGACGGTCTCGTTCGGTGGTATCTGTAGGTCAACCATCGTTCGAATCGGCCCACCCGGCATCTCCTTTAGAGCTTGGCGCACAATTCGGATTGATTCCAAAGTTTCTCGCAACCGGACCATGCCCTTCGCCAAAACATCACCTTCCCGCTCGATGGCCACGTCGAAGGAAAGGGCATCGTAGGCGGCGTATGGGTCATCCCTACGAAGGTCGGTTTTCACGCCTGAGGCTCGCGCGGTTGGTCCAACGGTGCAGAACTTTAGTGCATCCTCTTTGCTGAGCACCCCCAGATTTGTGCAGCGCGCCAATATCGTGCGGTCAGATTTGAAGAGGTTTATGTAGTACTTGGTCGATTGTTCGAGCTTATCAAGCCCGCGCAGGAACGTTGGGATAAATTCGGTTTTCACATCCCGTCGAACCCCGCCGATGGTATTTGTGGCAGAGTGGACCCGGCCGCCGGAGAGCATCTCTCGCAGGTCCATAACGTACTCGCGGTCCCGCCACGCCAACATGAACAGGGTGTTAAAGCCGATCTGGTGGGCCGCGATGCCTAGCCAGAGCAGGTGGCTGTGGATGCGCTCGAGCTCCAAGATGATTACTCGGATATATTTTGCCCGCTCGGGAGGTTCAACCCCGGCCAGCTGCTCCACCGCTTGGCAGTACGCTGTCGAGTGGCATATGTTGCAGATGCCGCATATGCGTTCAGAAAGGTAGATGTTATGTTTGTAGTTCCGCCGTGAGAACGCCTCCTCGATCCCGCGGTGGGCATAGCCCAGATGGATATCCACATCCACGATTTCCTCACCCTTGACCTCAAACCTAAAGAACTCCGGTTCCTTCAGCGCAGGGTGCTGCGGGCCAATCGGGACGACGAACGTCATTTAGATTTCTTCCTCCATCCTTTGCGCAGTGGGTACTCGCCCTCGGGCCAATCGTCGGGCAAAAAGAGCTTGCGGGGGTCCGGGTGGCCATCAACCTTGACGCCGAGCATCTCCATGAGGTCGCGCTCGTACAAAATCGCTCCGGGGAAGATTTCAGTAATCGTTGGAATTTTCAGGTCGTCTTTGGGCAAGGGGATTTTAAGGTTTAGCTCGGCTGGCTGGCAGTCGAAGTGATAAATGACCTCCACAACATTGCCCGTATCCACGCCCGTGATGGCTGAGATGTGCGTAACCTTCTGTACCCTCAACGCGCGGAGGATGTTTTCAAGGCGCTGCTTGTCGCTCGTGGCGAAAAGGCATCGATCATCCACAATCCTCATGTCATCCACGTGTTCTTTGATGAGGGCCTCGACTTCATTGGAGTACATTTTCATACCTGCTCCAGAGCTTTCACAATCCCAAAAATGATGGCCTCAGGTTTCGGCGCGCAGCCCGGAACATAGGCGTCAACAGGTATGAATTTGTCTAGGGGGCCGAGCACGTTGTAACAGTCGTGAAAAGCGCAGCCAGAGGCTGGGCAGGAGCCGACCGCAACGACAAGCTTCGGCTCTGGCATCTGCTCGTAGATCCTGATGAGCCTGTCCTTAGTGTGTTTGGTCACGGGGCCGGTTACGACCAAGATATCTGCGTGCCTGGGGGAGCCCCGGAGCTGCATGCCGAAGCGCTCGACATCGTAGCGCGGGGTGAGCGCTGCAATCAGCTCAATATCACAACCATTACACCCCCCAGTGTTGAAGTGCAGCAGCCATGGAGACTTTTTCCTGAAGAAGCTAACCAGACCCATCAGCCCACCCCTATCACCAGCGCGATCGATATGAGAATGATGATAAGCCCCACGACTACCCAGAACAGGTAAGTGCTGAGGTCCCCGCTGTGCGCAGGACGGATGTGACGATAGAAGGGCCCGAAGACGCGTCGGATGGGCGAGAAGAACTGCTCGCTGTCCGCATGGATCTCACTCGCTTCCAGCTCCTCGCCGCATGCGTAGGTCTTGAGCTTCCCGGCGCTCGGCTTTGCCTTGGTGAGCCTGCGTCCGCCCAGGAGGATGAGCCCCCCGACAGCAGCGATCAATAGCATCGCCGCGGTCGCGATGATAGGTCCCCAGAACCCAGGTCCGAACAACACCGATTCAGATACCATCATGCACCGCCCAGCACCGCACTTATGTAGCCGCCCGAGTTCATCACAGCTTCCTGCGCTGGGCGCACGATGTCTATCCCGAGCTGCGGGAGTACCCCGAATACCACGCAGAGAACCGCGAGCAACATGATCGGGAACATCATGAGTAGCGGGGTTTCTTTTACATCATTTAGATGTTTTGGCCGCTGCCCGAGGAAGATCGAGTTGAGTGCCTTCAGGAAGTAAGCGAGCGTCAGGGCACTTGTGATGAGGGCAATGATGGTGAACACGGGCTGCCCGGCCTCGATGCCAGCCACGTAGATCGTCCATTTGCTCGCGAACCCGTTGAAGGGTGGTACCCCTGAAATCGCGAGGGCCCCCACCGCGAACAGCGTCGCGGTCACTGGCATGTTCTTCCAGAGCCCCCCGAGCTGGTCCATGTTAGAGGTTCCAACGCGGTAGATGATTGCCCCGGCGATCATGAATAACATCGTCTTGTAAATGGCGTTGTTGAAGAGGTGGAAGAGCCCGCCTTGGATCCCCAGCACTGTGCCCAAACCGATTCCGAGTAGGACGTAACCGACCTGGGAAATGCCTGAGTAAGCCAAGAGACGCTTGAGGTCACGCTGGGCGAGGGCCATTAGCGCCCCGATCACCATCGTCACTAGCCCGAGAGCAGCGAGCATGATTCCTATCGCGAAAGCCCCGAATAATGTGTAGACCACCCGCACCATCGCGTAAATTCCGACGGTCGCGGTAGCCCCCGAGAAGAGGGCGGCCACGGCCGAGGGCGCGGCCTGGTAGGCGTCGGGCATCCACATGTGCAGGGGTACCACCGCAATCTTGATGCCGAGTCCCGTCACGAAGAGGGCGAGCGGCACAATCACGGCTGATGGGGCTACTTGGCCGAGCTTCTGCGCTAGGTCGGCGATGTTTAGACTACCCACCATCCCATAGAGGAGCGCAATCCCGAGCAGGATGAAGGAGGTCCCCAAAGAGCTGACGATCAAATACTTAATGCTAGCCTCGATTGACTGCCACTTTCGCCTGAACGCCACGAGGGCATAGGAGGAGATGCACATGATCTCGAAGAACACATAGAGGTTGAAGATGTCTCCCGTGAGCGCGACGCCCATCATCCCCGCCAAGATGAGCAAGAAAAGGGTGTAGTACTGATCGAGCCCGGTATCGCGCTCCATGTAGACGAAGGAATAAATCACGACAAGTGCGCTGATTCCTGAAACGATCATCGCCACGAGCAGGTTCAGCCCGTCGATGGCAAGGTTGATCCCCCAGGGGGGCTGCCACCCTCCTAGCTGATAGACGAGCACTTGGCCGCCCCACACCGCCGGAAGCATGCTCATCACGATTACGAGCTCCGCGAGCACAGCAGCGATCGCAAACCACTCCCGGGCGCGTTTGATGCCTCGCCGGCGAGCCAAGATTCCAATCACCGGCATCAGAAATGCAGAGAACAGTGGGAGCAGGATGGCTAAAATTGGGGCGTGCGGGATCACTCCTTCAACCTCCTGAGCTTCGATGGGTCAAGCGTGCCGTAGTGGCGGTAGGCGTAGATGGTGAGCGAGAGGGCGAAGGCAACAATGCAGATGTTGATGACGATTGAGGTCAGCACGAGTGCCTGAGGGATGGGGTCGACGGCTTGGGCGGCAAATCCAGGGAGATCCGAGAACATCTCCCCGCTGACGATCGCAGCCGCGCCTCCTGAGCGATATCCAAGGCTTATCAGGAAGAGGTGGATCCCATCAGTCAGCACGACTAGGCCGATGATGAGCTTGATCAGGTTTCGCTTGAGCAACAAACAGTAGAGCCCGAGCGCGACTAGGAGCATCGCGATGACGTAGTTGAAATCCAACTTCACACCCCTGTGAATTTCACACCCCTGTGTAGTCCAGGTTCGTTCATTTTTCGTCACCTCTGAAAGCGAACAGCATCGCGTAGAAGATCAAGAGGATGCCAGCCGCGACCTTTATCCCGACGCCAAGGTAAAGCAGAGGCAAGTTGCCAGCGCTGAAAAGCTGCCCGAGCTCCCCCAGCGGAAACTTGTTTTGCAGGAATGCGACGCCGAGCAAGAGGCTGAGCAAGCCGAGGGCGACTATCGCTAACCCCCCGATGCTTTCAAGCACTTCAGCTTGCAGGAAGCTAACCTTCGTTTCCGCCCGCTCGATGCCGTAGGCTAGGAGTAGCATCACCACCGAGGCGGCGATGATCACACCACCCGGGAAACCCCCTCCGGGAGTCAGGTGGCCGTGGAGCACAATGTAGGCGCCGAAGAGGAAAGTGAACGGGAAGAGGAGCCTCGTGATGGTTCGAACGATCACCGTCATTCCTGCCATTACTCTCGCCTCCTGAATGCCCTGAACACCATCACCACACCCACGACAGCCGTGAAGAGCACCGTCACCTCGCCCAGCGTGTCGTAGCCACGATAACCCCAGACGACGCTCGTAACCACATTTGCCGCACCCGTCTGCTGGGGAGCATCCTCTAAAATCCGCTGCCCGATGCTGTTCTCGAGATCTTCCCCGATCTGGCGGGCGGGGAAAGAGCCGAATGGTAACAAGTTAGTGCTGACGGTGAAAACAAGCAACGCGCCAATCGTCAAGACCATCCCGAATGCCAGCACTCGCTGCATCTATTCTTCCCTCCTCGTGCGGCTTATCGCTATTACGAATATCACGGTCGCCACCCCCACCCCCACGGCCGCTTGGGTGATTGCGATATCGGGGGCATGAAGCATGTAAAAAATTACGGCGAGGGAGATGCTCGCGCCGGCTAAAACGATCACCGAGTGGAGCAGGTCCTTGAGCTCGATCGCGATTAGGGCGAACACGAACAGGAGCACGAGCAGGGCATTTTGAATCAGCAACTCGAGACTCAATTTCACACCCCTGTGAACTTCGCACCTCTATAAACTTCACTCATGCTTTCTCCTCCTTGAGCTTGTCGACCACGCTTCGACGCCAGAGCTTGACGCCGGACTTGTGGGCTGCCCGAGCGATCGCATGGGAGCCCACCGGGTTTGTGAGGAAGAGGAAGAGGGCGATAATAAGAGCTTTTAAGGTGTACAAGCTGAGCCCCTCGAGCACACTCACACCTATAAGAGTCACAATCACCCCACCGACCACGACGACGGTATTTGCGTGAATTCGGTTGTAAACGTCTGGGAAGCGCACGATTCCCATCGCCCCAATGAGAGCACAGAAGGCGCCGATACCAAGCAAGATGTAAGCGATTATTTCAATCAAGTTTCGATCCCCCTTCCTTCAAGATATTTTGCGATGGCGAGCGTTGCCAAGAAGGCGAGGAAGGCGTAGACCAAGGCAACGTCGAGGTAGATCGGGGCGCGGTAGTAAACGCCCAGCAGCACTAGGGCACCGATCATCAGCACGACTAAGGCATCGATGGCGATGACTCGATCGGGGGCGGTGGGGCCCAGAGCAGCGCGGAGCGCGCAGAAGAGGCATGAGCCAAAGACGATGATAAGCACCCCGAGCAGAATCATCTGAATATCCTCCTGAGGAAGCGCTCGAAGGGCCGAGCTATTTGCCTGCTGGTTTCCTCGGGCTCGATTGCCTTGACATCGATCCAGTGCACGTATAGGGAGGATTTCTCTTCATTGACATCCACGCTGAGCGTACCTGGAGTCATCGTGATCGCGTTGGCCAAACCGGTGATGCCGAAGTCGCTCTTGAGCTCAGTCGGTACTCGCACGATGCCGGGTTTAATGGGCATTCGTGGGTGTAAGATGCGATAGATGACGCTTGCATGCGCCTTCAGCTCGGCCCAGATGTATGCGGGTACATAGGCGAGGGCGTAGCCCCATCGCTTTGGTTCAAATTTCTCCCGCATCCCCCCGCGAAAGAGGAGCTCGTAGGAAACCACGGCCACGAAGGCAGCGACGATCGCCCCCACCCCGAGCTCTTGGAAATCGAGTGAACCTGTTAGAGCAATCCATGCTAGCCAAAGGCAGACGAACGCAACGAACAAACTCTCCTTGGTCATGAGTATAGCCCCCTTGCTTCATATCACGGAGTGAATTTTAATTTTTCGATTCACCATGCAAAGAATTTCCCCCTTTTAAACAACCTACACCCAAAGGCTAGGCGGGCGAATTGAACACTTTGCTGTTTGTGCCCATGTTGATCGTGACCTGGCACATCGGCTTGACCTTGTTCGAGCGCTCTCGCTGCACACGCCAGGCAAGCCCCCCGTTGGCGTTTCCCGGCGGATTTACAAATCGTGGCATGGGGAGCTCATGAGGGGGTTTATTTCGCTCGTACTCATGCTCGCGGTGCTGCTTTTAGCGACGGTTCCGGCCAGAGCCAGCTTGGACGTTTTTACCGACGATAACTTCAGCTCACCCGGAGGGCTGGATGGTGTCGAGGTTGTTGCTGGTGATGTAAGGTTGAAGATTACTCCCGAGAACTGGATGCAAACCACAAAAGCTGATTTTGGGCAATGGTTGAACTACGACAATGTAGTGACCGTCGATCCCGGGGATGTGAAACTTGCGAGCACAGGCGACGAGTGGTCCACCCTAGAAAATACACCATACAAGAGCACTTATGGCATAACCACGACCGGTGCTGGAGACTACATATTTATCCTCAAAAGCTACTGGGCCGACGTCAAGGTTGGGATAGGACGATACAACACCGCGACCAAGAGCTGGGAGAATTGGAGCGACCCAACGATTGAGTGGCAGGAGAAGAATCAGTACTTTAAAAATGGTTGCTCGATGGCGTGGGACAATGGCGGCTACATTTATGTGTTTGCGGGAGGCAGCTACGATGATACATCCAATCCATCCGATCCCACCACGCATGAGCCCCGTTACGGCTTCTGGCGCTTCTCGGTCGACAATCCATACAGTTGGGAGCGTCTCGAGAACACGCCATGGCATCAAGGCCCAGGGGATGCTTTAGTTTGGGCAAGGGTTAACGGCGAGAACTACATCTATGCGTGGATTGGTACCACAAGCAAAAATCGCGGGCGTGGTTGTGGGGTAAAATTTTATCGCTATAGCATTCTCAGCGAGCAATGGGGCGCAGAGCCGATAACCGAGATAGGGAAGCTGTACTCTGATAACGAGGTTTCGCCGCCCTACGGTGCCGACGATGGGTCGAGCTTGGTTTGGACCGGAGGGGATTACATCTATTTCTTACCGGGCGCCTATACCGAGAACCTATCCCCCAATAAGGAACGCTATTTTACACGTTTTGTAATTTCGGAGAATAGATGGGAAAAACTGGCGATGTTGCCCTACAACGAGAACCCAAACACGACAGAGAGCGATGGTGTCGATGACGGTGGCTCGATGGTCTGGGATGGCGGCGATTACCTTTACGTTTTGAAGGGCGGCGATGGCAATGGTGATAACGCGGCGGACAATTTCTGGCGTTACAGCATCATCTCGAACTCATGGGAGGTGCTGACAGGAGTTCCGTTTGGGCCGTCTAAGAACAACGGTAAAAGGCTAGGGTACGCGGGCGAGAACGTGTATTACTGGCATGCCAACTCAACTGGGTTCTTAGTATATGCACCACCGAGGTACAGGGAGAGCGGCTATTTTACCTCGAGTGTTTTCGATGCAGGCACGATTGCGACTTGGCAGCAGATAAGCTGGGATGGGAGCGAGCCTCTTGGGGCGCTTGACAAGAAAAGACTCGTCAGCGCCGAGCCGGTGAATTCGATTGACAACAGGGGTAAGCTGGGCGTGCTGCCGTCCCTGCAAGTCCTTTCGAACCCGAGCTTTGAGTTCGGCGCCACGTCAAGTGGCTGGACGCTGGTGTATTTGGGAAATGAAAATACAGGGGGGACTTGGGATACCCATGGGAATTATGTGGACGGGAACGCATCCGGCCGTGTGAAGCAGGTGTCAGGTGGCTTAGGTTTCAGGGGTAGCGCGGCTGAACAAACGTCGAGCACTTTTGGGACAATAGATCAAACTGCAACTAACACTTTGAGGTACTATGCGAGATATCAATATCACGGAGGCAAGGATGGCGCCGATCTGCGCATGGTGATCGTTGAAGTAGAATTCACAAGCGGCCCCACGACCTATAAACTCAGGTATTACCACTCCAACGCAGGAATGCCGACGGATAACGCCACCGTGAAATACATCGATGGGGGGTACCCCGGGTGGCAGACATGGACCCCGGAGCAAGTGTGCAACCTCAACGAGAACATCAGGAACAAGTTTGGGTTAACAACGTTTACCGTGACTGCGGTGCGCGTTGGAGTTTTGATGAATAAAATCAACTCGGGAAATACTACCATTCATGGTTTGTTTGACAACCTTAGATTGATAAAGGAGAGTCCATTGGAGGATTACACTAGCACGAGCCGTAGGGATGGCGTCTACGAGAACATCAGCGAGAATTGCACCGCCTCGGTCAACCAGTACAAATACGTGGTGTCTCACGCCAGCGTCAAGGGGGCCGTCGATGACTTCGAAGATCAGCAGAGCGCGACCGACGGTGGGACGCACTCGACGTTACACGAGCGAGCATACACCGTACAAGTGACCGCGACTGAGAAAATTAACTCGAGCGATGACGCGTATGTTGGAGAGGATTCTCCTGATATCATGTATGGGTCCGCCAACTCGGCTAGATTGGGCACCCGAACTCAAACAGGCGCAAACAGGCGGGCATTTCTAAAATTTGACTTTTCAGGAATTCCAACGAACGTCGCGATCACCGGGGCGAAGCTCTGGCTCAGAGTTTACTCCTATTCAAATCCAGTAGATGAAATGAGGCGCGTGCAAAGTTGGTCGGTTACCGACGATAGCTGGACCGAGGGCACCTTAACTTGGGATACTCAACCAAATTTGGTAAAAAATCTCGATACGGCGTACATAGACGGATACAAGTGGTTCTCATGGGTGGTCACGGACTTTGTGCAGAATCAATTCGGGGGTGATAACCTCGTGAGTTTCAGCATCCGGCACGGGAATGAAAATCTTGATGACACAGCGAGGACCATCTACTACCGCTCCAAAGAATCCGATGTCGACAATCCTTACCTCGAAGTCACCTACGCGGTGCCAAGGACGCATTACAACTTGGAGATCCACGAGGGCGTCGACAACTTACCTTTGGGCACCAACTACACCCTTCAGATTCGTTACAAGCTCAGCAACGTCAACGATAACTTCAGGGTCATGGTCAAAGATAAGGCGGGAAATTGGAACTACCGCGGGAAGAGTTTGGGCAGCTCCATGGATTGGGAGCTCTGGGAGTATCAGCTGCTCGATAACGAGTTTATCGCAGACGGAGGTGGCGTGGGTAATAATGTGCGAATCAAGTTCGTCGATTGCGACAACGAGGCAACGGATGTGACCGATTTGCTCACAGATTACATTCGGGTCAAGAGCACAAAGGCAAATAACTACACCCATCGCTGGGAACACCGCATCACAGGTGTCGAGAACAC
>Ga0114919_10000377_pt1 | contig 33980 bp, 36 predicted proteins | sample BlataG_FD_88682 | JGI IMG/M metagenome (GOLD analysis project Ga0114919, IMG submission 88682) | Deep subsurface microbial communities from Black Sea to uncover new lineages of life (NeLLi) - Black_00105 metaG | ecosystem: Environmental > Aquatic > Marine > Oceanic > Sediment | place: Atlantic... | reverse complement strand
TAACTAACAACGGTGGCTGGATGCCCGGAATGAAATACCCCTGGTACGGTCCTAACTGGGATATTCTGGGAGACCAAGACAGGTTAGGCGAGACATTCAGAGGTGTGAGGCAGCAAGGTCCGGAGAGACCTCTGATAGACTTTGCCAAGTTTGCGGATTCTATTGGCGCTCGAGGGATGCACGTAAACAGGGAGGAGAAACTAAAGGACAGCCTTAAGGAGGCAATGGCATACTCTCAGAAGAATGGACCAGTTATTCTGGATTGCATCATGGATCAGCATCAGACCAACAGAGCGGTAACTGGCCCCGTCTACACGCTGTTCTACGCCCACATTCCGTGGGATGAGCTTCCGCCAAGAGGTAAAGCTTCAAGAGCGGCATACTTGCCCCACTGGTTCCCGGGATTGAAGGATGAGGTGGGCTGGAAAGTCAGTGACCCCTGGGAGCCTTTGTCTGAGGATGAATTCGGCTACGCTCCGCGGGATGACTACTTCAAGGCCTAAGAAAGGGTAGCAAGTAATTGCATGAACAAAGGAGGTGGGCAACCACAGGCGGCTGGTCACCTCCTTTGTCTTTCGGGGTAGTAAGCTTTTTCTGTGAGCAGGGTTCACCTGAGATTCCCTGCTTGATAGATGTTGGAGGAATTCTATTTGGAACAAGAAGAAGGCATTAAGCTAAGCAAGACAAAGGTGTTGTGGCGTGTGGTGAGCTACTTCAAGAATCCGGGGATGCCGGAAACCATCTACATCGTGTTGGGCGAGTCCCAAATGTACCGAAGAGGCGATGTGATATCGTCAATACATGACGTGGAGACGCCCTGTGACTTTCTTCCTGTGGCAAGGATTGACCAGCTGGTGCTGAACATTCCCACAAAAGCCGAATTCCGTAAATACTTCGAAGAGGTACACCAGATACTCGACCCGGAGGACATAACCTGGGAGATGGAGACCGAGTTCTGGCAGAATTATCGCTGGAAGCTTGCTGAGGAGCTTGGGGGAAAAAAGATAATCTGGGAAAGTTAGGGCAGTTGATGGCTTCTCCCCAGGCAACTGTTGGCCTTGTGCTTGAGTGGGGGGGGGCTGCCAACGCGTGATTGAGATGCTAATACGCGGCGACAAAGATTCAAAGATGACAGGAACAGGCTGGACTGCTGTGGTCTACGACCATGGATAAGATAGAATCAAATATCGTATTAGAGGGTTCATCAAAGTGTCCCGACAGCGAGTTGGGGAAGGTTTTAGCACCTGGCGAGACCGTGCGAAATGTCAAAGAGGTGTTGAAACAGGTTGGCCTCAGGTTAGTCAAGCAGACTTTACGCGTCGATTCTCATCGGTTTGGCATTCCAGTCTTTGTTTGTGTGGCCGGCGAAGACAATAATGCCACCCAGCGTCAGTCTATGGGCAAGGGTTCCAGTCCCGAGCAGGCCGAGGCCAGCGCCTTGATGGAACTGATTGAGCGCTTCAGCTATGCCAATCTTCCCCGGCCAGGCGATTTCCTGAAAGCCACATACAACAACGTAGACGACAAGAGCATTCCCTTCGACTATTTCTTCTTTGTCCCCAACAAAGAAGCAACCGTCCCGGAAGAAAACAAGACAAGATTTACTGAGCTTCCCTTTTCCTGGGTCCCAGCATACAGCTTGCAGCAAGAAAGGGATTTTCTAATCCCCTATGAATGGTTTGCAGATATCCAGGGTACCAACGGTGTCTCCGCCGGCAACACTTTGGACGAGACGATTTTGCAAGGTCTATGTGAGGTGGTGGAAAGACATGTCTCTTCAGTGGTTAACACAAGGCGGGCACCTGTTCCCACTATTGACATAGCTACAGTAGAAGATCCTGTGGCCAGGGATTTGTTAAGGAGATTTCTGTCCCATGGAATAAGAATGGTGTTCAAAGACTTCAGCTTGGATACCGGAATTCCAACTGTGGGTGGGATTGCCTACGATCCTTCGAGTTTCCCTAACAGTGAAATTGTCTTTTGTGCCGGGACAGCCACTCAGCCTGAAAAAGCACTCATCAGGGTTCTCACTGAAATCCAGCAGATGGCCATAGATGATTTTCGACAGGACTACTATGCCGGGGGCATTTTGCCCAAATTCAGGACGATACAGGAAGCCAGGTACTTGTTAAGCGAAGATAACCTGGTTCCTATTGATTCCCTGCCTGATGTTTCAGAAGCCGATATCAAGAAGGAAATACAGAAATGTACCACAGCCTTGACCGCGATAGGCTATGAGCCACTGGTCATCAACATCACACATCCTACACTACGAATCCCCAGTGTGTTTGTCATCATCCCCGGTTCCGAGCTGCTTGACAATTTGTCTCGTGACTTGAATACCTATTACTACATTGGCCGTCGTTTTCAACATCTGGGCTATTTCGAGCTGGCTATTGACTGGTATCAAAAGTCAATATTTGAACACCCGGCCTCCTCCTGCCACTGTTACATGCAGACAGGAGAGTGTTACAATTACCTGGGACAATATCGGGAAGCTGTTGACAGCTACAAGACCTGTTTCCGGTACGGGCCCGATAGAGTGATGCAGATATCGATTTATGATTCGGCGCTGAGCTGTATGGAAAAACTAAAAGCGGGGGGTGCATTGACATCTTAGCTGACGCAGTTTGCCTGCGCAACCAGCTCCGCCCATTTTTGATAAGGAGAGGAGTCTCAGGAGAGAAATAGAGAGGGAGTATCTGTGAAGTTCCCGAAAGTGAGTATAGGAAAAGGCTGCATAGATTGCAGGTTTTGCCAGTATATGGTAAGTTGCCCAGAGAAGTATTTTGTGGACTGGCCCATGGAAGGTTCTGAATGCACAGGTTGTGGAATATGTATTAGTGGTTGCCCTGCCGGAGCACTCACGATGGAACAGGTTGAAGAGGAACGACCTACAGTTAATATTGTCGTCGATGGCAGCACACACCAGGTGCCTACAGGCATTACGGTCTTGACAGCATTGGAGATGTTGGGTTATGAAGTCTCGCAATTCTACGGCGATGGTGTTGTAAACCGGATGTGCAGTAGCGGCGCCTGTTACAATTGCTGTGTAGTCATAGATGGTCAACTCAAAAGAAGTTGTGTCACTCCCGTACAGGAGGGTATGGAAGTAATCACGGACCAGGATACCATAGAGCGCTACGAGCCACTTCGGCTCGTTTCTCAGATCTCCGCCTATTTACACCCAGGAGTTTCTTGTTTCGCCCACGGCTGCAATTTCACCTGTTCCTGGTGCCATAACTGGGACATAACTTTCCGTTCAGTCGGAAATCCGCTTACACCCAAGCAGCTCGTTGAGACTATAAATCAAGGTGCAGGCAATTATTCTATGGTTGGCATCTCGGGCGGTGAGCCAACACTGAATAGAAGGTGGCTCATAGGTCTTCTGAAGGAGCTAAGCCACAGGAACAAAGATTTGGTAATACAGGTAGATACAAACGCATCCATACTGACCAAAGATTATATAGATGAACTCTACTATTACGGCGTGACACATATTTCCCCGGACATAAAGGCAGATAGTGTGGGAAGCTTCATGAGCATAACTGGCGTGGAAGACAGACAGCTCGCCCAATTCTATCTAGACAGGTCCTGGGAGGCCGTGAAACACATAATCAATGAGTACACCGGGAAGCTATTCTATGTAGTAGCCATCCCCTATCATCCCAGGCTAAACAGCCTGGAGGAGGTTTACAAAATAGGGCAAAGGCTGGCTTCCCTGAATAGAGACATTGACGTGAATCTGGTTGAATACCATCCTGCGTTCAAGGCGAGAGGGATACCCCTGGTATCGAAGGAGATGGTGCAAAGGGCGGTGAACCTGCTCTACGATGCGGGACTAAGAAATGTATGGCTTCAAGGGTCAGAAGATGCTCCCAGCCCTCTAGCCCCTGAAGATCTCATGGATAATCTATGTCTGAAAGGAGGTGTGCCTATGAGCTGAACCGAGTATGGCGGAGAAACAGGGAGAATGGGCGACTATATTAGAGGAGGTACACAATGGTTTATGCGTTTCTAGTTCTGGCGGCTCTTTTCCTCTTTACCTTGGGGATCTTTTGTCTGGGCAAGATTGCGGCACCAAAGGGAGTAGGCATCCTTGGAGTGCTCACTGGCATTACCGGCACCATCATGATTGTTTATTTAGCATTTACGGATGGACTGGCCGCGTTTGGCCCCACAGTATCCTTTGCCGTTGCGTCCGGTGCCTTCTGTTTTACCATCCTATGGACCTTGGCCGGATTTGAGGTTCTTCTCGGCGGAGACTTTAAGGCCACCGGATGGTTCAGCCTGCTTGGAGGGCTTTTTGCTTTTCTCATTGGTTTGGGCTGGTTCGGTGTGCTCGGCACGACGTTGCCTACGCTTCCCCAGTTCGGCGTTTGGTTCATGATCTGGGCGGTAGCCTTCTGGTTGGTGTTCGCCGTTTTTGCTCTGGGCAAGGGCAGCCTTATGAAGTTCCTTGGCTGGTGGCTTATTATCCCCACCGTACTGTTCACTCTGGTTTATCCCATAGTAGCGTATACTAACTTTGGTCAGATCGCGCCCTGGTAAAGGGAAGGAATTCCAAATCCAGAAGCGGGACAGAGGCCCAAGATTATATGCAGAAGAGGGCTGGGAAAGAAACAGCGGAGTGATGAAAGGGAACAGAAGAAGCTGGCCTTACTGGAATAGGCCAGCTTATTTTGATATATGCCAGCGATGATAGTCGAACCCTGAGGCATTGCTAACGCGACTCCTCCCACCTAGTATGTTAGAAGCCGGCGCAATCAGGGAAGAGACAGTTTCGGGTATAGATGAAGTCATACATGAGGTAGCCAGTGTATTGGTGCTGTCATGGGAATTTCCCATACCACAACGGAAGGAGTGAATTGATATGATTTAGGATACTGTTGGCCCTCTCAAATGTGAATACCAGCCTTCTGCTACTTTAGCCATTCCGCTCAGAGAGCCAGTTGATGGCCAGGCTAAGATATCGATCGCCTTCTCGCAGCATGAGGCGCCGCGCTACCAATTCGTCAAGACAACGACGCAACAAAGTGTCACCGGAATATTCTTTGCCCCTCTGCTCACGAATCTCATTTGCCAACGCCTCGAACTGTCGGCTCGCGTCGCAAGCCAAATAGGCCATAGCCATCTCTCCCTCCAGTTCCACCTGATGGCTTAGCCGACACGGTCTAGTATCGTGAACAACAATCTTCCCCCCGGGCTGCCACTGAAAAGACAACAAGGGTAGTTCGCCTTGCTCCCAACACTGCTTCCAAGCCTGTACTTCCTGCTTCAGAGGAGCCATATAGGCAGCGATATCATCTTTGCCGTCGAAATCATAATCGAAAAAGCAGGCTAGCTCATCTAGGTCTTCCTGCGCAAAAGGATAAACCGCCTGGTAGCCAGCATGAGCCCTGATATCTCTCAGTCCCCACTCCTGGCTCTGCTCAAAGAGGGGGCTGAACCGCACCAATAACACCTGACTTACACCCATTGGTGGGCACAAATGGACAATCAGCGGGATAAGCAAAGCCATGCGGCGATAGGCTTCGGCATTCTCCCCAGGAAATCCGTAGAGGAGATTCCAGGTAGGATACACATCATATTCCCGCGCCCACTTGAGAAATTGCACGTTTTGCAAGAGCGTAATCCCCTTGCGCATATGAGCTAGTATCTCGGTGTCCAGGCTCTCAATCCCTGGTTGAAATAGTTTCACACCAGCGGACTTCAACATACGCACCTGCTCCCTATTCAGGTTAGCCTTAGAACCGAGAAACAGCTCCTCCACCCCCCCCCAGCTGGCTAACGCGGGCAACAGGGTTTTGAAGAACCTCATATCCAGGATAGAATCGGTTAGTATCACTTTGTCAACCTCGTAGCGCTCAGTCAATGTCCTGGTCTCAGCCTCGGCGCGCTGGGCACTCTTGGGACGAAAGTCCAGTGTTCTGCGGTTCAAGCCACAGAAAACACATTGTGACTTCTTCCCCCACCAGCACCCCCGAGAGAATTCAAGGGAAAGAGCGGCAAAGGGCAGATACGCCGGCGCCCATCTTCCCAAAGTGGTGAAATAATCATCAAAATCGGGATAGGGGAGGCTATCCATTTCCGGTGACTGGCCGCAGCTCTGGTTGATAATCTCACCGTCACGGCGATAGGCAACCCCTGGAATCCCTTCCGGTGGCCTACCAGCAAACCACTGGACTACAGCCTGGGGAAAGGACAGGTCGGCCTCTCCGTTGAACACCCAATCCACAAATGGAAATAGCCGGAGCAGCGCCTTGCCCATGCCCTCCTCGCAGTTCGCCCCGCCAAACGCGATTATCTTCTCCGGCCAGCGTTGCTTAATACGACGCGCCAGAGCCAGAGAGGCTACATGCTGGCTAAATACCGAGGTGAATCCCACAACGCCGTAATCATCCCAATTGACCTTATCCGTACACTCCTGGATAAATGGCCCCGCCATTGAGCGTAGACCAGTGAGGCTGTTGCGGAAGGCTTCTAGCTTCAATCCCTCTGGCAGCAGAGGAGCATCCAGAGCATCAACCCTCCCTCCGTCTGATTGAGCCCACTTCTCCCCAAATAACTCTTCGCCAAACACCCACTCACCAATTATCATGAGGTCGGCAATCCCCTCGCAGATATCAGGGCAACCGGTGTACCCTTGAAAGACAATATTCAAGTAGCGGATGTCACAAGGGATCCCTTTCTTTTGCACGAGGGGCTTCAAGACGCTCAACGCTGGAGAGGGATATCGAACGCTAGCGAATGGCATACTCACCAGAGCTACCCGTCTCGTCATGCCCGTATTAGCGATCCGTATTCTGCCAACTCACACCATGTTCACCGACTGAGAACTCGTAGTTACCCGCCGGGGGCCGTTTCAACCCTATGACGGCATGATCGGCACAATCCTTCAATCATCGTGGCGCGTAGCGCAAATCATAGCCCTACGAATGACTGAAGGTCAAGCCCTGCTGACAAGGGTTAGCTATGAGCGTTTTGGCTTTCTCAAGGAAGCTGGCAATTTCCACTGGCGAGACCAAGGCTGCCATTCACCTCCCCAATGTCAACGGTAAGTCGATCCAGTTCGTCCCTTTCCTCTCCATCCCTCCTCAAGTTCCGCCAGTGCCTGTCAATAAGATTTCTGAGCTTCTTGTGAGTCCTGCTGGAAGGCAATTATGTCCCTGTTATTGGACAGCTTCTTCCGTGAACTAACGACCGTTCCTCTGCTTACACATCAGGAGGTTCAGTTCACCTTGTTAAGGCAGACAGTGCACCGAGCGTAATTTGCGGTTTCGATTCGATTGTGCTATATTTCGAGCGAGGGGAGTAAACTTCAGCTAAGTGGGTGGGAAGCCCACTTTTTAGCAAAATTTGGGGGCAGATCATCAGGCCGATGAAGACAGAGTTCATGGCAGCTATCACTCAGCTTTCGGCTGAGAGGCGATTGCCCAAAGGAGTGATTCTGAGCGCGCTGGAATCAGCGCTTGTCTCAGCATACAAGAAAGATTCCTTTTCGCCGGAGCAAGAGATTTCTGTCAAGATTGACCCTGAAACCGGCGGGGTCAAAGTCTATCTTCAAAAGGTGGTAGCCGAGTCAGTTGCCAACCCCTATCGAGAAATCTCCCTGACTGAGGCTCAGAACTTTCAAGGTGGAGTTCAGGTTGGCGAGATTGTAGAGATGGAATCCACACCAAGAAATGCCGGGCGCATCGCTGCTCAAACAGCAAAACAGGTTATTTTGCAGAGGTTGCACGAGGCCGAGCGCCATGCTACCTATGAGGACTTTGCTCGCAAGGAAGGAGAATTTATTACTGGGACCATCCAGTTTATTGAACCTAAACAAATTCGTGTTGGACTGGGCAGGGCAGAAGGGATTCTACCCTTTGAGGAGCAAGTGCCTACTGAGCGCTATCGCGTCGGGCAGCGGCTTAAATTCTACGTTGTAGAGATGGTTCACGGCGGCAGAGGGCCTCAAGTAATACTGTCCCGATCTCATCGCAACCTACTACGCAGACTTTTCGAATTAGAAATTCCCGAAATTAGTAATGGTGTTGTCGAGTTGAAAGCAGTAGCTCGGGAAGCGGGATATCGGAGTAAGGTGGCAGTGGCAACAACCCAAGAAGGGATTGACCCGGTGGGTTGCTGTATTGGACCGCGAGGGCTCAGGATACAAAGTATCATGAATGAGCTAAACAATGAGAAGATAGATGTAATTCAATGGGATAGTGACCCCAAGATATTCATCCGGAATGCCCTTGGCCCAGCAGAGGTGGCAAGCATTGAACTCATCGAAAATACAGCTGCAGTAGTTGTTCCCGATAATCAGTTATCTCTGGCCATTGGTCGGGAGGGCCAAAACGCCAGGCTAGCGGCAAAACTTAGCAATTGCCGAATTGATATTAAGAGTGCGTCCGCTGCCGATGCGGAAAAGGCAAGACTGGAGAGTATTTCCCCTGCTGCGGTAGAGAAGACGAGTTTAGAGCAAGCCGTAATTGAAGAACCGCAGCCAGTAAGTGAATTGCCTTGTGCTCCAAGTGAGCCTCAAGCGGTGGAGCCACCGATTGAGAGCAAAGACGAGGAGCCAGCTACCGCCCTAGTCTATTCAGAGGTTCTGTTTCAGCCGCCACAGGAAAAGCCACAGATTCGCTTCGCTGAGGACCTGTTAAGAAGCACAGCAAGACAAGAAAAGCCCGGCAGCGGAAAGGAGGCGAAGCCGAGGGGAAGTAAAGCTAAGGCCAAGACCTACAAAAGGCAAGAGAGTGGCGTCGAGGATGGGATTGAAGGGTAGACATATACCTGAGCGTACTTGCATTGCCTGTCGGCAGAGTAGAGAGAAGAAACACTTAATTCGCTTAGTGCATACCAAGGATGGAGTTGTTGAAGTGGACCTATCTGCGCAGAAACCGGGGAGGGGTGCTTATCTGTGTCCCAAAAGGGATTGCTGGGAACTGGGGCTAAGGGGCAGTCGTTTGGAATATGCTTTAAGAGTGAAGCTTACCCGCGATAATCGTCAAGCTCTAATGAGCTACGCTGGTGAGTTGCCTAGGGGGGATTAGATTTGGCTGATCAAAAAGGAGAGACCACGACGGCAGCCCTACCCAAAATCGGGCTTCCATCCTACATTACGGTAAAGCAATTAGCTCATTTGTTGAATGTAGAGCCGGTCAAGGTTATCAAACAGTTTATGCGAAAGGGCATGATGGTCAACATTAACCAAGTTGTTGATTTTGATACCGCAGCAACGGTAGTGGCTGACTTTGGTTATACGGGCGAGCAGAAAAAACCAGCGCGCCCGATTCATCGCCCCCACAAGAAGGAGGGGAAAAGGGGATTACAAGCTCGCCCCCCGGTAATTACTGTTATGGGACATGTTGATCATGGCAAGACGACTCTTCTCGATTCCATCAGGCAAACAAAAGTAACTGCCACTGAGGCAGGAGCTATTACCCAACATATTGGCGCTTATCAAGCAGAGTTACATGAGCGCAAGGTCACTTTCCTCGATACGCCTGGACATGAGGCTTTTACTGCTATGCGAGCCCACGGGGCACAGGTAACTGATATTGTTATTCTAGTAGTCGCTGCTGATGACGGTGTTATGCCTCAGACCGTGGAAGCTATAGATCACGCTCGAGCTGCCAGGGTGCCCATACTAGTTGCTATCAACAAGATTGATAAACCCAATGCCAATCCTGATAGGGTAAAACAACAGCTTGCCGAATTAGGTCTGTTGCCAGAGGAGTGGGGCGGTGAGGTGATTTGTGTTCCTATCTCAGCCAAGAAAGGACAGGGTATTTCAGACTTGTTAGAGAATCTTCTGCTTGTTGCTGAAATGCTAGAGCTAAAAGCTGTCCCTAATCACAAAGCGGAAGGAGTAGTGATTGAGGCTAAGCTAGATAAGAGCAAGGGCTATCTAGCTACTCTCCTGGTTCAGAAAGGTACTCTCAGGGTAGGCGATGCCTTGGTGATCGGAGATACTCAAGGCAAAATCAAAGCCTTATTTGATTATAGGGGCAAGCAAATTAGAAAAGCTGAGCCTGCAACTCCTGTGGAAGTCCTAGGGATAAGCGGTGTGCCGCTGGCAGGAGACAATTTCATGGTCGTTGCTGACGAACATGAGGCGCGAAGGCTGCTGGAGAAACGAGGAATCAAACGCACTCCCGCAGCTTTGAGCTTGAGCGCCATTTCCAAGGGGATAAGCAGTGGCCAGATAAAAGAACTCAACATAATTCTGAAAACCGATGTCCAAGGTAGCATCGAACCGATAAGGCAGTCTCTAGAGCAGTTAAGCACCCAAGACGTGAAGGTTAGTGTTATCCATGCAGCTAGTGGTAGTATTACCGACAGCGATATGCTCCTTGCTTCAGCTTCTAAAGCCATCGTTATCGGTTTCAATGTCAGCACAGCGCCTGGAGCAAAGCAGCTGGCTGAACGAGAGCAAGTGAGTATTCACCACTACAATGTAATCTACCGCCTAGTGGAGGACGTGGATGAAGTATTGAAAGGAATGCTTGAGCCGACCTATATCGAAGTAGTAGCAGGACGCGCTGAGGTACGAGCTGTTTTCCCCATATCCGGGAAGGGCAATATTGCTGGAGCTTACGTTAGGGAGGGCAAGGTATGGCGAGACGCTCCAGCCAAGATCCTGCGGCGAGGAAAAGTGATCCATGAATCTCGAGTCTCCAGTTTGAAACGTTTCAAGGAGAACGTTAGAGAGTTGTCCGCTGGTGTTGAATGCGGAATAGGCATCACGGGTTTCACGGATTTCCAGATTGGCGACACTATTGAGTTCTATCGGCAGGAAAAGGCAACTTAAGCTATTCCTTCGTTTCAGCCTTTATCCACTTCTTGTTCTGTCTTAAATCCGCCGACTTAGGTGAGGGTGAGATGGCTCGACGTAATGCACGGATGAACAGCTTGCTTAAACGGGAGATCAGCGAATTGCTTGAGCGCACAGTCAACGACCCCAGGCTGTGCGGGGTTATTTCGGTGACCGATGTTTCGGTTTCGCCCGACCTTGAGCATGCTAAGGTATTTGTCAGCATCCTGGGAAGTGAAGCTGATAAGCGGGAGGCACTAAAGGGTTTTAGCGCCGCCTCAGGGTTTTTGCGCAAGGAATTGGCATCGCGCCTAACTTTGAAATATGTTCCAAAGCTCAGTTTCTATTGTGACGATTCCATCGAACGCGGGGCTAAGTTACTCAAGCTAATTGAGCAAGTGGAGGGTTCCAGTTACAAAAGCGAAAATAACTAGCCAATAGGTATTGACATTCCCATGATATTCAAGTAAACATATATCTAAGGAGGTACAAATGCAAGCATACTGTTTCAAGTGTCGGAAGAAGGTAGATATCAAGAATGCACAGCCTGTCACTCTTAAGAATGGGAGGCCAGCAGTTCAGGGAGTTTGCTCTGTGTGCGGGACTAAAGTATATAGGATCGGCAAGGCTTAGTTCCCAAAAAGGCTAGGCGGGGCTGATGACAGCCCCGCTGAGCTGTTTTCGAGCTGGAGCAAGGGGTTAGCAGCCAGAGCATTGCTGATAGCTAACACAATACCAACAGCTTAAGCCATCATCTGCGGATTCCTGTGGCGTCCAGTGTTCGGATATCCTGACAGAAGTTAATGTGGAAAAGGAGAGCAACAAGTTATGGGAACCATAAATGTAGCCATCATAGGTGTAGGTAATTGCGCTTCGTCATTAGTCCAGGGCGTTCACTATTACAAAGATGCTAGGGAGGATGAATTTGTTCCTGGTTTAATGCATGTCAATCTCGGAGGATATCATGTGGCTGATATCCATTTCGTAGCCGCATTTGATATAGACATAAACAAAGTGGGGAAAGATCTAGCGGACGCTATTTATACCCCACCCAACAACACCTTCAAGTTTTGTGATGTGCCCCAGACCGGCATCCGAGTTGAGCGTGGCATGACCCATGACGGATTGGGCAAATATCTGTCCCAAATCATAACCAAGGCGCCGGGGCAGACTGCTGATATCGTAGGTATTCTTAAGGAGACAGAAGCCGACGTCGTGCTTAATTATTTGCCGGTAGGGAGTGAAGAAGCAACCAAGTGGTATGCAGAGCAAGTGATAGCAGCCGGCTGCGGCTTTATCAATTGCATACCGGTCTTCACTGCTCGCGAGCACTATTGGCAGAACCGATTTGCCGCCAAGGGACTGCCTGTCATTGGCGATGACATCAAGTCTCAGGTTGGTGCCACTATTGCCCATCGTGTATTAACCAGACTTTTTCGTGACCGTGGCGTCAAACTGGAGAGAACTTATCAATTGAACTTTGGTGGCAATACTGACTTCTATAACATGTTGGAACGGGAAAGATTGGAGTCCAAGAAGGTTTCTAAGACTAATGCTGTTACCTCGCAGTTAGACTATGAAATCGGGGCTGACAACATCCACGTTGGCCCTAGCGACTACGTGCCTTGGCTGGCTGACCGCAAATTCTGCCACATAAGAATGGAAGGACGTACCTTCGGGGATGTCCCACTGAACCTGGAGATGAAGCTGGAGGTATGGGATAGTCCTAATTCAGCCGGAGTAGTAATTGATGCCATAAGGTGCTGCAAACTGGCCCTGGAACGCGGCTTAAGCGGAGCCATAGTAGCACCATCAGCTTATTTCATGAAATCCCCGCCAATTCAGTATTCCGATGATGAAGCTCGCCTCAAAACTGAGGCATTCATCACAGGACAGGAGCAAGAAGGCCCAGTTTCATTACCTGAACCACAGTTGGTTGAGATCAGGGGCTAAACCAAAGGAAGATAGCTGGGCAAACATGGCTCAGAAGCAACCGATTCTTGTGTTACCTTGCTTGGTGAGGTCCCAACTAGGTCTGATGCGTTTAGGTGACTTCAATGGTAACCCTGGTGGCGACAACAGGTTCTGGCTCAATGGATCTCTATGCCCAGAAACTTTCTGAAAGGCTGGACGTCCCTAAAGTCTACTCAGACATCTATCAGCACACTTCCGAGAAGTTTAACATCTCGTGGTTATCAAGAGAAGCATTGAGGGCTGTCCTGGATGACTGGAATTTCATAAAGATGCTCAATAGATTGAGTGGAATAGTCCATCTTCCTAACCAGCACCTGGGACGCTATGGAAACTTCCTCAAGATGCGCTACATCATAACCGTCCACGACCTTATAAGGTATTTTGATCTCAAGGGATACGGACCATATATTCATCGTCCCAATTCCAGGGATAGATTCTACCTGACCCGTGATTATAGAGGCGTCACAAAGGCAACGAGAATAATTGCAGTGTCCCAGGCTACTAAGAGAGATTTGATGAATTACCTTGGAATACCCGAGGAGCGGATAAGAGTTGTCTATGAAGGTATTGACCACACAGTCTTCAGGCCCTCCCTTCGCTCTAACAACTTTGGATATCCTTACATCCTCTTTGTTGGCTCGGAACATCCTAGAAAGAACCTGCCGACCTTAATCAGAGCATTTGGAAAGCTGAAGGAACGCAAGCGGTTTAGAGACCTAAAGTTGGTCAAAGTAGGCAGGGCTGGTGGCAAGGAAACAAATTTCAGGGAAGAAACAATGAAGGTCATAAAGTCCCTAAATTTAGATGGTGAGGTGGTATTCAGCGAGTTTATCTCTGAAGCGGCTTTAAGAGCCTGCTACTGCGGTGCTGAGTGCTTTGTTCTCCCCTCCCTGTATGAAGGTTTCGGTTTTCCTCCTCTGGAGGCGATGGCTTGTGGCTGCCCGGTGATAACCTCTGACAGCTCCTCATTGCCAGAGGTGGTAGGTGGGGCGGCAATCAAGGTTTCGGCAGAGGATGTTGAGGGGCTAGCAGAGGCTTTGCAGAACGTTCTCACTAACCAGCAGCTTGGGAGAAGCCTTGTGGAAAGGGGGATGGCTCAAGCGGCCAAGTTTTCCTGGGAAGAAACAGCGGAAAAGACCCTTGAAGTTTACAAAGAGGTAGAGAAGGAGCTTCTGTAAGGAAAAGGTGGAATTTGCCTGAAGTTGCCCTTTCCACCATGTGGGCCAATGATCGGTTTGACGACATGGCAGAATTTGCTGCCGAAGCTAAGGAATTCGGCTTCAGCCATGTAGAGATAAATGCCTCGGTCTCTCCCCAAGGATTAAGTGAGCTCGTCGAAACCTCTATTCCTATTTCAAGCATCCATTCTCCCTCTCCCGCAGTATTGTCGTCTAGAGGCGTACCAGTAGCTGATCTATCCCTAAGCTCTCTTGAGGCGAAACAAAGAGAGGAGGCTGTCAGCTTTGCCAAGAAAACCATAGACCTTGCCTCGCAAGTAGGAGCTAGGGCAGTCGTTCTTCATATGGGAGAAGTTCCGATTGACCTTAGTCTGGACCATGAATTGCGTCGGCTGTACCAACAAAACCTTACTCAAAGTGAAAAATATGACGAAGTAAAAAGGGGGCTCACTCATCAACGTATTTCTAAAGCTCCGCCTTATCTTGAAGCAGCAAGAAAAAGCCTGGAGGAGCTTAGCGAATATAGTCAATATAAAGGGATAATGCTCGGTGTTGAGACCAGATTCTATTTTCATGAGATGCCAAACATAGATGAAATGGAGGAGCTACTCAGACCAGTGGAAGGCGGACTGGTTGGCTACTGGCATGATGTGGGGCATGCTGAGGTAAACCAACGGCTTGGATTTACCCCACACGAGGAGTGGCTTTCACGGTTTGGAGACAGAATGATTGGGATCCATCTGCACGATGTTCTTGGTATTCGTGACCACCGTCCTCCTGGGAAAGGGGATGTAAATTGGAACATGGTGGCGGAATACGTGCCTCAGAAGGCACTAAAGGTCTGCGAAATCGCTGAGTGGAATGAGGCGGAGCAAATCCGGGCTGTTGTTGACTTCCTGCAAAAACAAGGAATACTGGATTAGCCTAAATGAGTAATTTGGCAGAGCTTCGCGGAAATCTAGCTTCACGTATTGCCAGACCTACACTCAAAATTCTGAGCAGAACTGGGCTGAAACCCGATGTTCTCACTTTCCTTGGGCTGGCAATCAATATTGGTGCAGCTTACCTTGTTGCCGTCCATCGCTTTCTTCCCGCCGGGATACTCATTCTGCTTGCTGGTTTACTTGATCTTCTCGACGGGGCTCTAGCTCGCTTCACCAAACAGACTACACAGTTCGGCGCTATTCTGGATTCCACAACTGACCGCATTTCCGAAGCAGCCCTATTCTGTGGCCTTCTGGTTTGGTACATGTCAACAGGGTCAGATTTGGGAATTGTGCTTGTTTTCGCTGCTTTGATCGGCTCCTTTCTCATTAGCTATATAAGAGCCAGGGCAGAGGCACTGGGGTTGGAATGTCAGGTTGGCTTGTTTACCAGAGCAGAAAGGGTTATAGTGTTGGCTGCAGGTTTAATCCTAGATCAGGTTTTCATCGCCTTATGCATTTTGGTGGTCTTTGTTTATGTCACCGTAGCCCAAAGGCTATTGTATTTATGGCGGAAAACTAAGGACGGAGGCGGTTAAATGGCTGTTATGGCTGTCATAGGCGGTCAATGGGGTGACGAAGGCAAAGGGAGGGTGGTTGATCTTCTAGCTGAGAAAGTAGATATGGTAGTTCGTTTCTCGGGTGGAGACAATGCCGGCCATACAGTAATTGGCCCCTATGGTGAGTTCGGGCTGCATCTCATCCCCTCAGGCATTTTCAATCCCCAGGTGACCTGTATTATCGGCAACGGCGTCGCTATCAACCCAGCGAACCTTCTTGGCGAAATCAATGAGCTTCAGCGGCACGGAGTGGATACAAGCCGCCTCGTTATCAGTGACCGCGCCCATCTCATCATGCCTTATCACACCCTTCTGGACGGACTGGAGGAGGAAAGACGTGGTGGGAAGGCTCTGGGTACCACACATAGAGGGATTGGCCCCGTCTTTGCTGACAAGGTGGCTCGATTAGGAATTCGTGCTGGGGACCTGTTAGACAAAGACGCACTCTACAGCCGTCTGAAATCAACCCTTGAGCTCAAGAATGCTATTCTGACGAAAGTATACCAAGTGTCACCTTTGTCACTAGTAGAAATCTATGAACAGTATTGCCGTTACGGAGAGCGACTGGCTCCCTATATTCGTGAGACCACCGATATGCTTCACGAGGCACTAAGGAAAGGGAACTTGATTTTGCTAGAAGGAGCCCAAGGAACATTACTCGACCCGGACTTTGGTACTTATCCCTACGTGACTTCATCTTCGCCCCTAGCTGGAAGCAGCTCTCTGGGAACGGGAATAGGTCCGATGCAGATTAGTCACGTCGTTGGTGTGTTTAAAGCTTACACCACCAGAGTCGGCGGTGGGCCGATGCCGACTGAGCTAAGGGACGAGGTTGGTGAACTTATTCGGGAGAAAGCTCATGAATATGGCGCTACTACAGGCAGGCCACGGAGGTGTGGCTGGTTTGATGCCGTTGCCAGCCGTTTCAGTGTTCAGGTAAATGGCCTTAGCGAGATAGCTTTGACTCATCTTGACATTTTCGATGCTTTCCCCTCGGTTAAGATATGCACTGCTTACAGATTGGGAGACAAGGTCTTAGATCGCTTTCCCGCGAATGTAGGAGTATTAGAGAAATGCCAACCCATATACGAAGAGCTAGCGGGTTGGCGAGGACCGATAGGTGAAATCCGCCATTTTGATGAGTTGCCCATAGAGGCTCGCCATTATGTAGCTAGGCTTGAGGAAATTACTTGTTGCCCGGTTGGTTTGATTTCGGTAGGGCCGAAGCGGGAGCAAGTGATAAAGGCGAAATCTATGCTTCCTCAGTAACTCTCGACGGAATGGGCAAATCAATCTTATAGTTCTTTAGCGTTGCCTGAATAATCTCGGCCGATTTCTCATCAGGCTCGGTTAAAGGCAAGCGAGGTTTGCCCACCGGAAAACCCAGATGGTTCAGCGCGTATTTGAGGGGCATAGGATTGGGAATGATGAAGAGTGCATTGACTAGAGGAAGCAAATGGCGGTGGATGGCTGCTGCCTCCCCGACTTCGCCGCGGAGAAATGCTTGCATCATTTGCTTTATCTGCTTTCCTACCAGGTGTGAAGCAACACCAACCGCACCATAGCCACCCAGACTGAGTATGGGTAATGTATCGCCATCATTACCGCTGTAGACCAAGAAGTCATCTCCTGCGCTTTCTATGATGGCGGTTATTTGAGCAAGGTTGCCGCTCGCTTCCTTTATTCCCACGATATTATCTATTTCACTCAGCTTGACTACGGTGTCGGAAGCGAGGTTAGTAACCGTGCGTGATGGAACATTGTAGAGAATGCAAGGTAACGCAGTGCTCTCAGCAATGGCTTTGAAATGCTCCAGTAGTCCTTGCTGGGTTGGTCGATTATAATAAGGCACCACCAGGAGGCAAGCGTCAACTCCAATTCTCTCCGCTTCCCTGGTTAGTTGCTGGCTTTCTCTAGTGCCATAACTGCCGGTGCCAGCCACTATTGTTCCACGATTGGCTATGGCTGACTTGACTTCAGCGAAAAGGCGCAGTTTCTCTTCCGAGCTAAGAGTGGGGGATTCCCCGGTAGTACCTGAGATCACAAGACCATCGCTGCCAGAGTCTAGCAAAGCTCTAGCTAGATTCTTGGCCTGTTCATACTCAACTTTGCCCTCAGCATTGAAGGGAGTAACCATAGCCGTCAATAGGCGGCCCAGCTTTCTCATTTTCTAAAGGACCAATTCTTAGGTTTTATCCAACCCATCCGTAGCCCTTCTTCAGCAATCTGCACCGCATTCAATGCTGCCCCTTTGCGCAGATTATCGGCCACTATCCACATGACCAGCCCGTTGGCGCAGGCGAGGTCTTCTCGTATCCTGCCCACAAATACATTATCCGATCCAGTAGCTGCCCAAGGTTGAGGATAAAGACTGACGCTAGGATCGTCAATCACCTTAACCCCGGGGGCCTGAGCCAAGATCTTCCTCGCCTCTTCGGCTGTTATGGGCGAGCTAAACTCCACGTTGACCGCCTCGCTATGCCCAAAGTAGACAGGAACCCTAACGCATGTTGCCGAAACAGCTATATCCTCTGCATGCATTATTTTTCGTGTTTCTTCTACCAGTCCCCGTTCTTCTTTGGTATGGCCATTACCCATAAAAACGTCTATCTCCGGCAATACATTAAATGCTATCTGATGAGTGTAAATGTGAGGACAAATGCTATGCCCCTCTACGACCAGTTTAGCCTGAGTAGTCAGCTCGTTAACGGCCGCAGCACCGCTGCCTGATACCGATTGATAAGTGCTCACAACAATGCGTCTTATGGGATTGACCTTGTGCAACGGATAAAGGGCCACCACCAACTGGATTGTGGTGGAAGTCGGATTGGCGATTATCCCGTTATGCCATTCTATATCCCCGGGATTTACTTCAGGAACTATCAAAGGAACCGCCGGCTCCATTCTGAAGGCGGCGCCATTGTCAATAATAACAGCACCAGCCTCAGCAGCTAGAGGTGATAGTTGGCGACTAATATCAGGACCCGCCGAGAAAAGGGCAATATCAACGCCACGAAAGACCTTCGGTTCAACCTCCGAAACTTCGATCTCTTGGTGATTGAAGAAAAGCTTTGTCCCCGAAGAACGTTCCGAAGCCAGCAGTTTGATTGAAGCCACAGGGAAACTCCGCTGGTGGAGTATCTTTAGGAATTCCTGCCCTACAAGCCCGGTGGCCCCGACAATGGCTATGTTGAACTCTTCCACAGTCTTCCTTTCACAGGTTTAGCAAGGCATCTAATCCATGAATTAGCCCCTTACGGTTTCTCACCTCTTTAACCGCCAAGATGACACCAGGCATATACGATTCCCGACTTATGGCCTCATGGCGTATGCTGAGGGTTTCTCCCGCCTTTGCTAGAATGACTTCTTGCCCAGCCATGAATCCTGGTAAGCGTAAGCTATGAATAGCTATCCCTTGGATTTGCCCGCCCCTAGTACCTGGAATTGTCTCCCTCTCGGTTTTGGGGAAGATGAATGATTTGCCACGTCCTTCTAGCATACCTCTGGCTGTGTTCACAGCGGTTCCAGACGGGGCGTCGATTTTCTTATCATGGTGCATTTCGAGAATCTCCGCATGGTCGAAGAATCTAGCGGCAATCCTTGCCAAATGCATCAAAAGAACTGCTCCCAAGGAGAAATTGGGTGTTACTACAGCCCCGACACCATTCTCCCGGCATAGCTGGTCGATCTCTGCTAAATCCTCCTCAGAAAGGCCTGTGGTGCCTATGATCAGATTGACTTTTCGCTTAGTAGCTAAACGAGCAGCCTTCATAGCGACTTCAGCCATCGTGAAATCTACAAGCACGTGAGGATTACAGTTCGTCAGAAGAGACTCTAAATCCGAAGAGAAGGGTACCAGCTCTAGAGTATCAGCCAGGGGAAGATACTTCTGGGTTACGTTTTTCTCTGCGGCACCAACCACCTTTAATTCAGGCTCACGGACCACCGCCCTGATCACCTCCTGTCCCATCCTACCTAAAGCCCCATTAACCACAACTCTTATCACTTCCATATTCTCCCCCGTTGCCAATCGGCAGCTACCTGTTGTGGTGAGCCTGGCGATTCCCCTTATCATACCGGGCATCCTTTGGCGACCGAGGCTTGGAAAACGAGGAATCCTCTGTCCTGGCACCCGGAATACGAGAAGGCCCTTCAAGCACTGCTCTTCGTGACAGGTTTATCCTACCCATATTGTCAATTTCAGTGACTTTGACCATTATCTCATCACCAACTTTGACAACATCCTCGACTCTAGGAACACGGTGTTCAGCGAGTTCGCTTATATGGACCAGCCCTTCCTTTCCAGGAAGAATCTCCACCATAGCACCGAAATTTAGCACCCGCGTTACCCTACCGGTATAAATATCCCCCGACTTCACTTCCCGAGTCAAGTCTTGTATCCTGTTTATTGCTTTCTGAGCTGCGTCCTTGTCAGGCGAGCCAACAATCACGGTACCATCACTATTCACATCTATGGTGGCCTTAGTCTCATCTATGATGGATCTTATGGTCTTGCCCCCAGGACCAATAAGGGCGCCAATCTTCTCTGGGTTGATGCTTATCCTGTACATTCTTGGTGCATAAGGGCTAAGTTCAGGGCGGCTAGCACCGATGGTTTGCTGCATCTTTTCCAGTATCTCCAAGCGGGCTTGGCGAGCCCTATCTAAGGATTCAGCTAGAAGTTGAGGCTCCACACCCTGCAGTTTGATATCAAGCTGTAGAGCAGTAACTCCTCGGGATGTGCCTGCGACCTTGAAATCCATGTCGCCGTAGGCATCCTCCACACCCTCAATATCAGTGAGGATGACGTAGTCACTATCCTCGCCGCTAAGCAATCCCACGGCTATACCCGCCACAGGTGCCTTAATAGGCACGCCGGCATCCATTAAGGAAAGCGTCGAGCCGCACGCACTAGCCATAGAAGTGCTGCCACTGGAACTGAGAACCTCGGAGACTAAACGAATAGCATAAGGGAAATCTTGCTCTGAGGGCAGCACGGGAGCGATAGCACGCTCGACCAAAGCGCCGTGCCCAATTTCTCGTCTGCTAGCTGCACCCACCCTCCTTACTTCACCGGTAGAGAAGGGAGCAAAATTGTAGTGATGCATGAAGCGTTTTGTGTCATCTATGCCCAATCCATCCAGTAGTTGTTCCCTATTCGTGGAGCCCAAAGTGGTGACGGTTAGCACCTGTGTTTCACCGCGCCCAAATAGACCAGAACCGTGGGCCCGGGGCAAGAGGCCGACTTCACAACTAATAGGGCGAATCTCATTTGCTTGACGACCATCCAGATGCCGCCTCTCTTCTAGTATCTTCTTCCTTGCCTGTGCCCTGAACTGAGCCTCAAGCGCAGGAATGATTTCCTCTTCGGTGAAGGAATCAGCCAATTTCTGTATGGCTTCCTCCTGGACCAGCGACCAAGCTTGTTCCCGTTGTGATTTTCCCTTTTGATCCACAGTCTGTCTTAGCTTATCTCCAACGGCGGCGAGGAGAAGATTTGTAAGTTCAGGATCAATTCCCTTAGCACTAGTAGCTATTTTCGCCTTGCCATAAGCTTGCTGTAGTTCCTCTTCGATCTTGATTATTTCCTGATTGGCTTCGTGGCCAAATTGAATTGCCTCCAGTATGATCTCTTCGGAGCTCTCCCTAGCCCCTGCCTCTACCATCACTATGGCTTGCTTAGTGCTGGCGACAACCAAGTCAATCAGGCTATCCTCCATCTGGATTAGGCTGGGATTTATGACCAAGGTGTCATCTAAATAGCCAACGTGCACTGCTGATATCGGCCCAGAAAAGGGGATCTCGGATATAGTTAGAGCCGCTGAGGCTCCAACAAGAGCGCAGATATCCGGGTCGCTCTCTTTATCGGCAGAAAGAACAGTAGCTATGATTTGAATTTCATAATCAAATTCCTTGGGAATGAGAGGTCGCAAACATCTATCAACAAGTCTCATGGTCAGGGTTGCTTCCTCGCTGGGGCGTCCCTCCCTTCTGATGAAGCTGCCCGGTATTTTTCCTGCGGCGTAGAGTTTTTCCTCATAGTTCACCGTCAGCCGCAAGAAATCTGCTTTTCCTACAGGCTCATGGCTAACACAGGCAGTAACCAAGACCACTGTATCGCCATAACGCACGGTGACAGCACCATTGGCCTGCAGAGCGAGTTTTCCCACCTCAATGGTAAACGCTCGGTTGCTTAGTAAACGGGAAAAGGTCTGAGACATCTTGCTAGATCGTCGACTACTTCCTTAAGCCTAACTTGGCAATAAGAGAATAATACTCCTGAGGCTCCGTTCTGTTAAGATAGGCCAACAGTCTTTTGCGTCGCCCTATAAGCTTAAGAAGCGCCCGTTGAGAATGATAATCATGGGAATTTATTTTCAAATGCTCGCTCATTTGGTTTATCCCCTCGCTAAGCACGGCTACCTGAACTCTGGTAGAGCCAGTATCATTTTCGTGAATCCTAAACTGCGAGACTATACCCTGTTTCTTTTCCTTATCCAAGAACCCATCCTTTAGTGAAACGTTGCCTAGCATTATAACATAGCCTAAGAAACAATTGTACATGCTGAAAACACGGTTTTTCGCACCTTGACTTATTTGATGGTCACAGCGTATAGTATTCGCAGTTATACCTTGAACTGTTGCTATCCTTGAGTATCTCGATTGACTGTCTGGCAAAGGTCTTGGGCCTGCGGACACTGCAACTAAACAAGGTAAGAAGCGATTCGTAAAGGAGGTGTGCAGTGGGTCTAACAGACAAGACCTTGACTTGTCGGGACTGCGGGAAAAGTTTTGTGTTTACCGTAGGCGAACAAGAGTTCTATCAGTCGCGCGGTTTGCAGCATGAACCTAGTCGCTGCCCGGACTGTCGTGCATCACGGCGGAGGCACGGCAGCAATTATGGTCAGCCAAGAACAATGTATAAGGCAATATGCGCCAATTGCGGATGCGAGACCGAAGTGCCCTTTGAGCCTAAGGAGGGACGGCCCGTATACTGCGGTGACTGTTACGCCAAGGTTAGAGAACAGCGAATTTGATCATTGACAAAGGATGAACATCGGTGTATGCCGTATAGAGCTTCGCCTTCCAGAGAATCAATCTCTCAAGGGAAAGCGGCGGGTGATCAAGTCCATTACGACACGGCTGCGAAATGACTGTAATGTTTCCGTAGCTGAAGTTGATAATCAGGCCTCATGGCAGCTGGCTACCTTGGGTGTAGCTGCCGTCAGCAACCAGGGAGGACATGCTCAGGAAATCCTGTCGAGCGTGGTGAGGTTTATCAGTCAGAAGTACCCTGATTTGGAGCTACTGGGTTCGGAAATAGAGGTTTTCCCAGGTCCGTAAATGGTTGATGGATGCCGCTGCTTTCCTTCATGGTCTCATTAGTTCGCCCGGCTATGAGCAACAGGTTGTTCATATTCAACACATCCTTTCACAAGATGCTAGCTTCGGCGAGCTGAGCAAGCCACTTAAGCCCGCCCTACGGGAGCGGCTTGAATCTCTAGGCATATCTGCTCTCTACAGCCATCAAGTGCAGGCACTGAATGCCATTTTCACGGGAAAGAACGTGATAGTAGCTACACCCAGTGCCAGCGGCAAGACCTTATGTTATCACCTGGCAACCCTTGAGGCTATCTTGGATGACAAAGATAGCCGCGCTCTTTACATTTTCCCCACCAAAGCCTTGGCCCAGGATCAGTTGCGCGGCCTAAAGGAAATAGCCTGCCCCAAGCTCCTTTCCGAGGAGAGTATAGCCGCCTTTGATGGTGATACTCCCCAGGCAGAGCGAGCCAGCATCAGGAAGCAAGCTAGGGTGGTGCTTACTAACCCAGACATGCTCCATTTTGGTATCCTGCCTAATCACCAGTCTTGGTCTAAGCTGCTCCGTAAGCTCAGGTATGTGGTGCTAGACGAGGCTCATATTTATCGAGGTATTTTCGGTTCCCATGTGGCTAACGTCCTAAGGAGATTGCGACGGCTCTGCGCTTTTCATGGCTCTAGCCCTCAGTTTATTTGTTGCTCAGCCACTATTGCCAATCCCAAAGAGCATGCTCAGAACCTAACCGGCTTGCCCTTCGACGAAATTGTTGAAGACGGTTCGTCTCGTGGTGAAAGATATTTTGCCTTTTGGAATCCGCCAGTTGTTGATGAAGCAAAGAGCACTCGACGCAGTTCTAACAGTGAAGCTGCTTTTCTCCTCAGCCAGCTTATTCAGGATGATATTCGTACGCTTGCGTTTGCGCGCACTCGTAAGCTGACTGAGCTTATTTATATTTATGCCCAAGAGCAGTTACCTCCTTCTCTGGCTCACCTCATCAGTCCCTATCGCGCAGGCTACCTCCCCGAAGATAGGCGCCGCATTGAGCATCAGCTCTTTGATGGTCAGTTGCTTGGCGTGGTAGCAACAACTGCTCTAGAACTGGGAATAGACATTGGTGATTTGGAAGCTACAGTTCTCACCGGCTATCCCGGAAGCATTTCCAGCGCCTGGCAGCAAGCAGGGCGCAGCGGACGGAGTGGAGGTAGCTCCCTAAGTTTCCTTATCGCACAGGACAATCCACTTGACCAATACCTTATGCGCCATCCGGAATACTTTTTTGGCCGGAACTTCGACAATGCCTTAATCAACCCCGCCAATCCTTATGTTCTGAAACCTCATCTTCTGTGTGCTGCGTGGGAGAAACCTCTTGATGACAGTGATAAAGAATTCTTTAGTGGTGCTGTGGATGCTATGCTTGCTGAACTGGAGCAGGAAGGCAGATTGCGAAGACAGCAGGTGAAGTGGTATCTATGTGCTGTGGTTGCCTATCCCGCTGAAAATGTAAACATAAGGACAACTTCGAGGGAGAATTATGCCGTGATTGATGCTTCCCAGGGTTATCTGCTGGAGACGGTGGAGGCAAGCGTCGCCTTTTTTCAAATATACCCCGGGGCCATCTACCTCCACCAAGGCGAAGCTTACATTGTAACTGAGCTCGACTTAGTCAGGCATGTCGCTTTAGCAGAGCGGACTTCAGTTGCCTACTACACCCAGGCTAAGGACATCACGGACATCAGAGTAGTAGAACTAACTGCAGAAAAGAATTATGGGGTGAGAACTTGTCTTGGAAACGTTGACGTCACCACCACAGTTGTCAGTTTTAGAAAGAAGAGACAATTCACTGAAGAGGTTATCGGAGAGGAGCCATTAGATCTACCGTCTCAGAGCTTCCCCACTAAAGCACTGTGGTTTGATTTACCTCAAAGGGCAACCGATAGGATAGTCCATGCAGGGCTTGATTTCCATGGTGGCTTGCATGCTTGCGAGCATGCTGCCATTGGCATACTACCGTTGTTTGCCCTCTGTGACCGGAATGACATTGGCGGCGTTTCCACTCCCTTTCATCCAGATACCGGGAAGGCACAGATCTTCATCTATGACGCTTACCCTGGGGGCATTGGCATTGCCGAAAAGGGGTTTGAGATCATGCCCGAACTCTGGCAGGCCACTCTCAAGGTAGTTGAAGAATGCCCTTGCCGGGGCGGTTGCCCGAGTTGTATCCAATCACCGAAGTGCGGCAATAATAATCAGCCCCTGGATAAGAAAGCAGCGTTAATATTGCTGCAAGAGCTGATGCGCTTAGCATCACTGTCTGTGAGTGTGTGAGTCGCCAAACACGAAATTCAAGAGACGGATAACTATTCTCAAAGGAAAGACAGGCTGTTTCGCCGGACCGACGTGACAAGAATTGGTTGCGACTTTGTGCTGCAATCAATGGCTTACATCCACGGTATCGAAGTTGACCAATCGGGACTCACCTTTTTGAAACTGCGCCACAGGATTCGAAGGGGCTCTTCACCCCACAGTCATGGCACAAGGTTCGGGCACATTTGGAGTTCGTCGCAGAGGATACACCCAGCCTGTTGTGAACCCTCTTTTGGTGGACAGCAAAACTAGTACGATCCGTAATTGCCTCTAAGTTCTGTCCTCAAATGCAGATGGGCAATCCTCAGCCTGGAGTACCACCGGACTACGAAAGGAAAGGGAAACCAACGTGAGACGAACAGAGAGCAGGAAATCACCAAGCCAGAACTTCAATAGGAAACACAGCGTTCGGCGCTTATTGTACCGTAACTGCTAATGCAAAGAGTAACTGGGGGTAATAGATTACGAGCGAGCGCACAAAGCTGGCAGCGAAAAATCCTGATTACAATATCTGTAACCTGACTCTCGTTTCCTCCTTGGCTGCTTTTACTCGAAGCAAAGTGCGTATGGCTTCGGCCACTCGACCTTGCTTGCCAATCACCCTGCCTTTATCATCAGGGGCAACCTCCAGTTTGACAACCAGTATGTCCCCCTCCTCATTTTCCGTAGTTACATTTACCTGGTCCGGCTCCTTAACAATGGCTTTGACAATGTACTCTACAAGCTCTTTCATTTCGTCTCCTTAGGGGTTAGTTTTGGCTTGAGACCCTTGCTTAAATCTATCCATAATGCCCAGCTTACGGAGCAGGCTTGAAACTGTTTCCGTGGGCTGAGCCCCATCTTTCAGCCATTTCAATGCTTTTTCCTCATTGATATCAACAGTAGCTGGATCCGTCAAAGGATTATAATGCCCGATAATCTCGATGAAAGCGCCATCACGAGGTGAACGGCTGTCCGCTACCACCACTCGGTACATTGGTCTGTGTTTTCGCCCTACCCTGAACAACCTGATTTTAACCATCTAACTGAGCTATTATCTCTCGAATGACTGTCTTTGTCAATTGCTTTGCTTTGCTCCTAACAGCAAATGCTTTATAATTCAAAGACATGAAAGTGAATAGACTACATCAGTGGCAGGTGACTACTGCTCAAGCTAAGGAGATACAATTGAGCCTTGCCAGAGAAGTAGTGACCGAGGGCCAGGTTGGCAATCCGCGCTTCGTTGCTGGCGTCGATATCTCTTCTGCTGACTCTGACGGTATGGCTCGGGGTGCAATAGTGGTCCTCAGCTATCCTGAGCTTGGTGTGGTAGAAGTAGAAACGGCTGAAGACAAACTCACCCTTCCTTATATCCCAGGTTTGTTGTCCTTTCGGGAGTGTCCTCTAATACTGGCCGCCTGTCAGAAACTATGCAATACCCCTGACCTCATTCTGGTTGATGGTCAGGGAATTGCTCACCCCAGGAGGCTCGGCCTTGCCTCACATTTGGGACTCTTTCTTGGCTTGCCCACTATCGGCTGCGCCAAATCAATCCTCTGCGGCAGGCAAGAGCCTTTGGGAGAGGAGGTCGGCTCCTGCGCAGAGCTAATTGATGATGGGCAAATCATCGGGGCGGCTTTAAGAACCAAAATCGGAGTGAGGCCGGTCTACGTTTCCATAGGCCATAGGATTAACCTTCCTTCGGCTCTACAGTGGGCAATGAAGTGTTGCCGCGGCTATCGTCTTCCCGAACCTACCCGTTTAGCTCATTTTGCCGCCGGCGGAAAGCTAGTCTCCAAGCCGGGTTACCAGGAGAGGCCATTTAACTAACATAACAGGCAGGATCAAATGCAGGAACAAAGAGAGAATTTAGAAGCCTTGCGTCGCCGAATTTCAGATATAATGGTGCATCTTTGACATTCCCACTAGGGAAAAGGAGATTGCCCAGATAGAGGCGGAATCGGCTAGCCCCACTTTTTGGCGCGATCCAGCCACAGCTAAAGCCACTATGCGCCAACTTGCAGCGAGAAAGAATCTAGTTCGCCATTGGCGTGAGCTACAGGAAAAAGCTGCCGAACTTTCCGAGATGGCAGCATTGGCTATTGAAGAGGATGACTACTCAATCAGGGAGGATATTGAAAGGGAGCTTAGGAAAGCCAGCTCTCGCTTCGAAGAACTGGAGACCAAGTTAGTCCTTGGCGGTGATTATGACGCGCGGAACGCTATGGTTGCCCTTCATGCTGGCGCCGGTGGCACAGAATCTCAAGATTGGGCCAGTATACTGCTCAGAATGTACCTAAGGTGGGGCGAGCGACGTGACTTTCATGCCGAAATCTTGGATATTTCTCCCGGTGAAGAAGCCGGTATCAGAAGTGCTACCCTGGAAATCAGCGGGGATTACGCCTATGGCTACCTCAAATGTGAGCATGGAGTTCACAGGTTGGTGCGGCTTTCCCCGTTTGATGCTGACCATGCTCGTCATACCTCTTTCGTTCTAGTAGAAGTTCTCCCCGAAGCCGACGAAGCCAGAGACGCTGAAATGAACCCAGAGGATCTAAAGATAGATACTTTCAGATCCAGTGGTCCTGGTGGACAGCATATGCAGAAGACAAGCAGTGCCGTGAGGGTAACCCACTTGCCCACAGGGCTAGTAGCCACTTGTCAGAGTCAGAGGTCTCAACATCGGAATAAGGAGACCGCTCTGAGAATTCTTCACGCTCGTGTTCTCAAGTTGGAGCGAGCTAAAGAGGAAGATGAAAGGGCAAAGATCAAAGGTGAGCGCATTGAAGCTGGTTGGGGGAACCAGATCAGGAGTTACGTTCTTCACCCGTACAAAATGGTGAAGGATCATCGTACCGGCTACGAACTCAGTGATGCTGAGGCTGTATTGGATGGCGATTTGGATGGATTCATCACTTCTTACCTCCGCTCCAAAATGGGCGACGAGAAATGATTAAGCGCGTTGTCTTTGCAGTTCTAGCTCTCCTTTTGTTGTTGATTCCCTCCGTCGTCGATGCTGATAGCGGCATCTCCGTCCTGCACAGCAGTGTGGAGGTGCATTTCCCCAGTGAGCTTGTTTTCAATTTTGAAGCTGATAGTTCTGCTAACATAATTGACGCTCGCCTTTACTACCAGGTGCACAAGATGAACTATGCTCAAGTTACCAGTGAGGGCTGGCCTGATTTCACCCCAGCAACAAGATTAGAAACTAGCTGGATATGGGATATGAGGAAGGCAAGCCTGCCTCCGGGCGCTGCGGTAACATATTGGTGGACAGCAGAGGATGCTGCCGGAAACAAGCTTGAAACTCCTCCGAGCTTGGTTTACTTTGATGACTTCCGCTATCCCTGGCGAAGTCTAACCAGTGATGGGCTAACCCTTCTCTGGTATGAAGGTAACGATTCCTTCGCTCAGGAACTGATGGATGCCTGCAAACAAGGACTTGACAGACTGAAGCCCATTTCTCATTGGGAAGCACGGAGTGCCGAAGCAACCCCAAGGCCCATCACGATCTACGTTTATGCCTCAATGGTGGACTTGCGAGGAGCCATGATTTTTCCTCAGGAATGGACCGGGGGCGCGGCCTTCACCGATTTTGGCATAATCGTCATTGGTATTCCGCCAGACCAGGTCGATTGGGGGGAGAGAGCTCTAGTTCATGAACTGACGCATGTGGTTGTTCATCAGGCAACCTTCGGCCCTTATGGCGCCCTCCCCGTCTGGCTTGATGAAGGTTTAGCTATGTACAACGAAGGGGAGCTTGAGTGGTTTTTCCAATCCTGGCTGAACGAGGCTGTTTCCGAAGACGAGCTTATTTCAGTGCACAGTTTGTGCAGTCCCTTTTCTGCTGAGCCTGAAAAAGCTTTTATCTCCTACGCCGAGAGCTATAGCCTTGTGGAATACCTCATGCATAATTATGGTCAGGGCAAGATGCTGGAGCTTCTTGGGCTTTTCAAACAAGGAAACACCTGTGATGCAACTTTGACCCAGGTGTACGGTTTTGATATAGATGGCCTTGATAGCCGCTGGCGAGAAACGCTGGCTACCTCCACGGTCACTGCGAGCGAAGCGTGGCAATCTCATCCGGCATTGATTGGCGTGTTGTCAGCCCTGGCTACATCGCTGGTTTTGGCTGGCGCTTTGGCTTTGGAGGAATGGACATGGAGGAGATCACGCAAGAAGGGTTAGCTAGGGGGAGCGACCGTCGGGTATGGCTAGCTATGCCAATTGGAGTGAAGATAGATTGTCTTACGTGTTAGTAGCCGTCGGAGCAGTCATCCTGGATGATGACGACAAGATCCTCCTGGTGAAGCATAAGAAGGAGAGAGGCGGCTACTGGCAGGGAAAATGGATTTGTCCTGGAGGAGCACTTGAGCTCGGTGAGGAAATCAAGGAAGGCATCAAGAGAGAGGTTAGAGAGGAGACAAACCTGGAGATAGAGTTGGTCAGACCTCTTATTCCTTTTGATAGGATCGTCAAAACAAATGAGGAGACCAGCTTGCATGTTATCTACATTGATTATGTCGCCAAGTTGTTAGGTGGCGAGCTCAACGCGGCCAGTGACGTAGGCGAAGCCTTATGGGTGGAAAAGACAAACATTCCCCAGATATGGTCAGAGCTGCACGAGGACACTCAGCGTTTGCTTAAGATAGCAGGGGTTGTCTAATGTCTCTTCAATCGACTGGACCCTTAGATTGTCACCTCGCTTTGCCACTCCCAAGAACCATGCCAGCCAGTGCTCTGTCCCGCTCAGAAAACAAAATCCGGAGTGATTCTGCTGTGGCCAATGCTGTAGAATGCTGACAGCGGTTCTCAGGGGTAAAGCAAAGCTGCTGCCCATCACGAGGAAAAACTATGGGAAAGCAAAGACCGGTGAAATATGTTGTCTCATGGTATATCATAAGACACGATAGGACATCTTTTGTCTCTCACGCCAAAAACAGATGAAGGAATATAACTACTGCCCGATTTGCGCCACGCCTCTCCAAACGGGAATGATTGAAGGGAAAAAGAGGAAATACTGCCCCGAATGTGCCTTTGTTGATTACAAGAATCCTCTGCCAGTAGCATTGGCGGTTGCAGTGAAAGATAAGAAGTTCTTATTGATTAAGAGAGGAATAGCGCCCAAGAAGGGTATGTGGGGTTCTCCTTCAGGTTTTATCGAGATTGGAGAAACACCGGAAGAAGCTTGCTTAAGAGAGCTGAAGGAGGAAACTGGAGCATCCGGGAAAATCGTGAAATTAATCGGGGTCACCAGACGGGAGGATGAGGAAATCTATGGGGACATGCTGATAGTGAAATACCTGGTCAAGGTAGATGCTGAAGAGCTGACTCCTGCAGCCGATGAGGTAGAGGACGCAAGGTTCTTCGATATTGCTGAGTTACCTAGCTATTATTTTGAGCTTTTTGGAGACGTCATCGAACACGTTCAAAATGAGGAAGTATGACGTGGAGCCAACCATTGAAGACAGAGAAGGCAGGAAACGATTCTGGGGCTAATGACAAAGCAAGCACCCTTGGATCAGGAAAACCTGCCTACTATGCATATGAGCGGACTTTAGCGAAGGACTTCCAGTATCGCTTTTCACACAACATTACGTAGTGGCACTCCAGAAAAGGAATAATCTTGTTTTGTACTTCTCCAGTATGCCTTCTCATTCATTGTAAAAGTCGGGGCGAGAGGACTTGAACCTCCGACCTCAGCGTCCCGAACGCTGCGCGCTACCACACTGCGCTACGCCCCGCCGTCTATGCTATTATAAGACGCTTCAACTATCAGGGCAAGAATGAAATATTGCGTTCTCATAATCGATGGGGCAGCAGGTTGGCCCTTGCCTGAGCACGGCGGAAAGACCTGCCTGGAACTGGCATACACACCAAATCTGGATGCTATGGCAAGCGAAGGTTTTGTTGCACTTGCGCGTACCGTGCCACCGGGGATGGAACCCAGCAGTGCCTGCGCCTGCATGTCGCTGCTTGGCTACGACCCAAGAGTCTACTACCGGGGCAGGAGCGCCATTGAAGCCAGGAGCATGGGAATCCCTGTTGGTGATGGGGAGGTCGTTTTCCGCTGCAACTTGGTAACTGTCCGCGATGGGAAGATGTGGAGCTACAGTTCTGGTTACATCAGCACTGAAGAAGCTCGAGCTCTTATTGCAGGTTTGAATGAGAGCCTCGGTAATGATGAGGTGCTGTTCTACCCTGGAGTCAGCTACAGGCATATATGCAAGATAAAGGGACACGACGAAACTCTCTTGGCTGCTTGCACTCCGCCACACGATATTCCAGGTAAGCCTATCGAGGAATTTCTTCCTCAAGGCCCCGGGAGCGAGCTGTTGAGACGCCTCATGGAACACTCAGAGGCCGTGCTTCGCGACCACCCCGTAAACATGGCGCGCACGTCTCGCGGTGATATCCCAGCTACGACGATCTGGCTCTTCTGGGGCAGTGGTAGAATACCTGACATGCCGGCTTTCAAGCACATTTACGGCATTGATGCCGCCTTAACGTCCGGAGTTGATCTTCTACTGGGCTTAGCTAGAATGACAGGGATGAAGACACTGAGCATTCCCGGTGTGACCGATGGTCTAGACAACGATTATGCTGCTCAAGCTGAAGGCGCTCTAGAATCGCTTAAGGAATGTGACATGGTAGTTATTCACGTGGAGGCACCTGACGAGGCTGGTCATGCTGGCTCCGTTGACGACAAAGTACAGGCTATCCAAAGAGTAGATAAAGAGATGGTGGGTCGCATCCTTTCATGGGACGGGGATGCCATCCGGGTGCTAGTTATGCCCGACCACCCAACACCTATCGAGGTTCAAACCCATACTGAGGAGCCAGTCCCATTCATGCTGTGGGGACCAGGATTTCTGGCTAACGGGGCGAAGAGGTTCACCGAGGCAGAAGCCAAAAGTACAGGCGTCCTGGTAGAGAAGGGGTATAATATTATGGGCACCCTAATAACCGCAACTAAGGACAGACCATGGCATTAATAGTGCAAAAGTACGGTGGCAGCTCCGTTGCCAATGCTGACAGAATTAGGCGCGCCGCTCGCCGTGTGGGTAAAGCTAAGGACGCGGGGAACCAAGTGGTAGTGGTGGTCTCAGCAATGGGGGATACCACCGATGATTTGATTGCATTAGCTCAGCAAGTTACTGAGCGCCCCCGCGACCGGGAACTCGATGTTTTGCTTTCCACCGGTGAGCTGGTTTCCAGCACTCTCCTGTCCATGGCTCTGGAGAACCTGGGCTACAAGGCAGTCAGCCTGACCGGCGCTCAGGCAGGCATCCAAACCGATTCTGCTTACAGCCGAGCTCGAATTCTTCGTGTTGATGCCAGCCGCATCATCAGCGAATTGGAGAGGGATAATATCGTAATTGTGGCTGGATTTCAGGGTGTTACTCACGACATGGATATTACCACTTTGGGTCGAGGTGGCTCCGATACTACTGCAGTGGCCTTGGCTGCTAGCTTGGGGGCTGAAGTATGCCAGATCTATAGCGATGTCGAGGGAGTCTACACCGCCGACCCTCGGCTCGTGCCCGAAGCAATGAACTTGAAGGAAATCGGCTACGAGGAAATGCTCGAACTAGCCAGCTATGGAGCTAAGGTACTGCATCCCAGAGCTGTGGAATTGGGCCAGTTGTATGGTGTTACTATTGTGGTGGCTTCTAGCTTTAGCGACAGCGCGGGGACTACTATTTGTAAGGAGGCTTCTATGGAAGTGAGAAATAAGGTTAGGGGCATTGCTCATGATACCAATGTAGCCAAGATCACAGTTGTTGGTGTTCCTGACCATCCCGGCATTGCTGCGGCTATCTTTGAGCCCTTGGCCAAGGAGAATGTAAGCGTGGACACCATTGTTCAGAATGCTAGTATCAACAACATCACCGACCTTACCTTCACTGTGGCTCGGACTGATTTACCCAGGGCGATGTCCTTGATGGAGCCATTGTTGAAGTCTATCGAAGCTAAGCAGTGTATCACCGATTCTACGTTGGCCAAAGTTAGCATCGTGGGCACCGGGATGCAGAATACGCCAGGCTACGCTGCCAGGATGTTCCGCACACTTCATGAAGCGGGCATTAATATCCAGTTAATTACCACCTCGGAGATTAGGATAACCTGCATTATTTCTGAGGACAAGGTCAAGGATGCTGTTGGCGCACTACATAAAGCCTTTGAGCTAGAAAAGGCTTGAGTCGCGAGTTTTTCACGGAAATCTTGCGCCATGATCTCATTTTGGCTAGAATAGTTGTCAGGTTGCGCTTGAGTGTTAATTTAAGTTACCGGAAGCGGTCATGCCTATCTATGAGTACTATTGTCCCAAATGCAAGAAGGAGTTTGAGCTAATGCGCCCGATGAGCCAAGTTGGCAAACCTGTCTTGTGTCCCAAGTGCGGAAGAAAGAGCCAAAAACTTGTCTCTGCCTCCGCCTCAAAGACCGGCTCCTACGTACAGCCGCCAGCGAGATCCGCCTTTAGACAGAAGCCATAGTCAACTAGCGCAGTCCAGGCACAATGGCCAAGCGAGATTACTATGAGGTTTTGGGCGTTGATAAGGGCGATAAGGAGGGATTGGCTAATATGGAGCTTTCCCCAAGGGCAAAAGAAAGGCTGGCAAGGATTGGCGAATTGTCGCAAGAGGAGAAGGACAGGCTGAAGCACTCCGAGGAACTAATGCATTTGCTCTCTGATTATTTCACTGGTAAGCTGAGTCCTGAGGATCTGTGGATGGCGCTGAAGGGGTACAAGGACCAGGGCAAGGATTCTATGATAAAAGAAGCGCAACTTAGTCTCATTGATGCCCTGAG
>Ga0114919_10000375_pt1 | contig 34047 bp, 32 predicted proteins | sample BlataG_FD_88682 | JGI IMG/M metagenome (GOLD analysis project Ga0114919, IMG submission 88682) | Deep subsurface microbial communities from Black Sea to uncover new lineages of life (NeLLi) - Black_00105 metaG | ecosystem: Environmental > Aquatic > Marine > Oceanic > Sediment | place: Atlantic... | reverse complement strand
ATTTTAACACATATTGTAAATTTACGCATCAATTTTTTATTGTCTTCTAATTTATTAACAGAATTTATAATTCAAAATTAATTCTTAACTTTAAATGCAATTATTTTAAATTTATAAATATTTTAATTAGGGGTGTTTAATTTTTCAGAAATGAAAATATTAAAAGAAGGTACAGGAGAGATCTTCTGTAAAAATACGCCTTCTGAAGTCAGAAAATGGACCAGAGAAAATAAACCGCGTGCTTTAATAGATAAACGTATGAAAATTAAAGACGCCGTTAAAAAGTATGTTAAAGACGGTGATTATTTAGCTATTGGAGGATTTGGCCACATTAGAATCCCCATGGCTATAATATACGAAATCGTAAGACAACGAATTAAAAATTTATCCGTTGCGGGACATACTGCTGTTCAAGATATTGATATGTTAATGGCCGGTGGTTGTGTATCTGCTGTTGATATCGCTTATGTTGTTGGGTTTGAACTTCGAGGTCTTTCTGGAGTTCAGAGACGGCTTTTTGAAAGTGGACAAGTTAAAAAAACAGAATACACTAATGGAGCAATGTCTTATCGTATTCGAGCTGGTGCTCAAGGCGTACCGTTTATTCCAGTTAAAGTGATGCTTGGAACTGATACGATGATGCATTCCCCTGGTAAAGTTGTTAAGTGCCCATTTACCGGAGAAAAAGTATTATTACTACCATCATTAAACCCTGATGTTTGTATAATTCACGCACATAGAGCAGATATGTACGGGAACGTTCAAATTGACGGACACATCGTTAAAGACGACTTACAAGCGAGAGCATCAAAGAGGGTTATAGTCATGTGTGAAGAATTAATAAGCGACGACGTCATTAGACAAGATCCAGGTAAGACCGTCATTCCTTTTTATATGGTAGATGCTGTTGTAGAGCAACCTTGGGGTTCACATCCCGGCAATATGCCGTATAAATACTATTTTGACCACAAATTTACTGAAGATTACTTAACAGTAGGCAGGAACAAAGATCCGAAAGTATTAGAAAAATGGTTAGAAGATTGGGTATATAGTCTTGATAGTTTTGACGATTATTTAGTGAAATTAGGACCTAGAAGGCTCTATAACCTTAGAGATGCTGAATTTTTAAGAAAACCAGTGGGGGAGATTAAAAAGTGACGGCTGAAAATTATTCTTTAAGAGAATTAATGGCAGTTGTTGCAGCTAGGCAATTGCAAGATGGAAAATCACTAGCAGTGGGAACGGGGTTACCGCTAGTAGCAGCAATGTTTGCTCAGCTAACTCATGCTCCCAATTTGGTTATCTTTTTTGAAGCTGGTGGAATCGCACCACAATTACCTACACTCCCCGTATCCGTTGGAGATTCACGAACTATTCATAAAGCTTTATGCACAACCACATTAATAGATATTATGGATTCTATGCGTAGAGGCTTTATTGATTACGCCTTCTTAGGAGGAGCACAAATAGATAGATATGGTAATCTTAATTCCACTATGATCGGAGACGATTACGAAAAACCTAAAGTGCGATTTCCGGGTTCAGGAGGTGCAAACGATTTTGGTTCGCTCGCTTGGGAAACGCTTATAATAATGGATCGACATAGTCCTCGAAGATTTATTGAAAAAGTAGATTTCATTACAACACCGGGTTTTTTATATGGTCCTGGAGCCAGAGAAGAAGAGGGGTTATCTGAAGATACTGGTCCTTCGCGCGTCATTACAGATTTATGTTTAATGGATTTTGAACCAGAATCAAAAAGAATGAGGTTAATTGCAACTCACCCGGGAATTACGGTTGATGACGTAATAAAAGCAACTGGTTTTGAATTAATTATTGCAGATGATGTGAAAACTACTAAACCTCCCACTAAGGAGGACTTAAGATTATTGCACGAAGTAATAGACCCTAACGGTTTTGTATTTAAAAAATAAATCTTTTTTATTTTTTTTTTATGGAGTCTCAAATTAGTATATGAAAAAAAAAAGTAAAATAATTTTGTTTATTAAAGTACTACTCAGGCATCTTCATTCCGATCATTTTTAGTGCTTCTGTTGCTTTAAATCGAACTTCGATTTTGTATTTAAACCCTTCTATGTTATGGTACGCAATCATTAAATTTTGTTGTACATTTAGAAATTCCTCTAATTTTCCTTCTTTTACGTCGTAAACACTAATGGATTCAATACCTTCCATAGTACTCTTTAGAGCATTGGGTATAATCTCCTTAGCTAATGCTCTCGTAGCAGGTCGTGCTTCTTTCATCTCTTTTAAATATACTTCAGCTGATTTATTTATTATTTGAGCTGGTGCTACACTATATGTAAACACATACGGCATATTTTTCACCTCTAGTTTTTTTATTGGAAATGGATTTATAAAATACTTACCCTGGCGGACTTATCCCACTCAATTCTAATGCTTCGCCTATAGTTGTCCAAACTCTAACTTTATATTCCCATCCTTTGATACTCTGGAGAAATACCATCCTGTTGTAATAATATATGGCATAGGTTCACCCTTCTTATAGTTTTTTCATCTAAATAATTTGATTTTTACTTAAATGTAAATTACTTTTATATTTCATTTGTATTTAAATATTTACATTTCTGTAAATTGAAATAAAAATAAATAAACATTTAACAAATTAAGTTCTATAAATGACTTAATATTGGATTTAGCAATTTGAAATTTACTCTTTTTATTTTAATAGTAAATTTTATTTGAATTTTTTTCATTACTACCTTATACTATCTAAACGGAAATAATTTTAAGATAATGACAATTTTCGAGGAAGCCTTAAAAGGCAATATCACTAAAGAAATGCTCCACATAGCCGAGATCGAAAGAGTTGATATTAGAAAACTTATGAAAAAGATCTCAAAAGGAGAGGTGGTTATAATGAAAAGGGAGAAATTTAAACCTGTGGGTATAGGTTTCCCTTTGAGAACAAAAATTAACGTTAATCTCGGTACATCTTCTTCGACTATAAACCTAAGTGAAGAATTTAATAAAGTAGAAATTGCTCAGAAATATGGAGCTGATACTTTGTCTGATCTCTCGATGGGAGGTGATATTGACGCAATTAGAAAGAGGGTATTAGAGCTTTCGAGCGTTCCTATAACCACCGTTCCAATTTATCAAGCTGCTATTGAAGCAGATTCTGTTTCAAATGTTTCTGAAGATTTAATTTTCAAAGTAATAGAAAAGCAAATAAAAGACGGAATTAGTTCCATCGTTATACATACTGGTTTTAACCTTGAAACTTTGAATAAAATGAAAGGAAAACGAATAATGAAAATAGTTTCAAAAGGAGGTAGTTTAACGGCTTCTGTTATGAAAACTAACGAGATTGAAAACCCGTTTCTACAAAATTTTGGATACGTTCTCGAACTAATTAAAGAATATGACATTGTAATAAACCTAGGAAATGCATTGAGAAGTGGATGCATCCACGATAAAGTGGACGAATTTCAACTCTCAGAAATAAAAACAAATAATAAGTTAGCCAAAATGGCGAACAAAGCCGGTCTTCAAGTAATATTAGAAAGTTTGGGAGGTCATATAAACGCAAAAGACATAATTAAATGGGTAAAACTACATAAAAAATTAACCAATAATCGACCTTTATTTGTTTCAGGTCCACTTCCCATTGATGTCGCCACAGGTCATGATCATATTGCTGCGGCGATCGGGGGAGCATTTGCTTCTGGTTTTGGTGCAGATTACATATGTGCGATCACACCAGCGGAACACCTTTGTCTACCTTCTCTTAATGATATTAAAAATGGATTAATTGCTTGTAAAATTGCTGCTCATGTAGGTGACTCTATGAAATTTGGGTTGAACCATCTATTTAGCGACGATTTAGAGCTCTCAAAGAATCGATTTTTAAAGAACTGGAAAAAACAATTTGAATATTGTATAGACCCCGACGAACCAAAAAAAAGACATTTACCTAATGAAGAGATTTGCACTATGTGCGGGAAGCATTGTGCTTTATCTATTTCCAAAGAAATATTGTAAGTCATTTTATTTTTTGCTTGTAATTAACGTATTCGCATACTTTTGCCAAGGCGTTAACGGGACGATCCCATAACTTAAAAAGTAAAGCTCCGTTCTTCCTTAGTCTCTTTGACCACGGACTAGTAAAACTCATTGGATTAATGTATAATATCGGAACAGAATACTTTTGACAGTTCTTCATGGTTGGCTGGAGCAATTTTTCAGCTAATGCGTCCATATCTTCTTCTGATTGATTTTGGAATTCCGCGTATTTTGCAATTTTTTCGTTTTTAAGATAATCGTCCATTACATCTTGAAATCCAACTACGCCATACTGGAAAATAGCATCTATTTCGCCGGATTTCATTAACATTTCTGGAAGAGTTATATAAAAGTAGGGAAGATTCATATCGAACGTGACATCCACAGGGTTTTTAAAACTAGCTGTTGAAGGCAACATAGTTTTTAAATCCTCTTGGAGTGGTTCGGAAAGTTCTGGAACTACCAAACCGTGCTTTTCGGCGTTATTTGCAATCATAGCTCCTGGACCTCCTGAATTTGTTATAATGCCTATTCGGTTACCCTTTGGTATAATCCCATTTGATAAAATTAAAGCTATATCTAAGAATTCTTGAACATATTCAGTACTAATAATACCAGTTTCTTTAAATACGGCGTCATAGATTTTAGAATCACCTCCTAGTGATCCGGTATGGCTTTGTAGAGCACGATTCCCTCCCTGAGATCCACCTACATAAATTGCAATAATCGGTTTGTTAGGGGTTGTTTCCCTCGCTAATTCTAAGAATTCTTTTCCACGCTTTAATTCTTCGATGTATAGTCCGATAACTTCAGTTTCTTTATCGTCTTTATAGTATTGTAAGCAATCTACGAGATCAATATTAGCTTCGTTTCCAACCGATAAGGATTTACTTAGACCTAAATCTATATTTTCGGGGTCAAACCATATGTGAGAAGACAACGTTCCACTTTGGGAAGCAATTGAAAAATTTCCTTTTTTTAACCGTTCCCATATGGCAATATTAAACGCACTCCTTTTATTACTAGGCTCGTACCAATTGTTGAACAAACCTAAGCAATTTGGACCAATAAATCGTATCCCATAATTATTAGCAATTTCGTTAATTTGTTCTGTAAGCGTGTTTTTACGGTCGTCAATTAATTCACGAAAGCCCCCAGATATCAAAATTATTTTATTCACACCCTTTTCTCCGCACTCTCTAAAAATTTGAGGTACCATTTTGGAATTGAGTACAATAACAACAAGATCAGGAACTTCAGGAACTTCAGAAAGCGTTTTATAAGCTTTAAAGCCCATAACGGTATCTAATTTAAGATGAATTGGATATACGTTCCCACTATACTCGGCTTTTATTAGGTTCATGACTTGAATTGCTGCTAAAGAACCACCTTTATTATTAGCGCCATAAAAAGCGACACTTTTAGGATTTAAAAATCCTTGTAGGAAATGATCTTTACTCATAAATCTTCACTTATAACAAAAAATATTTGATGCTTTTAAAATTTAAATATATAAATTTAATAGCGCCAGATTAATATTTTCATTAATATATCAAACAAAAAGAGTTGAATTTTTAAAAATGGTAAGGATATTAACCAAGGAAAATGTAGCTCAGCTGCTAAACATGTCAGATGCGTTAAAATACGTCGAAGAAGCTTATAAACAATTAACCTTAGGAAATGCCTTTGTTCCTCAACGAATTGCTATTACAGATCCAGCTCCAGGATTAACATTGATAATGCCGGGCATCATTGGAGGTGAAATGAGCGCTCTAGCAACTAAAATTGTTTCGGTATATAAACAAAACCCAGAAAAGTATAATATGCCGACTGTTTTAGCAAAGATTATGATTCAAGATATAAATACGGGAGATATTGTTGGAATTATGGATGGAAGCCTTATTACGGTTATGCGAACCGGGGCAGCAACTGGTGTCTCTGTAAAATACTTAGCGCGAAAAAATAGTACTACATTGGGTATTTATAGCGCGGGCGTTCAAGCAAGAAAGCAAGTAGCTGGTGTTTATTACGGATTAAACCAAAAATTAGAAAAATGTAAAGTTTTTGATTTTAAAAAAGATATTGCTGAAGCTTTTAAAATCGAAATCGAAAAAGAATTAGGAATTGAAGTTGAGATCGCCGAATCTGGAGACGACCTACTGTCTAATACGGACATCATAGTCGCAGCAACTACGAGCACAACTCCCTTATTTTCAGGAGATAAAGTGCCTGAGGGTACGCATATTTCTTCTATTGGTGCTCATGCTGCCGATATTCGAGAATTAGATTCTACAACAATAAAAAGAGCTTCTTTACTTGTAGCTGGATTAAAGGAAGCTTGTTTAGCTGAAGCTGGTGATTATATAATTCCCATTAGTGAAGGGGTTATTTCTGAAAATGATATAATTTCGATAGGAAATATTATAACAGGAAAGATATCTGGTCGAACTTCTGAATCGGAGATAACTGTGTTTAAATCTGTAGGAATAAGCGCGCAAGATGTAGCAGTTGGAAAATTAGTTTATGATCGAGCCCTAAAAGAAGGAATTGGGCAAGATATTGATTTTTAAAGCATTATTAAAAAATTTTATTTTTAACCTTTCTAAATTTTTCATAAGAAACCATAAAATGGAGTGATAACTCATTAAATTCATATAAGAAATACATATAAGAATTTGAAAAAATTATTTAATGCAAATAAATTAATTCTATGAAATAAAAGTTTATTAAATTAAAAAAGGTAAATTGGCAATGAATGAAGAAGGAGAAAAAAAGAAGGAAAATATCTTAGATAAACTTAATACCGCATTTATAGATTTCGTTGGCGGGGCTTTTGGAGAAAGTGGTAAAGAATTCATTGAAGATACTTCAGAGAAAATTAAAGAATTTTCGAGTGCTTCAATCAAACAATTTATGGGATTTTCTGATACAGTTATTGATAACCTTAAACTTTCAGAAAACGAGCAAGTAATGAAAATGCGAGATAGTGTTGAGGATCTATTAAAACAAGCGGGACTCCTAGAAGAAGACGAAGAAGATTTCTAACTAAAATTGTTGTAAAATTAACATATTTCTACTATTTTTCTATTTATTTTTATTTTCAAATATTAATTAGAAAATAGAAGCTCACAACTAAAAAACAAGACTAAAACACTTTTTTATTCTTTAAGAACGATTTTATTTCTTCTTTTGTAGCGTTGAACAGTTCAGAAATTACTGTTAAGGATATATCCTCGTCCATTCCTAATTTTGTATAATCTTCAAACAGTTTTACCCATGTTTCTTTTTGAGTGTACTTTTCTGGATGTTCTTTTTGGACATGGCTCCAATAAGGATGTTGTAGCTTAACACCACAATAAGGACAGAAGCGTGATTCATTTTCAGTCATAACTCTAACCACAATCGTATAATGAAATAAAATTTATTTTGAATAATTTTAATAAAATACTATTTGCTTAAAAAATTATCAATTTTCAAAATATTAATTTATTGTGATTATGGATAATAAAATTTTTACCGCTTTGGCATTTGATTTAGGTGCAAGTTCTGGGAGAGCAATAATAGGAAAACTCAAAAATAATAAGTTAGAATTAGAAACTTTATATAGATTTCCAAATAGCGGAATTAGACTCTTTGATTCGTACTATTGGAATATTTTAACGCTCTACCAAGAAATTAAAAAATCTCTCTCATTATACGCTAAAAAATATGGGAGAAAACTTGACGCGATTGGAATTGATTCGTGGGGCGTTGATTTCGTTCTTTTAGATGAAAATGATGAGGTTATTGGACTCGCGCATCATTATAGAGATAAAAGAACTGAAGGAATCGTGGAAGAAATGTTCAAAGTTGTTCCCAAAGAGGAGATTTTTAATCAGACAGGAATACAGTTTATGTCCATTAATAGTTCTACTCAACTTTTCTCTATAGTTTTTAATAATTCACCTCAATTATCAATTGTTAAAGCAATTCTTATGATTCCAGATTATTTAAATTTTCTATTATCTGGTGTGAAGTCAACAGAATTTTCAATTGCAACCACAACTCAACTTTACAATCCCATAAAGAAAAAGTGGGCTATTAACTTAATTAAAAAGTTAGGACTTCAACCTGAATGGTTTTGCAAATTGATTGAGCCTGGAACCGTTCTTGGAAAGCTTCAAAGTTACATAGCTAAAGAAGTTGAATTGGATGAAAATACTAAAATTATAGCACCTCTATGTCATGACACTGGTGCAGCTATAGCTGCAGTTCCTGTTGATATGGAAAGATATAAAAGTGGAGAATGGGCATATCTTAGCTCCGGAACTTGGAGTTTGTTGGGCATTGAAATAGAAAAACCAATAATTAACGAGAAAGCTTTAAAGTACAACTTTACGAATGAAGGAGGCATAGACGGCACTACGAGATTTCTTAAAAACCTTACGGGGTTGTGGTTAATCCAGGAGTGTAAAAATATATGGGATAAAGAAAATTTAAACCTTTCTTGGGACGACATTGAAGCGCAAGCCAAGGATGCTCAGTCATTTCAATTTTTTATTAATCCAGACGATCCAATTTTTATTAACCCGCCTAATATGATTATTGCAATACAGCAATACTGCGAAAAAAAATATAATAAGCACCCAGAAACTGTTGGCGAAATTTCTAGAGCTATATTTGAAAGCCTAGCGTTAAGGTATAAGCAAGCAATAGACAATTTAGAAGACATTCTACAAAGCGATATTAAAATATTATATATCATAGGTGGAGGAAGCCAAAATTTAATCTTAAACCAGTTTACTGCTAACGCTTTAAACATTACGGTAAAAGCTGGACCAATCGAAGCAACTGCGATAGGTAATATTTTAGTTCAAGCTTTAGCACTTGAAGAAATTAACGATGTTTCTGAACTAAGAACAATAGTAAGAGATTCTTTTGTTATAACAGAATATACACCTAAAGAGACAGATAAATGGGAAAAAGCTTACAATTCTTACTTAAAAACAACTAATTCCTAAGAAGATGCTCCTCTCCTATGATGAAGGATATTTTCCATCCCACACAACTTTTCTATAATGATCAGGATCTGTATCTCCTTCGGTACTAATAAGTAGAATCCTTGATTCGCTAGATAATTTCATTTTCGATTTAAGATCGCCATAACTGTTATTTTGAAGTATTTCTGCCAATAAACCTAAACTTACTGCTCCTGATTCTCCTGAAATGATTTGAGGGTCGCTTGGTAGCGGATTACCATAAATTCTCATACCTTTAGCGGCAATATCGTCTGAGCATGAAATAAAGATGTCGGAGTAATCTCTTAAAACATCCCAGGCAATTATGCTAGGTTTGCCACATGCAAGTCCTGCCATGATCGTTGATAATTTCCCTTTAACCGAATGTGGATTATTATCACCAATCTTCGCTGATTTATACAAACACGCAGCGTTATGCGGTTCGATTACAACAGTTATGGGTCTTTCTTTGCCTACTTTAGTCATAAGGTATCCTTGAACGCCTGCAGCTAAAGACCCAACCCCTGCTTGTAGGAATATGTGAGTAGGCGTGGACTTTCCCTCAATTTTTAGCTGTTCAAAAACCTCGTCAATTAGAGTTGCATAACCTTGCATTATCCAAGTTGGAATTTTGGTGTTCCCTTCCCAAGCAGTATCTTGAATTAAAACGCCATTATTTTCAATTGCAAAACTCGCAGCTATTTTTACGGTCTCATCGTAATATTCGTCCGTAACGATGACTTCTGCGTTTTCTTTTTTAATATTATTAACGCGGAACTTGGACGAGCCTTTAGGCATAAATACGATGGCTTTTTGGTCAAGTTCTCTAGCAGCCCACGCAACACCTCGCCCGTGGTTTCCATCTGTGGCCGTTACAAAAGTTAATTCTCCAATTTTCTTTTTATATTCATGTGATTTTAAGTCGTCAAATAATAATTCGTTAATATTAATACCAAATTTAAGACTAAGATAGTATCCAATTGCGTACGATCCTCCTAAAACTTTGAACGCATTCAATCCAAACCTATAGGATTCGTCTTTTACCCAAATTTTATCTAGACATAATTTATTGGCTAAACCATCTAACGAACGAAGTGGCGTTGGTTGATATTGAGAGAACTTTTTATGGAAATTTCTGACTTTTTGGATCGTATCTATAGACATAAAATCGGTAGATGCTTTCTCAATTGAGGGATCTCTTGAGCGATAATTGAAAAAAAACCTAATTCCTCTCATTTTACCATTTCTTTTTCAATTGTTTTCGCGTTAGCTTTCTCACTTCATCAATCGCCCAAAATATAAATCTACAGCAAGTTTTTGACCAGATATTATTTTGTCTGTATTCGATGAATCCATTCGGATCGCTGAAATTTACGCCGCATAAATCTGAACAAACAACAGAACCAAATTCGTTTTCAAATTCCGATGCGAATTTTGCCGCTTTGAGGTATGCTATGGGAATTAGATCGTTATCCATCCTTTCCGTACCACCTAAAATCACTCCAATCGCCGCACAACCCCCAACCACGGCACCACAAGCGCCCATCCATCCTTTCTGAGACTTATAACCGCCAAGTCCACCAGCTAAAGGAATCATCATGTTATTATATACACCATTGCGGAGACCTAAAATGTCCAAAATATTCGTTAGAGTTAATTCAGCACAATTCACGCCTTCTTTCATTTTTGGTAGTGATTGTTCTAATTCTTCAATTTTTTCGTCAAATATAAGTTTATAATCTTTCTCAGTCAACGTAAAACACTCCATTTTATTATTTAGGTTCAAATCCACTATTTAATATGATTTTTGTAGCAAGCTTAGCTACATTTCCAACAAGAGTAGAGCAGTTCTCCATCATACCCGCCTTAAACGCTTCTTTCATCTCGTCAGCATCCCATAAATTGAATGTCCTACCCATCGTTTTTTCTTGAACATCGAAACAGCGACAAGAACCGTATTGTTTAACGTATTTATCGTGTAACTTTTTAACAAGTGTGTAAGATTTCATAGGTTTATACATATCTTTAAAATCTTCCCGACCTCTTCCGAAGAGATACCCTATTACCAGAGAAGATCCAACAAGCGCTCCGCAAGAACCATCGCCAGTTAACCCCAAACCATCGGCTAAACCGCTAGCAGCTTTAAAAACATCTTCGTTCCAGATTCCTAACGATTCAAAAATCGCCGCAACTGCTGTTTGAGCGCACCCAGTACATTCTTGCTCGTACTTTTTCCCCAACTCAAATGCTTTATTTAAAATCGCATCTTTCTTATCCTTCACAATGTATCACTCATTTATTGATAATATCATTTAAATAATGATAAATATAAATCTTTAATGAATAATAATTGAATTGATAAGATTATTTTCTCTCTTAATTTAAATTAGTTTTTATTTGCTTTCATGATAGTATTTCCTTATAGGTTATTTCACGCGAGATTTGATAAGCTCTTGAAAAGGGTACCATTAATAGGCAAAATCCTATCGTCAATTTTTGGAATTATTGAAATATTAATATTAGAAATTTTCAGATTTTTTGATAATAAGTTTAACATTAGCACTATCAATATAGTAGATAGGTACATCTTTAAGAAAAGATGGGGCGGAAAGGTAGTTCCATTAAATATAAACTTTGATGTTGACACTAAATTTCTTCCTTCTCAAGAAATTTTAGAGCTTTTGAGTAGATCTAATGTTGTTGGGATAGAAAATTGTTATTGTAGAGAAACGCAACGGAAGCATTCAGATAAGCCTAATTGCGATCATCCTATTAAAACTTGTATCCATATCGGGTTTGGAAGTTCTTTACAGGAGATTCCCTATAAATCCGAAAATTTGGAAAAAGTTACAAAGGAAGATATCAAAAAGCTTTTAGAAGAATGCGACCAGAGAGGACTTGTCCACCAAATTATATATTTCCCTAATCCCGAATTTTATTACGTAGTATGTAATTGTTGTCCGTGTTGCTGTGTAGTTATGAATAAGTTCTTAAAAAGCGGCTCACCTCAAATGATCAAAAGCGATTTTATAGCTTATAGCGACCCACACAAGTGCAATAATTGTGGATTATGCGAACAATGGTGTTATTTTTATGCAAGAAAACTCAATAACGAAAAGTTAACATTTTCCCCCGATTTATGCTTTGGTTGTGGAATTTGCGTTTCTAAATGTCCTGAAGAAGCTATTACTTTAAGGAAAAAATCACGATAAGAAATTTATCCAAAAACTAATAGTTAATAATGGGTAAATTCTTTTAAAAAGTATGAAATCTGACTTTTCTTTCGAAATTAAAATTGTTTACGACGACATCTGCGCACAACCGGGTTTTTTAACGGGGTTTGGTTTTTCAAGCTTAATTTATAATAATCTCTCAAAAACCCACATATTGTTTGATACAGGAAGCAAGGGGGATATTCTAATTCACAACATAAACAAGTTCAACGTTAAAGTTTCAGAAATAAAGAAAGTTATAATTTCTCATAACCACTACGACCATGCTGGAGGTTTAAAAGAATTTTATCAAATTAATCAAGATGTGGAAATTTATGTGCCACTCCGAGATATAAAATCTTTCATAAATGCTTACCCTGAAGCTCAAGTTCAAGGTATATCTGAGATGATTGAGGTTGACAAGAATATTTTTTCATCTGGTCAATTTGGAAGTAGATTCTTAACGGAACAATCTTTATTTTTAGAAACAGAAAACAACGATTTAATAATAATCTCAGGTTGCGCACATCCGGGTTTAGAAGTATTTATTTTAAAGGGTCAAACGATATCGAACAAAATCAAAGCCATTATAGGGGGGTTCCATGGATTTCGGAATTTTTCTTTTCTAGAAGGAATTGAATTCGTAGGAGCTTGCCATTGTACGCAAAAAATTAGGGAAATAAAGCAACGCTTTTCTGAACAATTTAAAGATATATGTGTTGGTAATAGTTATTTATTTTAACTCCTTTCGAATCTTTCCATTAGGAAGTAAATTATCGGGATGGAATTCCCCACTTTCTTCTTTTTGATATCTTATACACTTCTTATTTCCTATTAAACAGTAATTTTCGACCCATTCTTTTTCAAGCATTCCGTGATCTACAAAATATTTAATCGGGCAACATTGATACCATTTACATACTTTTTTCAATTGTGTAACCTAAGAATGATTTTTTGAATTTTTTTGTGTAATAATAAATATGAATATTATTATTAAGTTTATAGGGTTTAAACTTCAAATACCTAAGTTAAAAAATGAAAGAACTGTATGAAATCGGAATAGTATTTCGAGGTTTTGTTTTAGTTAGTCATGTGTTTAAAAAAGTTGAAAAAAAAGATAATCTTAAGAATATAAATGAAGATTTAAGGGGAGCTTTTATATCAGCGATTAACACATTTGCTAAGAATGCATTTAACAACTTAAGTTTAGAATATTTAGAGTCTAATAATATATTATTTATCTTCAACGCTTTCGAAATACAAGCTTCAGATTCTAATCAGAAAGAGCCTATCATTTTGTATGGTTTAATAGATAAAAAGAAAAAAGATACAGATAAGTTTGTTAAGAAATTTCTACAAAAAATCGAACCTATTTCACTACTCTTTGTTTCTAGATATAGCAATAAAGACTTTTCAGAAATAAATCAATTTGAACCTTTCCAAAACGAAATCAAAGAGTTCGCATATGCTTGATACAAATTTAAACCATCCCTAAACTCCAACCTTTAGGTTCTGAACGCGAGTATACAAGAACGCCTTCCATCCTTAATTTTTCGATTTGTTTTTCCACTACTTCTCTCTCGTATCCTAAAATGACCAAATCGTCGACTAGTTTTGTTTTGGACTGTATTAATTTCTGTTTTTCTAAATGTGTAATAATTATTGTTCTTATATTCACTTCCGTTATAGTCTCTGTTGGAATATTATTTTCCTTTCCGTTTATTTTTTGAGGTTCTTTTTTTAAGGCGTCGATTAGCGCTCCTCCTTTTTGTGAGGGTATCTCTTGTTCTATCTCTACAGGTTTTAATTTCTTACCTTTTTTTGCGGGAGTTTCGACAGCACCGCTTAAACCTATCTTATCCTCTGGTAGTGTCCAAACTGAATATGTAATTTTTTCGTAAGAATCAGATTTTTCTGAGATCATACGTTGGAATTCTTCGGCAACGCTATCAGTGAGATAGCCTCTTTTCTCTAATTCTTGTGCAATACCTAATATAATCTTATTATCTATTAAATATTTGAAAATATATTCTCTGATATTTGTCGGAACTGTCTCAAATTTGATAGTCGGTTCCACTTTTGGTTCCGTTTCTGTTGGTTGAGTATCTACAATGTTATTTGAAATTTCAAGTACTGGTTTTTTGCCCCATTCGAGATCGCAGATGCATCTAATACTTCGGTCATATCCTCCAACTATAATGCGTGTTAAATCTTCTTTAGGATCCTTAATAGTAGATACGATTTTTATTGAATTTTCTGCAGAAGCTTTCCATTTCAGCTCTATATCTATCGAATTTAGATTAGTGTTGTGATATATCCGAAGAGTGCCATCTGCACATCCTACTATAATTTCTTTTGCCTTATCACCGTCAATATCAACTAATTTTAAAGATATAGGTCGCCCTTCTTCAAGAATTATAGACTTTATCTCATCGCCTTCGCTATTAAATATTATTAATTGAGACGCGTCTGTACCTACTACTATTTCGTTGAAACCGTCATTTTTTACATCACCCACTTCAATTGTATTAATTTGAGAGCCTAAATCTTTTTGCCAAATAATATCTGGTTTGCCTTCTTTAAACTGGATTAATTGAAGCATACCATTTTTAGTACCAATTAATAATCCGTAAATAGGGTTATTCACATCTAACAGTTTTAAATACCCTAACACGCAAGCAGTTACCCACGAGTCGTAATAAAATATGTACTTAGGATCAGTGGAATCAATGTTTTCGAATATTTTTAGAGTTTTATCTTCGCCACCGTGAATCAATTCAATATTTCCATTTCTAGTGAAATCACCAGCCGTGACACATAGTACTTTACCCTTAGATTTATAGTTCATAATCCCTGCTAGCTTATTTATCCCCTTTACGAACTTTACTACTAAAAAATTACCGTCTCCTGCTCCTACTAATACTTCTTGGCATCCGTCTTTAGTAATATCTATAGGGAAAGTAGTTCTTACCCACCCATCAAAAGTAATACTATCGAGGATGTTTAATTCTTCGTTCATTAAGTATAAAGTCTTGTCATGGCCTCCAAATACTAAATACGAGTCGTCACCACATTCAAGAGTCGAGCAAGTTAAAACCGCATCAGGACATTCAAACATCCAATCTAAGTTAAAATGTTTTTTGACCGACATGTGATTATCTCTAAATTTTAGAATTTATTAATTTTATTTGTACAAAATCAATACATAATCTATTAGTCTTAAATATAGAAGTTTTTTCAAGTTTATTAAATGATTATGATAATTTAAAAATATAAATATAAAAAAAAATAATTTTAATTTTAATAACTACAAACCGAGTTGAGCGTCACTTGGACTGTAAGCACCCGTACCGCTAATTTCATAGGTAATTTCTATTTTCTCTCCAGCTAACAGCTTGTCTATAATCCATTTCAATGTATCTTGACCTACTTCGTCTGTAATCTGAGGTTTTGTTGAATAAGTGCCGTATTCAAAACTATCAGGAACCTTATCCATCAAAACAAGTTTCTGTAGAGGTGCAGTACCAATATTTTCGACAGTTAAAATGATCTTGTAATTGCCCAAGGCTCCAATTGGAACGACTTCCTTTCCAATTCTGAATCTTCTCCTTAAATGTAGAGCCTCGATTACGGGTACTTCTGGCCTAAACTCTAATTGCTGCGAAATTGGGAATGTATTAGTGAAATATATGATCTCTGATTCAAATTTAGAGTCTTGTACAGGATTAATACAATGAATTGGATATTGGAATTCTAAAGAAGATTCTGGCATAAACAAGCCGTTACTGGAGTTTCTTAGGTCTTTAAGCGTGATTTTAAACACACTGCCATCGAAACTAACATCTCCCGATTCTAATTCACCTTTACTTCCATCCCAAATTAACTTTATTTCATCGGCTTTAGGTGGCTGAAATTCATTGTTGAAATATTGTTGAACAACTGTGATTTCGTTTAATGGAGCAGAACCATTGTTGACCATTTTTAACGTAGCAATAACGTCTTTTTCTTTGAATGTTGGAACTTGATCTATATCGTACTCCATATCTCCAGTTATACTAGCGATTTCTAAAATTACATCTGAAATTGCAATGGTTCCATTTACAATAGTTTGGAAATCAGGCATTACCCGAAATTCAAGTTTCTTTCTAAAAGCAGGATAATCTTCTGATTCGAATGCCCATTTTTTAGAGTGCCATTGGGCGCCAGCCGGTAACAACGGAACATCATTAGGATCGATGTCAACATACTTTTTCGATTCTTTATCTGGCGAATACACATCTGCGTTAAATAATTGAATTACAAATTCAGAAGGGTTCTCAAAAACGAGTTTACAATCCCAGGTTCCGGGTTCCTCATCTCTTTCTAGCGTATCTACATAAAATTTATTTCGAGTGTACGCATCGTATTTATCGATATCTAATCCTTCTGCGAAAGATGATGATGCTTCGTATGTTACCTCAAGCGTGCCTGTTTTTCTCTTTGTAATATCAGTTACCAATATTCCACAAGTAAATTTCAATAAAACCGTTGTTTCGGGCATTAATGTCTCAATGTTCCAGACAATTTTTTTACCTTCAACATTTGCCCGTCCTACTGATGTATCCTTTACAACTGGATTGCTAAAATCACCAGGAATATTTTTCGTTACTCTTACATTTTTTATGGGTTTTTCGAACAAACTCCTCATTGCGATCGCAAAAGTCACTGTATTTTCTTTATCGATTGAAATACCAAAAGCTTGTAATGAAAAATCATCTGAAGCAGTACCACCATCTTCCATAGAATCTTCTTCTTCTTCTTCCTCTTCCTCTTGCTCTTCTTCAACAAAGGTACTTTTTTCTTTAACATTGGTTCCAGCTTTACTAGTTTTATCTTTTGCCTTCAAGAGATCACTTTCAATGTCTCTAATATTTAGAACATTATCGGCTTCAGGTAGCGTATTAACGTATTCTTTAACTAAGAGAAGATTCTGGATTTCACCTTTAATTGCAAAATCTTCCGTATAGGTATTGGTCTTATTATCTGTTCCTAGTTCTCGTATCTTAATTTCATTTGATTTAATAGTTGTTCTATCAATATTTTTTAGTGTTAAATCGATATCCCATATACGGTCCTTCTTGGATTGATTTTCCACGCTTAATTTGCCCTTAAAGTTCATAGCGTTGATATTTGCGTCATGATCTAATTCTACATCAACCTTTTCAATAATTTTTACTAAACCAGTCAATCCTTCGCGATTTCTATCTTTAAGTAAAATTGAACCTTCTAATTCTCCAGTATCTGCATCATATGTTTCAATCACGGGAGTAGAAAGATCTCTATCAATTAATGTAACTTTTCCATCGTTTAAATCAGATCTTTTTAAGCCATCAGCTATTTTTTCTTCAGCAACCTCTTCAGCAGCCCAGCCAGTGCTGGTTCTAGGTGCTTCTCGTGGTTTCTTTTCTTTTTTACGTGCCATGTTATATTACCATAATTTTTACATTTTTGTTAAGATTATAATTCCATAAATATCTATGGATTAATAATTGTATATTTTTTATAGAATAAATATACTCACGATAGTTAAAAAATGTTTTTTAACTAAAACATGAATTTATTAAAAAGTCATTTAATGCATTAAACTGAAAACCCGTTTATCCTTTTAGGGAAAAAACTTGGTTCCTTAAACTTAAATCCACACATTGGGCAAACGATATTCTTTTTTTTTGCGAAGGAATCGCTGTTTCTAAAAGTATATCCACAAACCGGACATGTTATTATTAAATTTGATTCCATACTTATCAATAAACCTATAACTTTTTTAATATAAATTTTTAATTTTTTGTAGGTTTGAATATTAAACATGAAGTTCTATTACCACAATAAGTAGATCATTAACATTGATACCAGTAGGGCCTGTAATTATCTCGCATTTTAATAGCTTAAAAAACCCGTTAGAATCGTTATTATCCAAATAGCTTTTAGTGTTAATTTTTTCAATATTTAGTTGGTTAAGTAAAGTATTATCAGCAAGCGCTCCCATTGCTTTACTATTACCTTCAATCCCATCAAGGTTGACGCTGAGAATTAAGAATTTATAAAAAATCTTTTCATTTTTTATAGTATCAAGAAAACTTAATATCATTTCTTGGTTTCTTCCCCCAATCCCTTTTCCCCTTATCGTAACGGTCAATTCACCAGTCCCAATTAGCGCAATTTTATGTTTACCAGATTTTTTGGTATACAGATTCACTTTATTTGAAATTAATTTATTTAAGTCATTTCCAAAATCTTGTGCTTCGCCTTCAATTTCATTTGTAAAATAATCGGATTTAAAACTTTGCGCTTGTAAATAATTTAATACTTCTTTAGCAGCTAAATTGACACTTCCTATTAAATAATTGTAAACATTATTAAAGCAAACATCGTGTTTCTTAGGGTTTTCTAAGCTTGGGTTGTTCAATCCCTTTTCAATTACATTTTTAACTGAAGGAGGAACCTTATCGATTAAGCTGTATTTCTTCAATATATCATAAGCTTCGTTAAAAGTTGTCAAATCTGGAACTGTAGGACCAGAGGCAATAGAATCCAACTTATTTCCTACTACATCCGAAATAATAAGTGTTATTAGAGTTGCTTTACTAGTATTATGTACTTTTTTTGCTAAATTTCCGCCTTTAAAGTCCGATAGGTGTTTTCGAATAGTGTTTATTTCGTGAATTGACGCTCCCGAGGCTAATAATAATGAATTGACCTTTTGTAAATCCTCTAGTGTTATACCTCGTTTAGGCAAAGGTAATAAAGCAGAACCTCCACCTGAGATTAAACAAATAATTAAATCTGTTTTAGTAGTATTTTCAACAATTTTCACCATAGCTCTCGTACCGATTAACCCATTTTCATTTGGAATAGGATGGGAGGCAAAATTCATCCTTATTTCACTCGAAGAACCATAATTACTAATTTGTTGACCTTCTGGAATATTTATAAATCCTTCGTATTTTATCTCGGGATGTTTTTTCAATATTTCTTCGAGTGACAAAGCCATTCGAGCAGAAGCCTTTCCACCTCCTATTATAAAAATATTTTCAAATTTATTGAGATCAAATTTATCCTTATGAATAACTAATTTATCATCAATAATTTTAACGTTATTCTGAATAAGTTTGCTTGGTTCAACCGAACTAATTGCTACCTCCAAGGCTTCAAGACCAATTATTCTTAAATCTAATGAAATTTTATCTAAGCTTTTAGGAGTTAATTGTGGGAAGTTTTTAATATACAATTTTAAACCTGTCTTATTTAAAAACTATTTTTTAAATTCTACAAATAATAAATTAAAATTAATATTGTATGTACAATTTATTTCATTAATATAAGTATTTATTACATAATAATAATAGAAATTAATAAAAAGATGTCGGATACTGAATTATATGATTTAGCGATTATTGGAAGTGGCCCTGGTGGTTATCATTCTGCCATTAGAGCAGCTCAATATGGTGCTAAGGTCGCCTTGATTGAGAAAAAGAATCTTGGAGGGACTTGTTTAAATTGGGGTTGTATCCCTACTAAAGCATTATATGCATCTACAGAACTTATACAAAGAATAAGAGAAAATGGAGAAGAACTTGGAGTAAGCTGTGATGTAAAGTTAGATTTTGGCAAAGCTGTAGAGCGTAAAAATAAAATTGTTTCAGAATTAACTGGGGGAATAGCTGCATTAGAAAAGGCGTGGAAGAACGATGTTTTTATGGGGCATGGAAAAATATTAGGTGGAAATGCTAACGATGGTTTTGAAATCTCAATAGAAGGAGAAGAAAAGAAAATTATTAAAGCAAAAAGAGTTATAATTGCTACAGGCTCCTCTCCTGCACTGATTCCTGCGTTTAATATTGATCACGATAGAATTTTAACTAGCGACGACATTTTAAATCCCGATTTCAAAATTGTTCCAAAAAGATTGCTCATTATTGGAGCTGGAGTAATCGGATGCGAATTTGCTAATATATTTTCTACTTTTGGAAGTAAGGTTATCATGTTAGAATACCTTCCTTCTCCGATCGCAACCGAAGAGCCTATGATCGTGAAAGAGCTACAAAAGAAATTAAATTCTTTAGGAATCGAAACTCATGTCTCTCAAAATGTCTTATCAGTTGATAATATTGGAACGGGCGTGAAAGCAACAACTTGTTCAGCAGCTGTTCCTAGAGACCAATTAGAATCTGCCGAAAAGTCTTACTTTGAAGCTGATTATTGCTTAGTATCTATTGGTCGAGCAAAAGAATCGGGCAACTTAGGATTAGAAGAACTTGGAATCGAAACCGCAAGAGGATCAATAAAAGTAGACCTCAAGACTTTAGAGACTTCCGTAAAAGGTATTTTTGCTATTGGGGATGTTACAGGGGGTTTGATGTTGGCTCATGTTGCTAGTCACGAAGGGGATGTTGCCGTCGCAAACTCCTTAGCTAGCTTAGGTGGGTTTCCTGTTGAAGAAAGAACTACAGATTATAAGGTTGTTCCAGCAACGATTTTTACTAGCCCAAATATTGGCTCAGTCGGTATACGTAGAAAGCAAGCTAAAGATTTGGGATATGAATTAATGATGGGACGATTCCCGTATATGTCGCTAGGAAAAGCGAAGTGTATGGGTGAAGAAGAAGGCTTTATTTTAATTTTGGCGGATAAACAAACTTATAAAATTATTGGAGCATCTTGTATAGGAGCTGAAGCACCAGAATTGATTTCAGAAATCGCTTTAGCCATGCAACATGGTTTAACAGTTCACGATGTCGCAGAAACAATACATTCGCACCCAACCATCAGCGAGATGGTTTTAGAAGGAATGGAAGATGTTTTTGGTTTGGCAATACACAAAAAGGGTCGACCTGTTCATCATTAAACTTATATAAGACTTATTTTCTTTCCTTTTTCATTTCATTAATAAATAAGAATAATTAATGATGAGAATTTTTTAGAATTAGAATTATTAAATAATAAAGTGATTACTAATTGGAGATATGTATAACATTCTGGTAACTGGAGTAGATAAACGAGAAGTTTCATTTTTACGTAATATCTTAAAGGAGTACGGAGATAGAAGTATTTTAATTGAAAAGGCTGTTGGGTCCACCTTAGATTATGAATCAAAAAAGAAACGATCGAAGAGAGCATTTGTTCGGTATCTTATTGATAGTAGGATATATTCCCTCGATGAGAATTATACTATTGAAGATCTTAATTCCTCGAAAATTCCTATAAGAGACGCACATCTAGTTTTCGGAATTGAACCCCTTGAAACCTTAAAAAATTTAAAATACATTTCAGAAAAAACTGTGGTGATTTTAAATACTCATCAAATAGATTTAAAGCAAAGCATCCAAGATTCGAAAAAGAAAACCGTATATCCTTCGATTGCTCAAATTGTTGATATTTTAGATCAATTGGCTAGAAAGGTATTTGCGCTCGACTTCAATGAGCTCTCAATCAATTACTTTAACTCCCCAAATTACAGCACTATAATAGCATTAGGATTGGGGGTAAAAGAATTTCGAGACATATTTTATGAAAAGTTAATGTTAACGATTTTAAGAGAATTTCATGAAGACTCTTCAAGATGTTTACGCGCATTTGAATTAGGAACTAGCTTAATTGATTAACTCTTCTTTATAAAATTCAATCAAAATTGTTTAAATTCACGTTTTAAGTACTTAACTTTAAAAGAAGCGAGTCTTCCATTTTTAATAACGATCTCTCGAAAAGCACTTGCTGATTTAGGGTTTTTATAGCTCCCTAAGCCCAGTGCAGGCGTTTGAACGACAAAAGGGGCGTTATTTTCAATATCTTCTGGATTATTATATAGTTCAGAATAAATATCATAATATATCGCCGCAGGATTTTCTAATTTTTTTAAACTAAAAGGCGATGTGTTTGTGTCGACGACTTTAGTCTTTAAATCTTGAGGGTCACTCAATCTAAATTCTTTTAATTCGTGCGTATGTCCTGAAAGCGTAAGAATACAGAAATCTAAACAAAATTTAAGAAGTTTCTCCCAGTTTGATGAGATTGCGCCATATTGCACGTCAAATTTGTTATCAATTCGAGCTAAGGAAAGTTTTTTACCTAACTTTTGAATTAAAGATTCTTTAAATTCATCAATTTTCGTTAATAATTCTTGGGATTGTTTTGACATTGCATGTCGTTTAAGTGCGCTAATATTTTTTTTTGGATTAACTAGTGGTCCATGAAGCATAAGGTAAGTATTGTTTTCTGGTTCTACCTTACGACTTATTATATTTTCTAAATATTTAATTTGTTTTTCTGAAATTCCAGTAACCGATGGGTGACCACTGAGAAAATCCACTAATTTTTTAAAAGAATCTGAACCAGTATTTAAGAAAATTAAATTATTATTTCCTAACGTGATATAATAATCTAATGAAGAGTTAATTTCTATCAAATATGCGTTCAAAGCTCTGAAACTCTTAGTTATTGAACTAATTGGGTTTATCATTAACTCGTCGTTCAAAGCGATTGCTTCGCTTTGAAGCAACCCAATTTTTCTGTATAAATTACCCCAACGAAGGTCATAGTGAAATGGTCGATAATCGTGGTTACCGGGAATAGTAAATATAGGACAAAGTATTTCTTCTCCAGAAACCATCCCTCTTCTTTTCTCTTGAGGAAAATTTAACAAAATCTCTTTAAATATCCGCCAATTACTATTCTCATATTTAAAATCTAGTGCTTTTTTTTTTTCCTTGGGTATTTTGGAGAGAATAACAAAATCTATTAAATCTCCTGTTAATACGACAAAATCTAAATCGTTCTTATTTACTTTCTTGTTAACAAGCTTAATAAACGTTCTAAAGTTATTGTTAGGGTTTACAAATCGTTTACGAAGTGGTTCAGTAGTTTTAATTGGAATTTTATCTTCTGGTTTTTTTATTAGTAAACGTTGAAAAAATGAAACTGCCTTCGCACCTTGGGCAAGAAGTTCGCCAAGATCTGATTTTCTCATTAAAACATTCCATTTCTTAACGATTTCGTAAATTCTATCGTTACGTTCTGCCAAGTGTAAATCTGTCGCGTGAAAGAATTTAAAATCGCTCCAATTATTTTTTGAAACAACGATTGAATGATAAGAAACGCGAATTTCCTTATTGGGCATTTCTTGCCAAAGATCAAACATTACAAAATTAAAACTTTCTAAAAATTCCAATACTTCTTTCGATAACTTGAAATGAATTGTCGCCTTGTAAAATTCATTTAAACCCGAATAAATATTATATTTAATTAAGTAATTTCGAGGACTATAATAACTGTCATATTTAATGTCATCAATCTCGCAGGTATTTACAGGTTCTACCTTTAAAAGAGTCCCTTTTATTAAATCCCCTCTAAATGCTCGTGGCCTTAATGTTTCGATTTTTTTGGTTTGCACAATATCAAACTTTTTTCCCGTAGAATCTATAAGCTCCAAAACGGGTGGTAATTCTTCTTCCTTCTTTTTTTTTTTCCGAGAAAATATGCTTTTAATTTTGTTCCAAATACTTCTTTTCTTTTTTCTTTCCAATCGTTCTTCTTTCTCTTTTTCGAGGTATCCTTTCAATTTCCACTTATATTCAAGAATGGGGATAAAATTTAAACCATGCTTAATAAACCTCTCGAAATTATCAGTATTTGTTATATTGCTCACAAATAATAAGTTAACTTCAAATTCTTCTTGCTTGAATTTACGATCTATATCTAAAAACAGAGGGTGCCCCAAATTTGGGCTTATCAATAACACTTTTTCGGGTTTAATACTCTCAGCTTCAATCAATTTTTAAAGATCTCTCGTAAAATTGCTTTTTAATTTACAAATCAAATTTCAATTCCATTATATTTACTAAAGAATTGGGATCTAATAAGTTTTTATTTGATCTAAATGAGATTTAATATTATGTTAGAATTTCCAAGAACGAAAGGATTATTTTTAGAGCGATTTTAACTGTCTGGATTGGCGAGATTGACGAATATTACATTATCACCACGTACAACGATATCTCCAAGCGTTTCGTGCTCTTCATGGAGAGACCCATCCTCATCCATGTATTCAAAAAGCTGAGTTGTTCCTTCTAGATACAGGTTAAGATGTTCGTCAAATCCTGCCAATTTACCTCGAAATAAACGATTCCTCTTAACTTTAATTAATATGATCTTATTCACAGATTCCTGTAAATAATCAATAGGTCTGTTTGGTCTATTTTGTTGGTAATTTTTTCTTTCCATTTTATATAACACTAAAAATAATATTTCAAAAAAATCTATACTTATAATAATTAAAATTAAAGTTCAGAATTAAAACCTTTTGATTTATTTATTCCATAGTACTTATAATTATACCACTATTATCTCTAATTTTTTATTTTATTATGATTTTTATATTATAAAGGTCATTTTTTTAATCTAGGTCCGTGGCCCAGTCTGGATAAGTTTTCGAAAGAAATCTTTTCGGAAGAGTAAGCAGCGCCCTCCTAAGGCGAAGATTGAGGGTTCAAACGTAAATTGCGCATCGCTTTTTATGGAAAATCCCTCCGGACCTGTTAAATATCTTCTTTTAACAATCTTTACGTCTATTTGCGACATTTCAGAAAAAAAGAGTCATACCAAGATTTTACCGAAGAACGCATGTTGAATACGTTCGGTCTGAAAAAACATAACGTAAATTTATATAATCATAATTCACAATTATAAATTGCCTAAAAATTAAGGTGAAATTTATGCCAAAAAGAATGTTAAGAGTAAATATGAATAAACTTGAAGCCAAATTTGAGGATTTTCCTCAAGATTACATGGCTCTTGGAGGTCGTTCGCTTACTTCGACGATTGTAGCAAACGAGGTACCCCCTCTTTGCCATCCTTTGGGTCCAAACAATAAACTTGTATTTGCACCCGGTATTGTTACGGGAACTTCAGCGCCTACATCAGGAAGATTATCAGTAGGGGCAAAATCACCCTTAACGGGAGGAATTAAGGAAGCAAACGCAGGGACAACTTTCGCTCAGAGGTTAGCTCGATTACAAATCGCTGCAATAATAGTGGAAGGAAAGCACGAAGGAAACGATTATTACCTTCTAAAATTAACTAATGGTGGCACTGAATTTATAAATGCAAATAAGTGGTCTGGAAAAGGACTTTATCAAGTCTATAAAGACCTTTATAAGGAATTCGGAGCCAAGGTAAGCATTAGTAGTTGTGGAATCGCTGCAGAAATGTTAGGGACGGCTTCTGGGGTCTGTTTTAACGATCCTGAAGGTTTGCCTAGTAGGTACGCGGGAAGAGGTGGACTCGGAGCCGTTATGGCATCAAAAGGATTGAAATTTATAGTTGTTGACGATGCTGGAGCACCAGGCGTTGAAATTAAAAACCCAGAAGTTTTTAAACAAGGGGCGAAAAAGTTAACGGACGCTCTTACTTCTCACGACGTGACAAAACCTGGAGGTGCGCTAAACACTTTTGGTACGGGAGTTTTAGTCAATATTATTAACGAGGCAGGAGGGCTGCCCCAGAGAAACTTCTCATCTGGTCAAGACGATAGATCTGAAAACATTTCAGGTGAGAAAAAGGCGGAAGAAATAAAAAAGAGAGGCGGCGTTCGTCCTCATTTCTGTAGTCCAGGCTGCGTTATTCAATGCTCTGAAGTGTGGACAAAACCGGGCGGTAAAGATCCAGTTGGCGTTTTAGAATACGAATCTGTCTGGGCTTTAGGAGCAAATTGTAGCATTTACAACTTAGACGATGTTGGCGAGCTAAATCGTGCGTGTAACGACTTAGGACTTGATACGATTGAAATGGGAAACGCAATTGCCGTAGCTATGGAAGGTGGATTAGTCGAATTTGGAGACGGAAAGGGAGCGTTAAAACTCATGGAAGAAATTAGAAAGAAGACTCCGACTGGAAGAATATTAGCTAATGGCACGGGATTTACTGGAAAAGCTATGGGCGTAACAAGAGTCCCCGTAGTAAAGAACCAGGCGCTACCGGCTTACGATCCTAGAGCAATTAAAGGTATTGGTGTAACATACGCAACAACTCCAATGGGAGCAGACCACACGGCAGGTTACGCGATAGCTACAGAGATAATGGGTGTAGGAGGGACGGCAGATCCTAAAGACACTAAAAAAGCAGAATTATCGCGGAATTTACAGTTAGCAACTGCAGTAATTGATGCTACGGGGTATTGTCTATTTACCGCTTTTGCCGTATTAGATATCCCCGAAGGTTTAGTAGGAATGGTAGAATCCGTAAATGGAGTATTGGGAATTAATTTAACTGTTAACGACATTGCGGGAATCGGAAAGTCAATAATTGATACCGAAATAAAGTTCAATAAAGCAGCAGGATTTACGAGCGCAGACGACAGATTGCCTGAATTCTTCCTAAAAGAACCACTGCCACCCCACAATGGAGTGTTTGATGTACCAGATGACGAGTTAGATAGCGTATTTTAATCTTTAGTGTCCAAAAAGATGACAATTTTAGTTAAATTGTTCGGTGATTTAGCAAAGAAAATATCAAAGCAAAAATCTCCAAAGAGCCCAACTAACATGGAAATAAGTACTGAAGGAATAGAGCGCGTTTCTGACATTCTAAATAATTTTTCGATTAAAGAAAGCGAAACCAGCCACATATTTGTAAATGGAGTGTACTCTGGATTTAATAAAAAAGTAAACGATGGCGATAGAGTTGGAATATTCGCTGGAAACCAAGCTTTATTGTATAAATGGTATTTTAATCGCGTCGAAGATTAGGAGGAATAGAGAAACATACTCACAAAATTTTTTTTTTTATTTTTTAAGTTTTAACCAATCTTCTTTTAGGAGCGAATAAATATAATTATCCAAATATTCTCCGTTAACATACATATCTTTCTTAAATGTAGCTACGCGAGTAAAACCGTTTTTCTCTGCGCAACGCCACGACCCTTTATTAACAACAAGTATAGAGGCTTTAAGTTTAAAAATGTTTAGTTCGTTAAATGCATATTCAATTAATAACCTTGTAGCTTCTTCTCCAATTTTTTGCCCCCAATAATCGGGCTCTCCAATAAGCAACCCTAAATACGCTTGTTGGTTGTACCAGATGATATCTGACACTTCTCCAAAGCCAATTATCTTTTTATCTTTTTTGTGCCAAATTTCGAAACTAACCTTATTTTTAGGTCTTTTATCCGAAGGTTCTAGGTATTTCTTCATTTCTTCTAAAGTACGAGGTATAATGTTCCGAGAATATATCCGCACTTTTGGGTTATTTTCCCATTTTGCGTACAATTTTATATTTTCAATATTTAATGGGACGAAATCTATAGTTTCTCCTTCGATAAAAGTAAAAATTTCTTGATCCTTCATGATGATATAAATTGTAAATACTATTATTCCTTTGATTTGAGCCAATCTTCTTTTAAATATCTATACTTCCTCGCATCTACATATTCTCCATCGATATATATCGTCTTCTTCTCAATGCCTTCTAACACAAAACCATCTTTCTCAGCCACGCTCCACGAACCTATGTTAGGTTCAAATATTCCAGCGTAAATCTTATGAAAGTTAAGCTCTCCAAATCCATAATCGATTAAAAGTTTCGATGCTTCGGTTCCTAAGTTTTTATTCCAATATTTAGGCTCGCCTATTGACATAAATGTATTGGCGTGTCTATTTATCCAATCAATGTGTTCATATCCACAAGTTCCAATTGGCACCTTATCCTTTTTATGATAAATTTCAAAAGTTACAAATTCTTTTATCCCTTCCCTTGGTTCAAACCATTTTTTTGATTCTTCAACGGTAATTGGTATTGTATTACGAGCATATCTTCTTACGCGAGGGTCGTTTATCCATTTCGCATACAAATTAACATGTTCTAAATTAATAGCAACTAAATCAATATTTTCTCCTAAAATAAAGGGAAAAACTTCTGGTTTTTCCATCCTCTATAACCTCATAAGTTTTTAGTTTAAATTATTCATTTGATTTTTTAAAATATTAATTATTTATTCATTTGCTCCCATTCTTCTCTAAAGATACAAAACTTCAATTCATCGATATACACTCCGTCGAAATATACTTGATTTTTCAATACTAATTCGAGTTTCATTCCAATGCTCTCAATTATACGACAAGCTCCTTTATTTGGCCTTAAAGCTGAAGCTGTAATCTTAACTAAGTTTAATTCTTCAAATCCGTATTTGATCATTAGTTTTGCTGCTTCTGTACCCAAATAGTTTCCCCATAATTCTTTTTCTCCTATTAAGACGCTTAGATATGCTGCGTTATTTATATAATTAATATTATGGAACTCTACAAAACCAACAATTTTATCAAGTTCTTTATGATAAATTTCAAAAAAAATATCTCTCTTTGGTCGCTCTTGGTCTTGCTCTAAACGCTTCTTTAGATCTTCAGGAGATACGGGAAAAACATTTCGGGTGTATAATCTCGCTTTAGGGTCGTTCTCCCATCTAGCGTGGATTTTTACGTTTTCGGGATTAATTGGGAGAAGTTCTATGCGTTCCCCCTCAATAAATGTTAATCGCGTATTTTTTTCCATAATTTACCCACCAATCCTTCACTTAATAATTATTATTCGTCTTTCTTTTTCCAATCTCGTTTAAACAATGCGAATCTGTGCACGTCGTGATATTGCCCGTCAACATACATTTCTTCTTTTAAAACGCCTTCTTTTTCAAATCCTAATTTTTCAGCTGCGCGAAGAGACCTTTTATTTGGTGTAAAAACTCCTGATAAAATTTTATGTAAATTCAATTCAGTAAAACCGTAATTGATCATTAGCTTAGAAGCTTCACCAGCTATACCCTTCCCCCAATATTCAGGTTCTCCTATTATTGCAAAAATATTAGCATTTCTATTAACCCAATCAATGCGACTGAATCCTATTCTACCGATTGGTCGTTTTGATTGCTTATGGTAAATTGTAAATTTAATAGAATCCCTCATTTGTTTGTCTGGTAAAGGTTCAAACCGTTTTCTTACTTCTTCGAGAGTTTGTGGCCATATATTTCTAGCATAATGACGCACTTTTGGATCGTTTCTCCATTTACAACTTAAATTGGCCCATTTAGAATTTCCAGCAACTAAATCGATGTTATCTCCTTTTATGAAAGGAAATACATCATCATCTTCTTCTTCCTTATCTTCTTTATCTTTTTTTTCTTCTGTCATCTTTAATCACTTAAGACAACATCCTTCACTTAAGCTTCTTTCATTTTCCAATCTCTTTTAAACAATGCGAATTTGTGGATATCGTGATATTGCCCATCAACATACATTTCTTCTTTTAAAACAGCTTCTTTTTTAAACCCTAATTTTTCAGCTGCTCTAAGAGACCTTGTATTTGGTGTAAATACTCCAGCAAAAATTTTATGAAAATTCAATTCAGTAAAACCGTAATTGATGATTAGTTTAGAAGCTTCACCAGCTATACCCTTCCCCCAATATTCAGGTTCTCCTATTGTTAAAAATATATTAGCATTTCTACTGACCCAATTAATGTGATTGAAGCCTATACTACCGATTGGCCGTTTTACATGCTTATGATAAACTGTAAAGACAATAAATTCCCTCATTTGTCTGTCTGGTGCAGGTTCGAACCACTTCTTTACTTCTTCGAGAGTAATTGGCCATAGATTTCGAGAATAATGACGAACATTTGGATTATTCATCCATTTACAAACTAAATTAGCCCATTTAGAATTTCCAGCAACCAAATCGATGATTTCTCCTTCTATGAAAGGAAATACTTCATCTTCTTCCTTATCTTCTTTTTCTTTTTTTTCTTCAGTCATGTTTTAACATCAAATAAATTTCAAATTTTATTGAATTTGATTAAGAGATATGAATGAGAGTAAAAATTAATATTTTTACATTTAAAATAAAATAAAAAAATAGAAAATTAAATAATTTTTTAGAGTAAAATTGAAGTTTATAATAATTTCATTGCCAAAGTCATGTCGTTAACAGTTAATTTCTTTCGACCGGCGTGTCGAGTCATTTCTAATGCTTTATTGGTTACTCCTCTCGCGACTTTCTCTAAGTAATCAATTAGAGCGTCTACTGCTTCGCGAGCAACCATTTCAGCGCCGTTATCTTTCATTAACTTGCGAACTGGCGACCAGGCAAATACTTTTTTAGCCATTTTTTTCATTCCTCCACTTTTAAATTTATAATATTTTTTTCTAAAGTTCACATTTTTCAATTTGAACCTTATTATATTATATATTTTCTTTTAAATATTTAAAACTTGCGCAACATTTTTGATAGTGTATGTTTCGGTTAATAATTTCTTCCGATCGACAAAATTGCGATGTTAGAGAAGAAAAGCGGGAGATATACTTCTGAGCCGTTAGATCAGAGATCTTTTTTTATTTTGGAAAATGTAGACGAGGTGGATTTAAAAATAGAGAAGATAAACTAGATTTGATGAAAATACTACTATTGAAATATTTTCTGAACAAAAGTTAATTTATTCAAAGATTTTGTTTCCTTCTTGATTTTGATTACAATACACTCAATTTATTGCAAATTTTTAATATTAGATCTCAATAATTATAACACTAAAAAGAATTTATTAAAAAAATATCAATTATAGAATTTTTAAAAGCTGATAAATAAAATAGATAACTAATTAACATTTAATTTTTTCATTTCTTTAACTTTCTCCAGATCGAACGAACACCTAAATATCCCATCGTTCCTAACACGCCATAAACGACACCGTTAATCAGTCCACCCCAGAGGCTATTAATGGGAATCTCGACTATATAACAGCTTAGATCACAAACCTCGACATATTTAGGAAATAGAATGCTTCCTGGCAAGACATTCATTGGAGCAATAAATGTTACAAATAAAACTCCAGTGAAAATGACAAAAAAAGTAATTTTAAAATATACATCAAAAAAACTATCAGCTGGCGAAGACATTTTTACTAACCGTGAATATAAGTTTAAGCAAGAAGAATTAAGAATAGTATTTAAATCTTCTATTCTAAATATTAAGTAAATTTCTAAAAATATAATATACAATTAGTATGAAGAAAACAATAGCAATCACTCGTGGTGATGGTTGCGGTCCCGAAGTTGTGAACGAAGGAATTAAAATTCTCAAGATCGTTTCAGAGTTCACTGACTATGATTTTGAATTTAAAGACGCCCCAGCAGGAGGAGAAGTTTGGAAAGTATTTGGTACTAACCTTCCTGAAAAATCGTTTGACACCATTAAAAATTCTGATGCACTATTGTTTGGCGCTCTTGGTTTGCCCGATTTACCTCCAGGTATAGCGGAAAGTGCTATTATGAAAATACGGCAAAGTTTAGATTTATATGTTAATTTAAGACCCGTTAAATTATATGATATACTTCGCGAGAAATGTCCTTTAAAAAGCGAATTTATAGGAAGTGGTATTGACATTACTTTTGTGAGGGAAAATACTGAAGGACTCTATAAGAATGTAGGTAATTTAGGAGAAGACTCAGCAGAGAACCTAATGCTTTACACCAGAGACGGTTGTGAGCGGATTATTAAGTTTGCGTTTGAATATGCAAAAAGAAAGGGCCATAAAATTCTTACATCTGTTGATAAGGCTAATCTTTTGAACACGAGTAAATTATGGAGAAAAATTTTTCACGAAATGAGTGAAAACTATTCAAATATAGAAACAGAAGATATATACATCGACGCATTTACCCAGTGGTTAATAAGAGCACCTCATAGATTCCAAACTGTAGTCACAGGAAATATGTTTGGAGATATTATTAGCGACGAAGGCGCTTTCCTTATAGGAAGTCTGGGAATGGGCTCAAGTGGAAACATTCATCCCGGGAAGGTGTCAATGTATGAACCAATTCACGGTTCTGCCCCCGACATTGCTGGAAAAGGAATTGCAAATCCTATAGGCACGATTTTAAGTGTAAAATTAATGTTCGAAGAATCATTTAATTCAATTGAAATAGGAAACGAAGTTGATAAAGCAGTAGAAGAATCCCTTAAGGAAGGGAGAACTGTAGACATAAAAAGTGAAAAATTAAAAACCCTCTCAACCGAGGAAATGGGCGATTTAATCGCCGAACAATTAAAAAGTAGGTTGAAAAAGTAATATATTAATATTTTAAGTTTCTCGTGTTAACTATAGTGTTTAACATGAGCTTAAGGTAATCGTATATTTTTTCTCTGTAATCCAAACCAATTTTGAGAAACACTATCGATACAACCTTTTCTTCTAAATCTTGGTCAATAACAAATTCTTCCATTAATTGGGACCAGTTTTCTTCGTCAGAAACTCGAACTCCAACGATAATTGTTCGTTTTTTTCTAACTTTTTGAATAATTTGAATTAAAATCTCCTTCCAATTAGGATCGATGTGTTCTTTATCTCTAGCGTCGAATACACAAAAAACACCGTCAGAATTAGAAAGGTTAAATTTATTGTAAAGATAACTACTTAAGATCACTCCGTTCTTATAAGTGTATAATTTTTCTTCGTAACTATCTTTAATCTTAGAAAAATCGCCTAGCTTTTCGATATCCAATATAGTATGGAACCCAGGGTTCCAGCTCATACTATAAGTAATGAAAGTTAATTCCAATATAATCAACTCTTTTAAAGTGGAATAAATCGCTTCTATTAAACCATCTTTGGTCCTATCCTTTTCTTTTTTTTTACTTTTTACGATATAATGATACGCAATTAATTCAAATGCGTCTTTAACATTATTTCCCGTAAGTGCGCTCGTTTCTATATAGGATGAGCCATTTTCAGATAACGATTTGGCTAATTCTTCTCCTTCTTCGGTAGATATTAATCGTTGTTCGCTCAAATCGCTTTTATTACCAATAACCACTATGGGAATATCTTTTTCTTCGATAAGTTCAGATGTTTCTTTATGCCAACTCTTTACATTTTCAAAAGAATCTCTTCTAGTAAGATCAAAAACGATAAATGCAGCTTCAGCACCAGCGTAATATATCTTTCGAAACCGTTTAAAGTATTGTTGGGCACCAATATCCCATAACTGAACACCTATCTCATTTCCTTGGAAATCAAAATTATGTGCTAAAATATTTAGGCCAATCGTGGCTCTGTAATCGTGTGAAAACTTACGCTCTACAAATTGTCGAATCAATGATGTTTTTCCAACTGCATGATCACCAACAATTACGAACTTAAAGGCATAATTACCGCATTCATTAAATTTCGATTGACATATTGATGCTTTTAACCTTTTATGTCTTTCAGCTTCATTATCAAAATCGGGAATTGCCAATTGTATTGAATCGCTCGCTTGGGCGTTCAGTATTTGAGCTGATTTCTCAGCTAAAAAATAAGTATATGGTGCGACTTTTTCAACTGACGCCATACTGTTAAAAATTATACTTAATATTCTCTCTTCGTCAATAGTAACAAAAAGTAAACGGTACTCGTCTGTGTCAAACGCGGCAGTTCCAAATTTTTTGAAAGAGAATTCATTTCGTATCCTTTCTAGAATCGGGTTTATTAGTGTAGTCAAAACAGATACAATTTCGACATCAATATCTTTTCTTTTTTCTCCCGCAATCACTAATCCTTCGACATCGGAGACGATAATCGCTTCAACATCTGTAAATCTTTCTAAAAAATTACTAAAAATCTCGTTAAAAAGTTGATTTCTGTTTATAAGCAATCGAACCTACCTTCAAATGTGCATAATTTTGAATGGAATTTCTACTTATCATAATTATAATATAACTTATTTTTAAAAGTAGCTATTT